>Ga0302319_10009789_pt1 | contig 18366 bp, 19 predicted proteins | sample Bog_T0_2_FD_203319 | JGI IMG/M metagenome (GOLD analysis project Ga0302319, IMG submission 203319) | Peat permafrost microbial communities from Stordalen Mire near Abisko, Sweden - Bog_T0_2 | ecosystem: Environmental > Terrestrial > Soil > Wetlands > Peat | place: Sweden: Abisko, Stordalen Mire...
CTTGCACTCCTAATTTTCGGTAGTTTGCATCGATCAGCACACGCGCCACTTGGACTTTTTAGACGCCCTCTAAGGCTAGTAATAATGCCCAGTGCGCTTGCGGTAAGCTGTGTTCAAACGCGCGTGAGCCGGAGCGGGACACCCGCGGTAGCTTCGAGGCGGATTGTGCGACCGGTGCGGGTGAAGGCGGGGCCGGGGGTTTCGCCGGCGAGGGTGAGGGCGGTGATGCGGAGGTCGCGATTGCTCCAGGTTTCGGGGAGGGTCCATTCCTGTGGGCCGCCGTTGCGGCTGTAGAGGTAGATGGTGTCTTCGCGCCAGGGGAGGAAGCGGTTGCCGCCGCGGGCGATGGGGATGCCTTCGTACCAGGCTTCGACGGGGCCGCCGCTGTGGCCGGCGGTGATGCGTGTATTATCTTCGTAGGTGGCGTCGATGCCGATCTCCCAGTCGCCGACGCGGTAGCTGACCATCTTTTTGCGGCGCAGGATCTCGGCGTACATCCAGTCGAGGTAGAAGCATGCGGTGACACCGGCCTCGTCCTGACCGGGTTCGGAGAGCTGGGCATTGGAAAGACCGAGGGCGTGTCCCTCGACGCGGGTGACGGCGCAATCGCGGTTCATGCCGCCGCGCCAGACGCCGGGGAAGCGGCCGTGGGTCATGAGTGTCATGTAGGGATGGAGGAAGCTGGGCTGGATCCAGCCCCATGTGTAGAGGCCGCGCTTCTCGGAAGCGGTGCCCTCGATGGAGAGATCGAGGCCGACACTGGTGAATTTTTCGCGGATGGGAATCATGCCGCGCTGGATTTCGCACTCGGCGGAGATGAAGGTGCCATCCTCAAGCCAGACCTCGTTGTAGGGGCGGTGGGCGTCGAGGTGGATGCTCTCGCGGAGCGGGAGATTTTCCAGCAACTGCTTGATGCGGTAGTCATTATACCCGGACTCGTTGGCGAGGGTGTGGCTGATGCTGTAGGTCGGGGCGTTGACGATGGTGTTGAAAAACCAGACCTTCGGCCCGGCGGGATCGCGGCTGAGGAGGGTGGGATCATATTCCGGGTGATTGGGGTAGGAATCGTCGAAATTTGCGTGGAGGGAGACGCAGCAATTCCACTCGCGCGCCTGCTCGATGAGGCGGACGAGATCCTCCCGCGTGCCGAGACGGGGGTTGAATTCATTGTGGCAGGGGAAACTGGTATCGTGCCCGAGGCCCTGCCAGCCGAAGAGGTGGATGATCTGCTTGAGGCCGCCGGAGATGCGGTGGAGGCGCTGGATGATCGGGAGAATGTCGGCGTAAACAAAATAAGGCTTTGGCAGAAAGAGGGAGTCGAGCCAGATCTTGTAAATGATGGCCTCGTGATAAAGCGGCTCGAAGCGATAGGTGCGGTCGCCCTCCCAGCCGGCGGCATCGGCCCAGTCGATCTTTCCGTCGCCATCGTAATCGGCAAGGAGCGCCATGCGCAGTTCGAAGGGTTCCGCGAGCGTGCCGCGGAGCCGGTAATACCATGTGCCGGCGGAAACGGAGTAGCGCCCGGCGCGGTTGGGAAGCGTGTGGCCCTGGTTGGAGAGTTCGACGACCAGGGGCTCGATGTGGATCGAGCACCAGAATGCAGCGCAGACTTTTTCATTCCATACCGTGGTGTGATAGGCGAAGTGGGGCCCCATCTCCGGCGTCGCCCCGCCGACGGTGCCCCAATCCTCAAAGTGGCTGATAGTTGCGGTGCCGGGGCACCAGGCGCGGGACCAGTTCAGGCGGCGCGTGCCGTGCCGGAAAAACGAATCGCCCGCCTTGGCCAATCCAGAAACCAGACGGTGATCGATAATGCGAAGGCGCTCCAGGAGGACCTGCCCGTGTTCCCGCACCTCGGGGATCGTGAAGACGAGTTCCTGGCCTTCGAGGGTAAAGCGGAAGAAAATATGCATCCGCCACTCGGGAATGGAAACCTGATAGGTGGCGGAATCGGCTTCCAAACCGGTGCGGACTGAGACGAGGGAGGATTGGTCGAAGATGCGTCCGTTGATTTCGAAGGACATTGGGACGTCCGGCCCCGAGGCGGAGAGGTGGCCGGCGGTGTCGTGGCGCTCGAGGCTGTAAACCTTGGGCCATGATTCGTCGAGTGAGGCGGAGATGAGTGGGTTGGAGATGGTGGGCATAACGGGGATTTTTTAAGGGATTTCCTGGAACGGTGATTCTGGCAGGGTTATCTCAACTCTCCAAAATTTGTTTTGCAAAGCAAAAATTGCCCGTGGGGTTGCGGCGACGGGCAGGAACTACGCAGGCGCCGGCGCTCGCAGCAAAGCCGCGTGCAACTCCTCCACCCTCGTGGGCTTGCCGATGTAGTCATCCATGCCTGCGGTGATGCAGGCGTCGCGGTCGCCGCTCATGGTGTTTGCCGTCATGGCGATGATCCATACGTGGCGGCGGCCTCTTTCGCGGAGACGGATTTCCCGCGTGGCCTGGAAGCCGTCCATCCCGGGCATCTGGCAATCCATGAGGATGATGTCGTAAGGGATGCGCTGGAGCGCATCGAGCGCCTCGAAGCCGTTTGCCACGGTGTCGCCGGTGCAGCCGAGCTTCGCGAGCTGGCCGATGGCCACGCGCTGGTTCACGATGTTATCCTCGGCGACGAGGATGCGCACCCTGCCGGGAACAGCGGCGGGCGCTTGCACGGCGCCTTTTTTCGATGCTGCTGCGGCAGATGGTTTTCCAGGGCCGGCCGCCTCCGGCAATTCCGCCGGGGACTGCCTGGCGAAGCGCGCCGTAAACCAAAAGGTGGAACCTTTCCCCAGCGCGCTCTCGATACCGATGCTGCCGCCCATCTGCTCCACGAGCTGCCGGCAGATCGCGAGGCCCAGGCCGGTGCCGCCGAATTTCCGCCGCGTGGAGCCATCCGCCTGCACAAATGCCTGGAAGAGCCGCTTCTGCGTCTCCGTGGAAATGCCGATGCCCGTGTCTTTCACCTCGAAGCGGAGCGTGACCTTGCCTGCAGCCCCGGGCGTCGTATTCACCCCAAGCGAAACCGTCCCATGGTTCGTGAATTTAATGGCGTTGCTGACGAGATTTGTAAGCACCTGCCGCACGCGGCCGGGATCGCCGCGGAGATGGACCGGGACCGCGGGATCGATGAACCCCGCCAGCGCGATCCCCTTCGCCTGCGCCGGGCCGGCCAGCATGCCGAGCGTGCCCTCCACAGTCTCGCGCAAATCAAATGCAAGCTCCTCGAACGTGAGCTTGCCGGCCTCGATTTTTGAGAAGTCGAGAATGTCGTCGATGATCTTGAGGAGCGAATCCGCGCTCGAGCGGATCGTCTCCGCAAAGGTGCGCTGCTCGGCATCCAGCGCGGTGTCGAGCAGCAGGCCCGTCATCCCCACCACGCCATTCATCGGGGTGCGGATCTCGTGGCTCATGTTCGCCAGGAATTCGCTCTTGATCTTTGTCGCGGCCTCCGCCGCCTCCTTGGCCGCGCGCAATTCATCCTCGGCGCGCTTGCGTTCCGTGATATCGATGAACACGACGACCGCGCCGGTGATTTCCCCTGTCTCGCTGCGGATGGGACCCACGCTGTATTCCACCGGGAAGGAAGTGCCGTCCTTCCGCCAGAACACCTCGTCATTCACATGCCGGTACTGGCCGTCGAGCAGCGTGGCGTGGATGGGGCATTCGCCCACGGGGTAGGGAGTGCCGTCCGGGCGGTGGTGGTGCATGGTGGGATGCGCCGGCATGCCGACCATGTTCGTCTCGCCCCAACCCAGCATTTTTACCGCCGCCGGATTTTCAAAAACAATGTCTCCCAGGCAATCGACGCCATGCACCCCGTGGCTGATCCCCTTGAGGATCGTCTCCTGGAATTGCTGGATGCTGCGCAATTCGCGTTCCGCATTTTTGCGCGCGGTGATGTCCTCGATCTGCGAGATGAAGTAGAGCGGCGCGCCGGCCGCGTCCCTCACGAGCGAGGCGTTCAGCCTGATCCAGACCACATGGCCGTCGCGGTGGATATACCGTTTTTCCATCTGGTAACTGCGGCTCCTGCCCTCAATAAGATCGCGCACATGGGCAAGGTCGCGCTCCAGGTCGTCCGGGTGGGTGATGTCCGCGAAAGTCTTTTGAAATAATTCCTCCTCGGTGTAGCCCACGATCTCGCAGAGCGAGGGGTTCACGCGCAGCCACGCGCCATCCAGGCCGACGATTGCCATGCCGGTGCCCGCAAATTGAAACGCCAGCTTGAACCGCTCCTCGCTCTCATGCAGGGCAAGTTCCGCGCGCTTGCTTTCCAGTGCTGGCTCGTCGTTGGGGATGGGCATTTGTGATGAAGAGAACCGCCCCTACAGTAATGCGAATGCAGCAGCTTGGCATGCGGTTTTTTCCGGAAAGCAGTGGGTGTTTTCCCCCTCCTCTCAAAACATCGTGAGGAGGGAGTGGCGGTGGTATTTGTGAGGTCATGATGCCGGATTAGTGAATGTTGTTATAATGACTTGATTTCACACCCCCGCTGAAACCACGGACGCGCCCGTGATATGCGTCGCCGCCACAGGCGCATCCTCCACTGCGAGACGGGCGCGGAATTTCAAATGCCGGCGGCGGGTCCATTCCACCAGCGGATGCCAGACGGTGTGTACGAGGTCGTGTTTAATGAGGAGGTGCCAGAACCGGTTTGAGCGTTTGTAGAGGTAGGACATGGCGAGATATGGGGCGACGGCGCGCCAGTCGTCCGGACGGCGGCGCCAGATGGAGGTGTGCGAAAATAATCGCTGGTAAATCCAGCCATAACCTTGAGCAAGTTCCTCCGGCGACATGTGTTTGGGCCGGAAGACGACATGGCCGGTATCGTAGCGGCTCCAATCCCTGTGCAGAAGGCGGCCCTCGCCCTCCATCTGCCGGAAGAGGGGCGTGCCGGGGTACGGCGTGAGGATGTGGAAGGTGGCGCACTCCAGGCGGTTCTCTTCAATCCACCCGGCGGTGGTTGCGAAGACGTCGCGCCGGTCGCCATCGAACCCGAGCACGAAACTTCCGTTCACCTGGATGCCGTGGTCGTGCAGGATGCGCACGCGCCGCGCACAATCGTCGATGCGGGGGCTGCGTTTGCGGGCGCTGGCGAGATTGGAATCCGACAGGCTTTCGAAGCCGATGAACACGCCGGTGCAGCCCGCGAGGGCCATCTCGCGGATGAGCGTCGGGTCGTCGGTAACATCGAGCGTGATCGCCGCGCTCCAGATTTTTTCCAGAGGGCGCATCGCCTTGCAAAGTGCGCGCAGGTAGTCGGGGCGGGAGCCGAGATTGTTGTCCACGAAGACGGCGTAGGGCTGCCCGTCATCCGCAAACTCCCCGACGATCTGCTCCACGTCGCGCATGCGGTAGGGCATTCGCAGGCCCTCGGTGGAGAGATAGCAGAAGCCGCAGCGATTGTGGCAGCCGCGCGTGGCGATGAGGCTGGTGGTGGTGAGGAAATTCCGGCGGGGCAGCAGTGCGCGGCGTGGCCGGGGATCGGTGCGGTATTCGTTTTCATACATCGCGCGATAGACCGGCTGGAGTGTGCCGTGCTCGATGTCCGAGATAATGCGCGGCCAGAGCTGCACGCCATCGCCTATCGCCAGCGCATCGGCGTGGGGGGCGGCTTCATCCGGGCGAGAGAGGACGTGGAGGCCGCCGAGAATGACCTTGCTGCCGCGCGAGCGATACCACCGCGCCAGCTCGTAGGCGCGCTCCGCGAAAGTGAGATGCACCGTGATGCCGACGATCTCCGGCATCGGATCGAACGGCGGCCGCCCGTGCAGCAGATTCTCATCCCAGTAATCCACGCTCCAATGTTCCGGCGTGGCGCCTGCAAAACCCGTAAGCGCAAGCGTGGGCGTGAGGACATGCTTTCCGAAGCTTGCATGTGCATCCTTCGGGTAGAATGGGTTGATGAGCAGGGCGGTGCGCGGCTTTGGCGGAGAGGGACGGGTGTCCGGGTCGAGGAATGGCGGCACCACCATTTCGCAGGGCAGCCAGCGGGGCCGGAGGCGGGTGCGAAACGGGGTTTCGGGATGGATGTGCGTGTTTTTCATGGTGACAAGTATTACATTGTTAAACAGCAGCGGCTGTGTGCTGCATTGCGGCGATCTCCTCCAGTCGCGCATGCACCGCGGACACAGTTTCCTTGAGTGTCGAAGTCCCCGCAGTGATCCCCGCTATGTGCGTTTCGTCGAACCACCCCGGCTCAAGCTCGCCGGGCCGCTCGATGTGAAAGATACGCAGCCCCGCCGAGAGCGCCGCCGCCGCGAGCTGCAGCGTGTTGTTGCTGTTGCGCCCGCCCACCACCACCAGCGTGTCGCATTCCCCGATCAGCTTGCGCAGCGCATGCTGCCGGTTTTTCGTCGGCTGGCACACGGTGTCGGCGAACCGCACTTCGCTGCCCGGCCGCCCGCGGCGGATCGCATCGACGAGCGCCAGCGCTTTTTCCAGCGGCTGCGTCGTCTGAGAGATCACGCCGTAGCGTTCGCGTTGCGGGAGCCGGGAAATATCGGCCTCATTTTCGATCACGCATGCCTCCGGAAAATCGCCTGTAAGCCCCTCCACCTCCACATGCCCCGGCCTGCCGATCACCACCGGGAAAAAGCCAAGCGCCACCAGTGCGCCGAGCTGCCTGTGCGCGTGCTTTACCAGCGGGCAGGTTCCGTCCGCCACGGCGAACCCGGCCGCATGCCACTCCGCGCGTTTCCGGTCGGATGCCCCGTGCGCCGTGATCATCACCTGCGGCGTGGCGGATGCAAAATCGTCGAGCGCACGCTCCCGCACGCCGTGCCCCGCCAGCCGCTCGCGCACCACCGGGTTGTGCACCAGCTCGCCGAGGATGGTGAGCGGCGCGCGCTGTGCGAGTTCCTCCGCTTCCGCAATGGCATCGCGCACGCCGAAGCAAAGGCCGTAATGTTCCGCGAGAATGATTTTCATTTGTGAGTTTTGGGTTCGAATTTAAAAGAGAGCTTTGTGGCACAAAGTATAGGGGCAAATTTTTTTAACCGCTCCCCGCCTTCACGATCTGCTCCAGCACGCCGAGATATTCCTTGAACGACGTCTTCCCCTTCGCCGTCAGCGCATAACTCGTCTGCGGCCGGTCGAGCATCGCCTTGGTCACGGAGACGTAGCCGTTATCGTGCAGCATGCGCAGATGCGTCACCAGGTTGCCGTCGCTCATCTTCAGCTCCCCCTTCAAATCCTGGAACGTCCAGCTCGGCCGCGTCGCAAGCAGTGTCATAATGCCGAGGCGTCCCTTCTCGTGGATGATCCTGTCGAGTTTATCGAAATCGAACATCGGTTCATGGCTCGACGCCGGGAGTGGTTCCTGTGGTTTTGCGCGGCCACGTGCAGGCCGCATAGATCAAATGATAAACCCCAAACGTCGCGCCCATGAGAAGATTGCTGTTCGAATATACTTTTGAGAATGTGTCAATGGTCGCCTCGAAAGACGCACTGTGAGTTGCTTGGAATAAAAAAACGGCAAAACCTGAAAATAGAAATACCCAGCCGAGCAATGTAATGGAACGGGGGGCAAAGTGTGAGGTGGAGAGAAGGCCTAGACCGTAGCAAATCATCCAAAAAGTAGGTAGGATGTAAGCGGACATTGAATCAGTAATAAGAACGTAGAAAGTGAAAAATCCGGCGCAAAGCATGGACGGAAGAAGCGAAATTATGGCAAGCTTCATTCCGGATGAAATGAAGGGCTCTGACCGCGCCTTTGCGCCTTTCCATATAAACCAGGTATTGGCTGCCGCAGTAAGAACGAGAGTGCCAAGCCAGAAACCCAAAAAAACACTAACAACATCGGTAGACACGTAATGATAAGTCGCGCAAGCGACAACCGACAGCACCCCACCCACCAGCGCCGTAGGCGCCGAAATCGCCCGGTAGATCGTGGACCGCTCCATGAGCGAACGAATGGTGCGAAGATTTTCCTCAGCTTCCGAACGGGTGAACATACCACTCACTTTGCACCACAAAGCGACCATTGCAAGCAAATTTTTCGCGCCAGCGATTCGAAAACTTTAACTCACGCGGAGACGCGGAGGCGCGGAGAAAATACAGACTCACATCAGGAGCAATGCAAAAATCATTTCTCCTCCGCGCCTCTGCGCCTCTGCGGGAAACCTCCTCCCTCGTTTTATCCTTTAGCCTTCATCCTTTATCCTTCAGCATCCCCCCATGTCCCCCTGGATCAAAGTCTTCTGGGTTCTCGCCACCGCCGATCTCCTCATCTGGTGGGTCCTCTGGCGCACCGTCGCCCGCCCACCCCACCGCTGGAAATGGGCTTCCCTCTCGCTCCACTTATTTTTCGCCATCATGATCACTACCCTCGGCATCATGATGCTCGGTCGCACCCACCACTGGAATGTCGATGTCCTCGTCCCCCGCTTCATCACCGTCGCCGTCTTCCTCTGGCATTTCATCGTCGTCCCTCTCGCACTCATCGGCATCATCATCGCCGCGATCATCTCCGCCATAGGCATGCTCATCCGGCTCTTCCGCACCAGACAAAACACCACCCCGCCCACCGGTCTCACCCGCCGCGAATTCGTCGCCCGCCTCACCGCCCTCACTCCGCCCGCGCTCACTGTCGTATTAAGCATCATCGCCGAACAGCAACTAAAAGGCTTCCGCATCCGCCGCATCACAGTCCCCCTCGCAACCCTCCCCGCCGCGCTGGATGGCATGACCATCGCGCTCGTGGCCGATTCCCATGCCGGCCGATTCACCCATGGCGAAATCCTCGACCACATCGCCACCGCCACGAATGCCTTGAATGCCGACCTCGTCCTCTTCGCAGGCGACCTCATCAACGACACGTTGGCATGGCTCGACGACGGCATCGCCATGCTCAAAAAAATCCCCGGCCCACTCGTCGTCATCGAAGGCAACCACGATCTCTTCGAGGATGCCGATGAATTCCGCAGCCGCGTCAAAGCCTCCGGCCTGAACCTCCTCGTCAACGAAACCGCCACTCTCACCATCCGCGGCGTTCCCGTGCAAATCCTCGGCATGGAGTGGGGCACCGACTCCCACCGCCCCTCCCGCGCGAGCGAGCCCCAGCTGGCCGATTCCGCCGCGCGCCTCCTCAAGCTCCGCGACCTCGCCGCCTTCCCCATCCTCATGGCCCACCACCCCCACGCATGGGATTACGTCAGCGGCATCCCGCTCACCATCTCCGGCCATACCCACGGCGGCCAGTTGATGCTCACCGACCACCTCGGCGCCGGTCCCCTGTTATTCCGCTACTGGAGTGGCCTCTACACCAGAAAAGCAGCAACCCCCTCCGATGGCAGCGAAGCATTGATCGTCTCCAACGGCATCGGCAACTGGTTCCCGTTGCGCACCCGGGCCCCCGCCGAAATCATCCACCTCACCCTGAAACGCTCCGCCGCATAGGCGCGCGCCACTTTTCAGAATGCCACCCCCAATCGGGTCATCCATCTACATTGCCAATCCCATGAAAACCCTCCACTCCCTCCCGTTCCTGGCCGCCCTCGCATTATGCGGGTGCCAGACTGTGCAATCCACCAGGCCCGTCGGCGACAAGGTCGCGGATCTGAAGCCCGCGATATGGAACGCCAAATGGCAGGACGGTACCGGCGCGATCCTCAGGAGTGAAATCAAGGACGCCCGGCTCGGGATCGTGAAACTCACACCCATCGCGCCCAAACCAAAGCCAGGTGATCCTAAGGCCATGGAACTGTTGGTCCGCACACTCGGCGACTATACGATCATAAATACCAACGAGATGAAACCGCCGGGGATCAAGTCCGCCCCGGCTGATCCCTATGACTTTGCTCGCGTCGCCCTCGACGACACGCACCTCGTGATTTTCGCTCCTAACGCTCCCACATTCGTCACCCTCATCAAGCAGCAAAGGATCGCGGGCAAACTCGAAAGGGATAAACACGGCAAGCCTACCGGCTCCTGCACCGTAAAGGAACTTTCAGAGCACGATTTCCAGCGACTCAAAAAAGAAGGGCTCGAAACACAGACATTGTTCAATGAGGATCCCTACGCGGTTTACGTCCGCTACTCATGGAAGCTGTTCTGGGGTCTCTGATACTTTTTTACACCCGGACATAAAAAAATGGGAGGCCGGGCGTCACGCCCGGGCCTCCCATTATTCATCAACCAGGAATTAGTCCGGTGACGCTGCATAGGGCGACCAGAATGCCGCCGGCGCCACATCCGATAGCACATTGTACGCGCTGGTCGGGACAGGAGGGATAGAGTCCACTGTGAACGGCCCGTAGGAATCACCGAAGAGGTCATTGCCGGTGTTATACAGCGCGGTGCCGGTCTTCAGGTAGTTCTTCAAGTCGCCAAAAGCCGGGTTCATGCCCGAGATTTTGTTGGTTTCTATGGCATACTGGTCGTCAGCGGAATCCAGTATGCGGAGATCTTCCAGGATGCGCGTCGCTTGTGAGCGTTTACGGGCACGGAGAAAGTTTGGAACGGCAATTGCCGCGAGAAGCGCGATGATTGCCACGACGATCATGATTTCCACGAGGGTAAAGCCCCCGCGTTTCTTGTCTATTTTCTGTAGCATATGATTATGGTTATTGCGGTTGGAGTTATGGTTGTGATTTTGTTTCGTTAAATCCCTTAAAGCAAACCCGGTGCCAAGTAGCGGTTTGCGCTACAAAATTCAGTGGCAACTCATTACAATATTCATATTATCATCAAATATAAGAATTGGCAGTATCGAAAATGATACCGGTTAGTATCAATTCTAAGAAAGCTGGAAAATCAGGACAGGTTTTGTTACGCCACAATGAAAGCCAATGCAGTGGTTCGCCCGTTCTTGAACCGCCTCTGGACCGGTTTGCTTTGCCTGATCGGAAAACTCAATTCCCTGAGGGATTCCGCTTGTAGTAGATTGCCCCATGCCCGTCGCGCTGCGACCGGAAGATGAGGTGCATCACGTCCCCGGCAGTGGCCATAAATGCAAAGGATCCCTTGCTGGTGAGCACGACCGCGGGCTCCCAGCTCGCTCCGCCATTGCCGGAGTGCTGGTACATGAGCCCTGCAGGCGAAGACCACGTGAGATTCACGTTCAACCCGTCCCGCACGACCATGGGATAAAACACATCCGTGGGCGAGTGGGTGATTTGCTCCTTCGGTGCCCACGTGGTCCCGTAATCCGTGGAATGCAGGTGATAGATGTCGTAGTGCTCCGTCTGCCTGTCACCATAGGCGATGTCCACATTGGAGCCGGAAAGGGAGATCGCGGGAAAATACGTGAAATCAGGCGCATGGGTCAGCGCAGTCTCCGGGCCCCAGGTTACCCCCTTGTCCAGGGAGCGCCGGTAGTAAACCGCCATTCCCTTGCGGTGATGCGTGGCCGGGTCCTCGGGAGTGTCCCGGTTGTCGTTCCATACGAGATAGACATTGTCGCCCGCGGCCGCGATTGCGGGATCTTCCGAGCGTCCCGGTGCGTTGGAGATTTGCTGCTGCGGTTCCCAGGTCTTGCCGTTGTCGGTCGAGCGCCGGAAAAACACCTCGCTGTTCGTGGCGTCCACCATTGTATTCAACGAGACATAGACCATGTCGCCCGCGGCCGCCACGCCCGGCCACCACTTTGTGTTACCAAGTAAAACATCCGGCCCCCACGTGGCGCCGCCGTCCGTGGAGCGTTTGTAGTAGGAAGCCGCCTGGGGTGTTCCTGCATTCCGGATGAAGACCACATGCACATTGGAGCCCGACACCGCCAGCAGCGCGTTGCAATCATGGCCGGCATCCCCCGGGAGCCGGGTGTCAGCCCCCCACGTAATCCCGCCATCCGGCGATCGCTTGTAAAAGACCGTCCCCGAGTTGATCCCCATGTCGGACCACACCACATGCACAGCCGTCCCATTGGCCGCGATGCACTGCCCCATGTTCTCATTCAGCACCGCGGCGACTTCATTTGTGGAAAGCTTGGTGTCCGGCCCCCACCCGGCATTGCCCGCAAAAGGAAGCATAAGGATGAGAGTGAGGCAGAGGGGTTTCATACGGTACCTTTTTCTTGTAAAACAAACTGTAAAAAAATAGAGTCCAATTTCAGTCTTAACAAGGCTTCTTTAGCTTCATTCCCTCCCAAACCCACAAAAATCCCCACTTTCCCATTTGACAAACCCCCTTGTTGAGACCGAGTCTCATATGAATATGCAACGTGTTGATACTGCATCCCCTTTGGAATCCCCGACCCCGGAGCCGGTCGCTCCCCCGCGCTCGAAGTTCGCCCGTTCCGCCTTCGTCGCGGCGATTCTCATCATGGCGCTCTGCGTCCTTTGCGCCATGGTCTGGCAGGGCGTCACCGCGCAGGGCTCGCCCGATCCCACCAAGGCCAACACCAGCCCCACCGGCGCAGTTTTCGATATCGGCGTCCTCGTCTTTCGCGAAGGCCTCGAGTGCATCCTCGTCCTCTCCGCCATCACCGCCAGCATGGTCGGCGTAAACCGCGGCCACAAACGCCCCGTCATCGCCGGAGCGGGCATCGGCTTCATCGCCACCATCATCACATGGTTCATCGCCGTCGGCATCGTCAACAGCCTTGCCGACAACGTCTCCGCGCTCAATCTCCAGGCCGCCACCGGTCTCCTCGCCGTCGTCGTCCTGCTCGTGGTCATGAACTGGTTCTTCCACAAGCTCTACTGGGGCGGCTGGATCGGACTCCACACCAAAAAGAAAAAAGCCCTCCTCAACGAGGCAAAGGAAGACAACATCTCCTCCACCGGCCTCATCTCCGGCCTCGCATTGCTCGGCTTCGCCTCCATGTATCGCGAAGGCTTCGAAGTCGTCCTTTTCCTGCAAACCTACCGCCTCCAGATGGGCGGAAAAATCGTCCTCGTCGGCACCCTCATCGGCCTTTCCCTTTCCGCCATGGCCGCCGTCCTCACCTTCGTCGCCCACCGCCGCCTCCCGTATCGCAGGATGCTCATCCTCACCGGCATCCTCCTCGGCGCCGTCCTCCTCATCATGGTAGGCGAGCAGGCCCAGGAAATGCAGCAGGCCCACTGGATCCCCACCACCAAGCTCCCCGCCCTCGACAGCCTTATGCCCGACTGGATGGGCGTCTGGTTCTCCATCTTCCCCACCGTCGAAACCCTCGCCGCCCAGGCCCTCGCCGCACTCATCGTCATCGGTTCCTACTTCCTCGCCAAAAAGCAATCCAGCACCCCGCCTCCGCAGGAGTCCGCCCCCGCCGCATAACGGCGCACAATCGCAGTGACTGCCCCCTAGGGCAGTCCCCTTCGAAAAAAGCTGTCATCCTGAGCGAAGCGGAGGCTTTGCGGAGCGCAGTCGAACGGATCTCTAACTATTTCTGGTCCTCTTGAGCGCGGCAGCAAGCTGACCATCAACAAGGCATCGCATTGCCGCATCCAAGCCGCTAGTTTCGCCTGACCCCATGAATACTAAAACACTGCTCTGCGGCATCTTGTTCTTTGCAATCGCCGCAACTCTGCATGCCGGCGACTTGAAACTACCGTTCAAGGTATCGATCGTCCCCGACGAGGGCCGCGGCATCTCCATTGCCCGGAAGAAACCGCGTGTTTTTTATGTCGTTATTACCAATATTTCCGATGAGCCGCAAAACACGTGGCAGGACTGGAACAGTTGGGGATTTTGGGCCATATCCTTTGAACTCACCATGCCGGACGGAAAGCGCATTCTTATAAACAGGAACCGCAAAGAGAGGTTTACAAAAAACTCTCCAGCGACATTTATCATTCCACCCGGCGAGCATGAGGTTTACCCGATCCAACTCGACACCGAATGGGACAACCGCCCCACCTTCACGAAAGCAGGCGAGGCCTCCATCAAGCTAAAGGCGATCTACGCGGTCGCCCCCACCAAGGAATCCGCCGAATTCAACGTATGGACCGGTCGTATCGAGTCCGCCAGTTACGACCTCACCCTCCGGCATTGGTGAAAACTGCGCTGTCGTGTCCCAGCCTGCGCATCAAAAGCATTTTTAAACCATTCTGAACACTTTCTGATCGACGTCTGGCGGCTTAATATGAAAAGTGAATCCATGCCGTTAGGGAGAAGTATTTCAACCGCATTGTGTTTGGGTTTTTTTGCCATTTCGATTTTTCCAGCGATAGGTGCGCCCCCTGATTATGTCATGGGTCAGGCGGTCACGGTGAACGTCGCGGGCCAGAGCGTGCAATTGGGAGTTGGACAAAGCGTGAACGTGCTCGGCGTCTCCAATGGCATGGCCATGATCCGCGTGACACTTCCTGATGGAAGCGTGAGCGCAACGGAAATACCGGTGGCCGGTCTCCGCATCAAACCAGTCCAATCTGCTTTACCCACAGCCACACCTCCGGCGCCCATGGCTGCCGCACCTGCGGCGACACCCGCTGCGCCAGCCCCGCCCAGCGCGTCTGCCACACCGGCGGCCACACCCGTCGCGGCGGTCCCGGCCGCGCCTGATACCGCGGCCTCTCCGTCCACGTCGCCGGCAGCGTCGCAGACTCTCAAGCCGGGATTGAGCAAAATCCTGTTTGCGGCCCTCCCCGCCCCTGTCCCTGCGAAACGGCCAAGAGGGTTCAACTACGACTTTGACCCTGCAAAGGAAATATTCAGCATCTACGTGCCGCGCAATTATAATCCCCACGTCTCCTGCGGCGTGGTGGGATGGACCAACACCGGCGACCGGCCGGATATCCCAAAAAAATATGAAGCCTTGTTCGACGAGTTCGGGCTGATTGCGGTTGCCGCCACGGATTGCGGGAATGGTCAAAAATCCGACCGCCGCGTCGGGCTGCTCGTGAGCGCCATTCTTGAATTATCGCAAATGACGGCGATCGACCAGCATCGGCTGGTGCTGAGCGGTTTTTCAGGCGGCGGCAGACTGTCCGCACTCGGTGGGTTTGTGCATCCGGAAATCTTCTGCGGTGCCATCTCCTGGTGCGGCGGAAATTTTTACAAGGATTACCCCGACTCCTCGCGCCCGGGTTATATCTCCTTCGGGATCAATCACGGCGCCGGCAAACTGGTGTCCCCCCAGGACGTGGTTGAGGCGAAGCGCAACGTAAAATTTGTCCTGCTCACCGGCCCGAAGGATATGAACCTGACCGATTCGCATGATATTCAAGCGGCGATGAAGAAGGAGGGGTTTCGTGTCTCCCTCATCGAGGAGCCGGGTCTTGGACACCAGGCGGGAAGTGCGGACACCATGCGCCAAGCCCTTGTATTGGTGCTCGGGGAACCTGCCAAGCCGTAGCGCTCCGCGCCACCCACCCGGCGATCACACCTCCACATGCATCGACGCCAGCAGTGCCTTTATATTCTCCGCCTCACGCTCCACCTCTTTCCACACCCCATTCTTTTTAGGGATCGAGTTTATCTTGTCGAAATTGTTGAGATGCACATTCAACGCCGTCAAATGCTGTTGGATCTCTTCAACCTCCGGGTATCCGTAAGCAATCTGCTTCAACATTTGGATTTCAGATTTTGGCCACATAATTTTACATCAATAAAAAATGCCGCGGCGCGCTACGTCGCCTCCATGCCGGTCTGTTCCACGATCTCCTTCCAGTCGGGATGTTTGCAATAGTAGCCGGAGGCAATCGCCGTCCGGTAAGGACACCAGCCCCCTTCTATGGAGAGGCATTCCGCAAAATCCACATGGCTCCCCAATTCTTCTGCCCGGCAGTGATGGAAATACCCGGGACACGAACCCGGCTCAGTGACTTCACCGGCTGATGGCTGCTTTTTCATAATTTTTTTCAGAAAACAAAACTCAAAAATCTTCATCCTTGTCGGAACGGGACCTTCATCCCGTCAAATGTCCCCGCTGCTTCATCGTCGCATTGGTGTGTTCGATTATTCTCCGCGCGTTCGGGTGGCCGCAGTGGAACTTGAAACTCCAGGAAACCGTATGGCGATACAGGCAATATTTCCTCGCGGGCGTCAGGCATTCCGCATATTGGAACGAGGAAGCCTTCGCTCTTGCCCGGCAGAAGGGATATAGTCCGGGACACTCCCCGGAAACATCACCGGCATCCGCCCTCTTTTCGGTCTCATTCATAAGATCCGCCGTTCATCCGTTCCTCCTGCGAGTCATGCCGTAACGCGGTCCGGGCCCGCCCTACAATACTCCCATCAGGTGGTGCCTCCTCCTGTCCTTTTCCGCATAGGCATCCATCGCCACCATCCCCCACGCGCAGAGTGGCAGCAGAAGCCCCACGCCCGCCGTCGCCAGCGACAGCAGCACACCCACCCATATCCCTATTGGTACACCCAGCAGCAGGATCGCCAGCCCCGGCCCGTAGTGTCCTTTGTAGATGTGCCCCAGGCCCGGCACTATGCTCAACACTGCGGCGATTACATTGCGGTCTCTCCTCAAGTTTACCACGGTCGTTCTATCGAGATTCATAGGATCAAATCCCCCTTTCAGATGCAAAAAGCATCGTCCAATACCCCATCCCCGTCTTTTCCTTTATTGGCGAAAACCGGCGTCTTTTTGCCTCCCCAATTTCCCCGGAAAAACGGACGCCAAGGCCCCCGCCATGCACGATCAGCCTTCGCTTACTCCAGCCGCTCTGCCTCAAGGGCAGTCCCCCTCGAAAAAAAATCAGTCATCCTGAACCGAGGCTTTGCGAGATGAAGCCGTGGGCGGAGGTGGGCGGCTTAACGTGTTCTGCGGTTTTGCGGAGGCTTTGCGGAGCGCAGTCGAACGGATATCTGAGAGGCGGTCTAAAAAGTCCCAAATGGCTCGCCGAACGATGGGAGCGCGAGCCTCCCGGCGAGCGAGTGCGAAACCCCGCCGGCGCGAAGCGGAAACATTCACGCACTTTTTAGACCCCCTCTAACTATTTTCCTACCTTGGGCGCGTTGCCGTATCAAAAACATCACCTTCCAAACGGCGTGTCCATGGAGAACCGAGGCTTTGCGAGATACTCGACTCCGGGAGAGGCAGAGGGGCACAGGGCTGCAATCCGTGGGCGGAGGCGGGCGGCATCAACCGTTTTATCGTGTCCCAGTCTGCGATAGCTTCTTCGGACCTCATCTTCCTGATGGCAAAGCCATCACGGCAGCAGGAGCCGGGGGTTGAGCGAGGAACGAGCGACACCCCCGGATATCGGGAAGAAAACTCAATCAATCCTGAAAGTGATCGCAGCTATCGACGCCAAACACGTAGCTCCGCATCGGACCCAACTCCCTACCCGTGCATAAAAAACCCCAGGCAAAAGAAACGCGTGATGATCCCCGCAAACACGATCCCCAGCGCAAGCAACAGCCCCCGCCAGCGGAGCCATAGCGCGCGGAACCCCGTGAACTGCGCGAAGAGATCGGGAACATACGCCACGCAGTAGCAACAATTGGCAAGCACAGCCAGGAAGACCAGAAACAGGATGCCATCGAGCGTCACAGTCGTTCGCGACGAAGGCCACGCAGCAAGGAAATACCCCGCAACGATCAAAGCCAGCGCCGCATTATAAACAACACGCCGCGGCTCCCAGTATCGCATCGCATCCGTCGCCATCTCCCTCAGCGACACCCGCACTGGCGCGCCGGGAGCAACAGGTCCTTGCTGCTTCGCTGTTTGGGGGTTCGGCGTGACTTCATCCACGACGGTGATTGTAAACACGTTTTCTTAAAACTTAAAGCTTAACACTTTCCAGCAAGCAACAGACGCGGGAATATCGGGGGATGATATTCACAACGGCATCAATTCACTTTCCGGATGATTCACGGTTTCTTTCCCGGCAAGCGACAATTTGATGTTGCCATCCTCGTCACTCGACGCCACCACATGCAGCTTGTTGTGGAACATCTCGTAAAATGATTCCGGTGTGATGGTCAGTTGCCCTCCATTTTCGATGATTGCCGCTTTAAGCATGCGATTGTTTGCCGTCATGAGCGCGGAAACCACCTCCGGGGGCATTTTATGGTGCATTTCAACCACAGAGTGCCTGGAATAAACTTTGAGGAGTTTCAATGTGTCCATCGTGACGCTGTTCACCCCCTTCTTAAAACTAATTAAAAATCGTCCCGATGGGGGGAATGTCAACGGGTCACATTGAACATTTTATTCTGATCATTTGTCCAAATAGTGGGGTTGGGACAATCGCATGGGAAAGAATTTTCAATGCTCAAATCTGGTATTTTGCAGGCGCAGCACAAATGTGGCCTGGAACATTCGCATTCTGCTCGGCGTAGGAATCGTTTTAATTCTGCTGGTAGGTATCCATTTCATTCTGCTGAAGTGGGTTTTGTGAGCAGGCAACCAAGTCAGGCGCAATCCAATAAGCATGCCGCAACGTATGGCGGTTATTCTTAGGGCGTGTTAAGGTAAATGTTGCAAACTGGGCGCGGAGGCTTTACAAGCAGGAATGGAATTGACCCAAGCCCAGTACGAGCAGATCGCACACTGTT
>Ga0302319_10009790_pt1 | contig 18363 bp, 20 predicted proteins | sample Bog_T0_2_FD_203319 | JGI IMG/M metagenome (GOLD analysis project Ga0302319, IMG submission 203319) | Peat permafrost microbial communities from Stordalen Mire near Abisko, Sweden - Bog_T0_2 | ecosystem: Environmental > Terrestrial > Soil > Wetlands > Peat | place: Sweden: Abisko, Stordalen Mire...
AAATCTCGCGGCAAACTGTTCTATCGATTGGCTCAACAGGCCATGCAAACAGCCCCGGTTCCGTTCGCCCAATTGGTTAAACCACAACCAATTGGGTCTGGTGGCGTCAAGTAAATATCCCTATCGTGCGATGGGTGGGAGTGAACAAAGCCGATCCGGGCGACTCGCAACCGTCCGCTCCCCCGTCCCGAAAGCCCTACGCAGTTTTCACAAAATTCATCGCCGCCGAATTCATGCAATACCGCAGCCCGGTCGGCTTCGGACCGTCGTCGAAAACATGCCCCAGGTGCGCCTCGCACTGCCTGCACTTCACTTCCGTCCGCATCATCCCCAGCGTGTCGTCGTCATTCTGAATTACGTTCTCCTTGGCAATCGGCTGCCAGAAACTCGGCCAACCGGTTCCCGACTCAAACTTGGTCTCCGAACTGAACAACGCGTTGTCGCAGCAGATACACCGGTAAATCCCGTGCTCGTGGTTGTTCCACGTGCTTCCCGTAAACGGCCGCTCCGTCCCGGACAAGCGGGTCACTTCATACGACAAGGGCGAGAGCTCCTGCCTCCACTCCGAGTCCGTCTTCACCACGCGCTGCACACTCACCGTGCCGGTCGCCTTTCCCAGCGCGGAAAACTTCACGATGATCACCGGGCCGTCCGGGCTGCCAGCCTCCACAGGAGCCACAGAATGCCGGCCAAACCTCCACAGCACCGCGCAACCGCACGCACCAGCCGCCGTCAAGAAAAACGCCCGCCGCGTGCCCTGACCCAGTGACGTCGCACGACGCGGTGAGTCGGCTAGAACCTCCGGCTCTTTGTAAGAATCGCTGTGCATGGGCATCTCCTGGAAACGCAAGAGCGCATCCGCCAATGGGACGCACCTCCGCCTGCCAAGGTTACAAACTGCTTCCCTGAACTAAGAACTAAGAACTATGAACTAAGAACTGCCCTTAAGGCCCCGGCACCGCAGAAGAACTCGACCCCGCCGGAGCTTCCCCCTCAGCACCAAGATTCGTCACATGCACGCCCGCCTGCGTTTCAGGCGTGGTCCCATCGTTCACCTGTACGGCAACGGGTTTGCCTTGAAGCAGAATCCGCTGCACAGCCTTTCCCCGCGCAGGCACCAGCAGACGCCTCGTCACGGCCTTGTCCACAGAACGCACAGTCACCGGAACCTCTGCCGCCGCGTAGCCCTTGTTGCTCACGCTCACTGCCACAAACCAATCCCCCGTCGGTTGAGAGGTGGGAAAAACGCCCTCAATCGCAAGGTCCGGCAGCCCCTTGTCCGCATCCACCCAATCGGAAAACAACCACGACAAATCCCGTCCCGATCCGGAAGGCTCAAGCAGTTTTTCAAGTGCCCCTTTACCCTGGCTTGGATTCCACCCGCGCAGCGCAACAGAAAGGTCGGCGTCGTTCGTGGCGCCCCTCAGCATCCACAACACATAGGCAGCCTTGGTGCGGTAATACACCGGAGAAATCGCCTGCGCCAGCGGCTGCCCCGCGTTTTCCCCCGGACTCGAGGGCTCCACAAGAGCCAGGGCGGACCGGCCGGCTTCCAACACGCCCAGTGCCTGCGCACGACCCTGTGCTTTTTCAGTCCACAGCGTGTCCATAAAAGTTGCGACACCCTCACTGAGCCACGCCGGACCCGGGCCCGAAAGCTCTGCCACTTCTGAGGATTGCGGTTTCATCGGCGCAACCCCCGGCTCCATCCAAGCCTCGCTCAGCGCGTGCACCAGGATCGTGCTCAGCCGCGCCGGATCGCCGTTCCGAATCGGCGCAACCAGCAGCGCCCCTGCTTCAAACGGCAAGTCCCCGGCATCCGGTAGGTCAAGCACCGTGAGCGGCGAACGGGGCGTTTGTCCCAGCCACGTCTTCAGGAATGGGGTCACTTCGCCCGCAACAGCAGTCCATACCGGAACGGCCGGTTCGTCGTCAGGCAGCGTATAAAGCGTGGCGTTATCGCCGGGATGCGCGGTGCGAATCGCGAGAAACAGGCTCGGTGCTTCAAACCCAAGAATCGACGCCCCCGAGTCGGCGCTCGCCACCCCCGGAGGTTCCTGCCCCGGCGCTTCATCCGCCGCCGCAGGACCGGAATCAACCACCGTCAGCGCTGCGCGATGTCCGTTGATTACCGCAACGGTGGGCGCCTGCCCATGCGGAAACTCAACCGTTAGCCTCACCCTGAACCGCGCGCCAGACATGCGCAGTTTATGGCTGCCAATCTCGTCAAAAAGCCGAACGCCCTCGCCCAGAAATGCGGGCACGCTGGCCACCGGATACCATGCCACGTTGCCAAATCCCCGCAGCCCCGTAAATGGCACGCTGATCTGGTCCCAGTCCGAGTGCAGCGCCACATCGGGCGGCGTGTCAATCACGTCCAACCGCTGCGCCGAAACAGGAATATCCCCGGAATACGTCACGTCGAGCTGAATCGTCCCCCCCGGCGCCAGCGGCTTATCCAGCGGAACAGCCGCTTCGCTAAGCTGCCCCGTATGGTCCACATCTGACTTCAGCATCGCAACCGGGAAAACCACGTCCTTCAGCTGGCCACCGCCCACAGCAACGCGGATCCGTTCCCATTGCAACGTCGAAGAAATCTGCAGCGGAATCCGAGCCAGCGGCGTCTGGCCGTCATTCCGCACGGTCAGTTGCGCCCGCACAGCAATATGCTGCTCCACCGTGCGCAGCCGAACGTCGAGATCCAGATTGGTAAACGTAACCGCACGGCGCTCGGCATCTTCCGCCACTGGCGCGTCGGCTTTGACGACAGTAGACTTGTCCGTGTTGATCCCAACATGGGTAGTAGTCTGCCCATTCTCGTCCGTCGAGCGGGAAAACAGCACCTTGCCTTTGGATTGTTGCGGGGCTGACTGTCCTGCAGGCTGTTGCGCGGGCGCTGCGGGAGAGGTGGTCTGCTGCCCTGGTGCGGCGTTCTGCGCCGATAGGGCGAGAACCGCCATGCCGGAGGCAACACATACCAGAGCTCCGGCAATTTTAGACTTCATGAACCCAGACCTTTCTGCTTCTTTGGTTTGGACGCGCCGGTATCCGCGTGGCGAGCGCCGATTGCACCGCGGCCATCCACACCAGCCGCCTTTGCCCGTCGCTGCCGGAATGCTTCATAAAGCACCACAGCCCCCGCCGCAGACACATTCAGCGAACTCACCCCGCCGGCCATCGGAATCCGCAGCAGGTGATCGCAGGTCTTCCGCACCAGGTCGTGCAGCCCCGCTCCCTCGCGCCCCAGCACCAGCACGCAATCCCCGGTCATGTCGAACCGGTCATAGTCGCTGGTCCCACGCTCGTCCAGCCCGATAATCCAAAGATTCCGCTTCTTCAGTTCCTCAAGCGCCCGCACCAGGTTCACCACCCGCGCAATCCGCAAATGCTCAGTCGCGCCCGCACTTGCTTTTATCGCCACCGGGCTCAGCGGTGCGGACCGCCGCTCGGTCATCAGCACGCCATCCACGCCGGCCCCATCGGCCACACGTAGCAGCGCACCCAGGTTCTGCGGGTCTTCCACCCCATCCAAGGCCAGCAGCAGCCGTGCACCACCATCGCTTCCTAAAGGCTCAAACAGGTCCTCAATCGAAAGCATCTCCTGCGGCCGCACCAGCGCCACCACTCCCTGGTGCGCAGGATTCTTGGCAACCACGGTCAACTGCTCGCGCGATTCCTGCCGAACACGCACACCCGCCTGGCGGCACAGGTCCACAATCCGTTCCACCCGGACATCCTCGCGTTCCCGCGCCACCAGCACATGATCAAACCGCCGCCGACCAGCCTTCAGCGCTTCCTCAACCGGGTGCAACCCATACAAAACTTCCATGTGTTAAGTGTAGATGCCGAGCCGTCTACGACGACAGCTTTGCGCTCGCCAGACGGTTCAGGCTGATGCCCTCTTCGGCGGCCTGCAAGGCTAGCGAGCGATGCACCTGCGGTGGGATGCGGACGCGGAACGCTCCGCTGTAGTGCCTCTCGGCCAGGGGAGGGGGGACCGCCTCGCCGCTGATTGTCATATCGCGCACCACATCGCTCACCATCTTGCGAATGCCAGCCAGCGCGCCCTCAGGGGTGGCGGCGAGCCAGGAAAGTGACGGAAACTCAACGCACAGTCCCGCGTGCTCCTTGTCCTCTGCAGACCATGTCACGCGATAGGTGTAATGGTCATTTTTCATCGTCCGCCTCCATTTGGCTTTCAGCTCCTATGGCACTGAGTTTGTCGATGGCCAGCAGGACCTGTCGAACCTGATAAGCCTTGGCTCTTCCCTTGTCGTTTTGAATGTTGACGCGCGGATCGCCGGGCCATGGGGTCTTAAATACGGCATGACTCGTTCCCCGCTGCCTCGCGGCTCCAAAATGCTCCTCGCACAGCTTCAGCATGTCGGCGAATCGCACATTCTTCGGCGTGCGCCGCATTGCTTCGAGAATCTTCTTCGAAGTTGCCACGGATTTATGGTATCACTATTGGCACCACAATGCGCGCGGGCGACTCGGCCCTTCCAGCTCTAAAACACGATGAAACGCAAATGAGCCCATCCCAGGCCAAATCATTCACCGCAATTTTGGAGCCAGCCGGAAACAAGCTCCGCTGGGTCATCGCTCGGCTACCCTTCGATGTCACCGAGGTCTGGCCGAAACGCAAAGGCCTCCGTGTCCGCGGAGAAATTGCCGCCTTCAGTCCCCAAAATTCCCGCTCAATCTCCCAGAAGCCCCCATTTCCTTTCCGCACCGCGCTCTTTCCCGATCCCCACGGTGAAGGCAAGGTTCTCGTGGTCAACCGGAAAATGCAGGTTGCGGCCGGCGTCGCACCCGGTCAGAAAGTCTGCATTCGCCTCGAGCCCGATCTCGAAGACCGCCCCGCCGAAGTCCCCCCGGAATTAGCCGCAGCCCTGAGGCAGGACCGCAAACTCCTCAAATGGTTCGACAACCTCAGCTACTACAACCGCAAAACCATGGGCGCCCTCGTTAGCGAGCCCCGCTCCGCCGAAGCCCGTCAGCAGCGTGCGGAAAAGATCGCGGAATGGCTCATGCTGGCCATGGAAGGAGAACGCGAACTGCCGCCCATCCTGAAAGCTGCCTTCCAGCGCCAACCGCTCGCCCGAGCCGGTTGGGAAGCCATGACGCCCACCCAGCGCCGAAATCATCTGCTCGGAATCTTCCATTACCAGAGCGCGAAAAGCCGCGAAACCCGCACCGCCCAGGCCATCGAAGACGCGCTGCGAATCGCAAAATCGAAATCCTTCAGCGCAACTTAAGCTTCACCTCTCCATTTCCCCAAAAAATGCAGCAAAAATGTCGCATTTGAAAGTTTTTTGTTTAAACCACGAATTTAAAGTGACTTGGCAACCGGCTCAGTCGTCTAATTGAGCAAGATGAGCGCTGCCACCTCTGTTCGTGCTTTTTTTACCGCCGGAACCGCCACCGTCGCTGACGACCAGGTCCGCCAAGAGAGCCTCGAAGTCTCCCAGGGGCTCAAGCGGCAGGACGCCGGTTTGCTTGACACGCTGATCGTCCGCTACCAGCACCGGCTGTTGCGTTACCTGCTCTTCCTCACCAGCAATCGTGAAATGGCTGAAGACCTGTTCCAGGAAGTATGGATGCGCGTCCTGGTCCGCGGTAGCCAGTTCAACGGCAAAGCCCGGTTTGACACCTGGCTCTTTTCCATCGCCCGCAACCTCGTCATCGATCAGCGCCGCAAACGCACCATGTCCAGCCTCGACGAACTCTTCGAAGGCCGCAGCGACGACGATCGTCCCATGAGCTTCGAAGTTGCCGACACCGATCCGACCCCCTTCGATTCCTTCTCCAACCTCCAGGACCGCGAACGGATCTCCGCCGCTCTCCTTGAAGTAGACACCCTGCATCGCGAGGTCCTGGTCCTTCGCTTCCACGAGGAGTTGAGTCTCGAAGAGATTGCCAAGGTCACCCGCGCCCCCCTTTCCACCGTGAAGTCAAGGCTCTACAGAGGTCTTGCGGCCATCAAGCCGAAGCTGGCACTCAGCGATGCGCAGGCCTCGGAGGCCGTGTGACCGAGGGTGGACTTCCTGCCGGCGGCGACGGCGCAAGACGAACCGGTTCCAGCGCCGAGCAGGACCTGATTTCAGCGGCAGCCGGGTTTCAGGCTAATCGCGACTCCTCAGTAGCCGATCGCACCCGAGGCATCGTAAGCGCGTCCCTGGGCGTCATGAAGGAGCAGAAGGCCGATCGCAAGCGTCATCGAGCTCTGGCGTTGGCTGCCGTCCTGGTCGTTCTCCTCATGCTAGGTCCCCTCGTCTGGTGGGCTACAGAAACCCTGATTGAAGAAGAACGCCTCACCGGCCTCACCGCCCAACTCAGCATCTGGGTTTTCTTTCTCAGCGGAGCCCTTCTCGCCGCCGCGCTCCTCGCCGGCTGGGTCCGTCACAACCGCCCCTGAGCCCCCTCCCAGGTCCTCACGCAATCCATCGCATCTATATTTCTCTCCGCATCCTCTAAAACGCAACTTCCGAATTATTCTTTCCGTCCATATCAATAGCGGTTAAGCTTGATTTAAGCTTCGCATCATAATTCATGAAGGGCCCCTCGCGGGCGAGTCCGCCTATGCGCGATCCACAACACATCACGATGAACGAAGACACACGCCTGATCCCGGTCTGGTCCATCGTGGTCGCAATCACGGCTTTTGTCCTGGTCGAATACTACTTCTGGATTGTTCTCCCGCAGCAGCAGCACCATCCCCCGCCGCTCGGCTTCCACATCTATTTCAGCCTCTCCGGCGGCGTGCTCATCGCCCTCTACTTCCTCATGGTCGGCTACGTCAGCAAAGACGCACCCCGCCGCGCCATGAGCGCCCGTTTTTGGATGGCGATCTGCTTTGTCATGCCCGGCGGCATCGGCGCGGTGCTCTACTTCCTGCTCCGCCAGCCTGAAGTTTCCCGCTGCCCGGCCTGCACAACCCATGTGCAGAGCGATTTCCATTTCTGTCCTCAATGCAATTACCATCTCACGGCCAACTGCGGAAACTGCTTCCGCACCGTCCGCGCCACAGATCAATTCTGCACCCGGTGTGGCCATGAGCTGGCTCGCGATCACATGCCAGCCCGCCTGCGCGTACTATAGAACTTCCCGCTTGGCTGTCCAGACCTGCCAACCCGCATGACCATCTCCGCCCTCATCATCGACGACGAACAACTCGCCCGCGAGGAGCTAAAGTATCTCCTCGACCAGGCCGGCGGCGTTGACGTAGTTGCCCAGGGGACCAACGGCATTGAGGCCCTCGAACTGATCGAGGAATACCACCCCGACCTCGTCTTCCTCGATGTGCAGATGCCCGGTCTCGATGGCTTCGCCGTCATCCAGCGCCTCATGGACCGCAAGCGCGCCAAGCCCGGCTCAGCCAACGGCAACTCCGCCAGCCCGCTTCCACAAATCGTCTTCGCCACCGCCTACGACCAGTACGCCGTCCGCGCCTTCGATGTAAACGCCGTCGATTATCTGCTGAAGCCCTTCGATCTCAAGCGCGTCGCCCAGGCCGTCGAAAAAGTCCGCGGACGCATTGCCGGCGGCACTCCCGGCGCCGCAGCCGCGCTTCCCGAGTCGCAGATCGACGCGCTGTTGCAGCTCCTGAACCGCCCCCAGGGCGCCTCGCGCACACCGCAACCGGCCAAGCTCATCGTGCAGGCCCAAAGCCGTCTATTGCTCGTCGATCAGGGGGAAATTTGCTACGCGGCCATCGACGAAGGCGTCATCCGCATCGCCACCCAAAGCTTCGAAGGCCACTCCAAGTGCCGCACTCTCGAAGAACTCCTCGACCTGCTCGATCCCGCCATCTTCTGGCGCGCCCATCGCGGTTTCGTAGTCAACATCAACCACATCCGCGAGGTGGTCCCCTGGTTCAAGTCAACCTACCAGCTACGCATGAACGACAAAAAGCAGACGGAAATCCCCGTAAGCCGCGCCCAAACCAAGCGCCTCCGCGAACTCTTCAACCTTTAGCGGCCTCAGTCGTACCGCTCAAACACAACCTGTTTCCGGTGCCACCCATACCCGGCCAGCTTATCCCGCACACCTGACACCATATTGTTCAGCCCGCATATATACGAATAAATATCGAACTTCAACTCCGCCTTCGGAATCGCCGGATCAACCTCCGGCTGCACCAGCGGCAGTCCCAGCTTGGCCGCGCGCTCTTCCACAATCCGCGCCACGTGGTCCTGAACATAACCCCGCAGCCCCGTCCAGCTTTCCCCGGCCCGGCTCAGCGTAGCCAGGTAGTGGAAGTTCGGATGCTTGGCGGCCAGCGCCTCAAACTCCTCCTGGTAGTAAACCTCGGTCTCATGCCGCGTTCCGTACACCAGCCAAATCTCTTTCCCATTGCTGCGGTCGGGCCCGTTTTCAGGGAAGAGCCACTGCGCATATCCGCGCATCGGGGCAATTCCCGTCCCCGTCGCAATCAAAATCGAGTCCGTAACCGGCTCCTGCAGTACGAAATGCCCGTGCGGCCCGTGAATCTGGATCGAGCTACCCACCGTCAGGTCGGACAAATCGGCCAGGTGATTTGAAAAGAACCCGCCCTCCACCCGGTTCACGCACAGGTCAAAGCGGTTTTCCTTCGCCGCGGACGCAATCGAGTAGGCTCGCGTCTGCATCTTCTCATTGGCGTCCGGCGCTACGGCCGAGACAAACTGGCCAGAAGTAAAAGGAAAGCTCTCCAGCTCATCGAGCACAAACTCGAAGTGGTAGCACTGGGCCGACTCGGAGATGCACACTTTTTTATCAAGTCGTGCAGTATATGTTTCACGCGCCAAGGCAAATCTCGCTTCAGATCAGGGATAAAGCCCAACAATAGGACTGTTGGGAGTATCGCCAGTCAAGGCCTGAAGTGGCAAGTGACGCAGCTCACACAAGGCAATCACTGCAGTCCACCGTCTCCCTCCTATAATGGACAAGAGCCGGGAAAGGTCCTTCGTGGATTTTCTCGTCACCACTTCGCCGTTTGAGGATTCCATGGCCGCACTGCTTGAAGCGATTACTGTAAAGCGCAAAATGTACTTCGAGTTTGAAAACGCACCCTATTACTGCATCGATGCGGAAGTCTCGACGCCCACCGCCCGCGGCGGCCAGACCCTGGTGCGGCTCAAGATGCGCAACCTGCTCACCCAGGCCGTCTTCGACAAAACCTTCAAGGCGCAGGAGAAGTTCAAGGAGCCCGACCTCGAAACGGTCGAGGCGAGCTATCTCTACAGTGACGGCGAGGGATCCTACTTCCTCGACCAGGAAACCTTTGACACGCTGCGCTTAACGGGGAACATGATTGCCAACGCCCTCGAGTACCTGGTTGAAGGCGCAATCGTGAAGCTCAACAAATTCAACGGCAACCCGATCGGCCTCGAGCTTCCTGACAAGGTAGAACTCGAAGTCACCTACACCGAAGCAGGCGCCCAGGGCGACACCAGCGGCAAGGTAACGAAACTGGCACGCCTCGAAACCGGCCTCGAAATCAAAGCGCCACTGTACATCGAAGTGGGCGAGCGCGTGAAGGTCTATACCGAGACAGGCGAATTCGCCGGCCGCGCCTAGCGTCATGAGTCGCCAATTCGCTAAACAAAACACTGTCATCCTGAGCGCAGTCTAGCGCGGTTTTTGCGCCAAACGCAGTCGAAGGATCTGCGATTGCTCTTCGTTTTGCTGTTGCTCCTCCCGAACGCCAAGTAAAGCTGCCATCTTCAATTTGTTCAACGATCTAACGACTCCACAACTGGAGGCATTTTGCATTCGCTGTAGCCTAGCCTTGAAAGGCCGTCACTTCTCCGGGCCCCCACGGACAGGCGGGCACCTCTGGTTAGTCCGTGGGGTAGTCGCGCGGAGGTGGGAAACGGCACTCGCATGCTCGTCTCAGACGACGCTTTCGGCATCGGTCCAGATTCAAGCCGAATGGCGGTTCGCTGCAAGAATGTTCTGATAGCTCCGCCGCTGCCCGTCCCAGTCTTCGCTGGATACCTTGAGTTGGAGATCGGAAGCTGCCGCTGCATTTTGGCCGCCCAGGTCTTTCAAATCGTCCAGGCTGATCTTGTTGGGAGAGCCAATATAGAATGCTTTCAATGCATCGTGGCCAATTCCGGAAGATTGCAGGTATTTGAACCCAAAGATAACAACGTCGGCGCATTGGTAAAAATCACTTACACCGTTGATCCAAATGCTGGAGACGATTTCGCCTGGATAACTGTAGTTGAAGTATTCTCCGCCTCCGCCGCCCCCTCCTAATTTATGCGTCCAGGTTCCATCTTGCCAAACGAACTGCATGGCATTCACGATATCCCCTGACCATACAACCGCGTTTGTCACTGGGTTGCTGCTGGTGATTTGGAATACGCCGCCGGTGGGAGCATAGTTGATACCGCCATTCTGCTCGCCCAACCTGGCGGTTGATGTAACTCCCAAAGGCCCGCCTCTCGGCTCGTATTGGACCTGAACCCCATTCACCCAATCCGCGCCCCAGACGGTAATCTGGTTGATAGGCTTGCTCGGCGGGTTCATGGGAGGCACCAATCCGCTATTATCCGCAGTGCCGTTCGGGTCGCTATAGATTTCGCGGTCGAGATATACGCTGACGGGTGGTACATACTTTGTTGGGTCGAAATACGTCCAGAGATTTGAAAAATCAAGCACAGTCAGGGTCATTTGCCTCTGGTAGGTGTTCATTGAGCGAAATGGTTCGACTAGGTGGGCGTTGACTGGTGTCACGGCCGCCCGGTCGGTCAAGCCCAGGCCGTAGGTCGTGCTTGCCCATCCTTGATAACTGACAATAGAGCTCTTCAATGTCTGCAGAATGGACTCCTGGGTTGCGGAGTTCCATCCCCAGCTGAGGCCATACTGTACACCGTCCCGCAAGAGTGATAAGTGCAGGTTGGCAAAGGCGGCAAAAAGTGGCAGAAGCAGCACTTCGTAGCCCTTTTGCTGGAAACTCGGGCATTGCTGAACAAAGTCGCTGTTTACGGCAACCCAGGTTTGCGAGATAAACTCCGGATCACCGGCGGACACCGCAGTGAGATACGACGCAATGTTAGAGTTTAACCCCTGCAGGCTATCCTGAACCGTTTGGTAGACTTCTTGGCTCATGGCTTGGCTGATAAGCGCCTCAACCTGCGCCTTTATCTCATCCCAGACATTCTCTCCGGTTGAGGGCCAGAAAATGTAAACCAGCGCACCCAATAAGGCGCCAACTCCCGGCACGGACGACAGGGATGCGGCAAGTATCTGTTCCGCAGCGTAACTCCAATCCATTTCAATGGTCCTTTCCCATAGATTCGTTTATTTGAACGTCGGCGCATTCGCCAATGAATCCCATTGGTCGAAGCGCCACACCTACCCCGCTCCGCTAGAGTCATGAGTCGCTAATTCGCAAAACAAAACACAGTCATCCTCAGCGGTTTGGCGCATTTTTGCGCCAAACGTAGTCGAAGAATCTGTGGTTGCTGTTGCGGTTGCTCTTCCTGTACGACAAGTAAAGCTACCATCTTCGATTTGTTCAACGATCTAACGGCTCAGGAGACTGGCGGTGGAACCTGGCATAGCTCGTTTCCTTGATCGAGCCTGCACAAGACCGATCAGCGGGCGGTGAACGATGATGGACACAAATCAGGGAAAGAAAAGCAGTCGGAAAAACGGGGGTGAGTCAGGAAATCTGCGCTAAAGCGGCTCGCTAGCGTAGTTGAACGAAAAATAGCCCACATACGCAGCAATGTCAAGTGGCAGCGGGTGGTCTCCAGAGCAATCGCATTTGAAAATCAATTGAGCCACCATAGCACTTTCGGAATTGCTGTAGACCGAAAGCACACACCAAAGTGGCTTTTCCCTCAAGGAAAAGCCACCTTTCTATGCACTCAAAAGGGCCACACTAGTTCCCAAAGTGCTCTAAAGGTACTTTGCGAGAGTTTGCGCAGGCCAGAAGTTGCTCATAGGACAGCTTGGAAGTTTCGCCAGACAGTTTGGCTCAGTTTGTGGAGTGTTGGAAGGGGCTTGAGGATCCTCGTCAGGGCAATCGATTCGGCGGGTGCCCCGGTCCCTCGCTTTCGGGGCCGGGGAGGGCGCCGCACTTTCCCCGAGGACTGTGCAGCCTGAGCCTTGTGGAGGCCTCGGAAGAACCAATTCTCAGCGCACTTGCACAGCAAAGAAAATCAAAATAAAGAAAGCATTATCAATCGGTTAAGCCACTATCCGGTGCGAAATCAGCGCTTCGTCCGAAAAAGCGGCTAATTCTCTGCAACCCACTTGCTCGATCAGTTCAACTCTCAGCAACCTGAAACACCTTTGCGGACTGCCCCGTAGGTTCATGTCTCGAAGAAAACTTACCCTATCAGCAGCCATTTGCCCCGGTTTGCAACCCTGCAAGCAGCCTTTTACCCTATGTAGCACACCCCTATAAGCAGCCATTTCGAGGGTTCTACAATGAAGTTCGTATGCCCACAGCCGTCCGTTCGCACGCCAAAATTAACCTCGGTCTCTATATCGGTGCGCCCCGCCCCGACGGCTTCCACGGCCTCGTCACCCTCTACCAGACCCTCGAAATCTACGACGTAGTTGCCGTCTCGGCCCGTCCTGCCTCATCCACCACTATCTCCATTACGTCCAATGACATACGCGTCCCAACCGACGACCGCAACACCGCCTGGAAGATGGTCGCCCTTGCCCTCGAATCCCTCAACACCACCGCCGAAGTTCAGATCCACATCGACAAGCGCCTCCCCATCCAGGGAGGTCTGGGGGCCGGCTCCGCCAACGCAGTAGCCTCCCTAATCGGCCTGGAATCAGAGCTTTACAAATTGGATACACTGGGTGCCCCCGGTCCGGGGTCCCCGCAGACAGGTCTTCGTCTGTGGGGTGGCGGTCCCTCGCATTTGGGGACCGGGGAGGGTAGGCCGGCAGCATGGGAATCCCAAAGGCTAACCCTCGCCGCCCAGGTCGGATCCGACGTCCCTCTCTTTCTCATCGGCGGCGCCGTCCTCGGTCTCGACCGTGGCCAGAAAGTCCTTCCCCTCAATGACATAGAACCGACATGGTGCCTCCTTGCCATCCCCTCCATCGGCGTATCCACCCCCCAGGCCTTCCGCGACTGGGACGCCCTTTGCGCCGCCGAAGGTTTGACCCCGGACGCAAGCCAAGCTAAACTAAATGAGTTGAGCCGCGCCTATGCCAGCGCCTTCGCGAAAGTGATTTCGCAAGGTCAGCAGGGAACCGGCTCCTCCGGTGTTCTCGCAAAGGCCGAGAACCTGGCCGGACCACAAGAGTCCGCGCTTGTCCGCACCGGGATCAGTAGCTGGATCCAGAACGACTTTGAACGCGTCGTGTTTCCCCAGCATCCTTCCCTTGCAGAAATCAAGCGCAAACTCATGGGCGCCGGTACACCGGAGGCAGCCCTCCATGCCTCGTTGTCCGGGTCCGGTTCAGCGCTCTTCGGGTTGTACCAGGCCCGCAGGGATGCTGAAGAAGCTAAGTCGCTCATTATGAGTAGTTTACCGGAATCGGAAGTGCGTACCATTCTTACCCGCACCATGCCCCGGCAAGCCTACTGGCGCGAAATGCTTCTGCATTAAAAGCATGTTGACAGGCAGCCGTTTCACGCGAGAAACTCGCGTTCGGTTGCAAAGTTGGGCGATCGTCTAATGGTAGGACAGTGCCCTTTGGAGGCACTTGTCTAGGTTCGAATCCTAGTCGCCCAGCCAAGTCCTGTAATGCAGTTCAGGGAAGCAGCCAAAGCCAACCAGCTTGGAGGTCTTCGGAAAATGGAAGCGGAAGCGTTGACAGTGTTAGCGGAAGACAAGCAGCCACCAGAGAGCGTACCCGGCCAGCCGCGCGATGGAGCTCCAAAAGATCCTGAAAAGGCTCTGCCTCAGGATTCGGCCAAGGCGAAGGACGGCAAACCAGCCCCCGATCGCAAGCGGACCCGCAATCTGAGTGAGGATCGCCGCTTCAAGCTCTTCAGCGGCACCGCCAACCGCCCGCTGGCTGAAGAAATCGGCCTGCACATCGGCGTAAAGGTAGGCGAAGCCAAGCTGCAGCGGTTCGCAGACGGCGAAGTTTACTTTCAGCTGCTTGAGAATGTGCGCGGTGTGGATGTTTTTGTAGTGCAGCCCACCTGCTACCCAGTGGACCAGCACTTAGTGGAGTTATTGGTGATGATTGACGCGCTCAAGCGGGCCTCGGCGGCCAGAATCACGGTGGTTGTGCCCTATTACGGGTACGCCCGCCAGGATCGGAAAGACCGTCCCCGCGTCGCCATCAGCGCCAAGCTCATCGCCGATCTGCTTACCACCGCCGGCGCGGATCGTGCTCTATTTTGTGACTTGCACGCGGCGCAGATCCAGGGCTTTTTCAATATTCCCGTAGATCATCTGTTCGCCAGCCCTGTCCTTGTCAGCCATTTCCGCGAACTCAATCTCCCCAACCTGATCGTGGTTTCGCCCGATGCAGGCGGTGTGGAGCGGGCTCGTTTCTTCGCACAAAAGATTGGTGCACCGCTGGCTATTGTGGATAAGCGCCGCACCGACATCAACGTGGCCGAAGTCATGAATGTCATCGGCGATGTTGCCGGTAAGTCCTGTCTCATCATCGACGACATTGTCGATACCGCTGGCACGCTCGTAAAGACTGTCGACGCACTCTATGCATCGGGAGCTGCCACAGTTTTCGCCTGCGCCAGTCATGCCGTGCTCTCCGGTCCGGCGATTGATCGCATCGCCAACTCGCGCCTCGAACAGCTCGTCGTCACCAACACCGTGCCGCTGCGCGAAGCGGCCCAGAAGCTCACCGTGCCGCCGGCTGATGCGCCCAACAAGTTGCCCAAGATTAAAGTGCTCTCCATCGCCGGACTCATCGGTACGGCTATTGAGAACATTCACCTCGAAACCAGCGTAAGTTCGCTGTTCAACTAACTGTTAGCTGTCAGCTGTGAGCTGCCGGCTGGCCTTCACAAAGGGAGCGGACCTCAACACCCCGTGCCCGATACAAGGAAACGAGAGAACAAATGCCAGAAGTTGTCGTAGCCAAGCCCCGTGAGGGCAAGTTCACCAAGAACGCAGCGCGCCGCGTGCGCGTATCGGGCAAGATTCCAGCCGTGCTCTATGGTTCCGGTCATACGCCCGTTGCCGTCGAAGTGGACCCCAAGCAGATTTCCCGGATCCTCTTTTCAGAGTCCGGACACAACACGATTTTTGATGTGGAGATTTCCGGCGCACCCACTGCAAAGGCCATGATCGTCGATTGGCAGCGCGAGCCCATCAAGGACCAGCTGATTCACATCGACCTTAAGCGCATCGCCATGGACAAGACCATCAAGGTCAGCGTGCGCGTCAAGTTGCTCGGTGTTCCCGTCGGCGTGAAAGCGACCGGCGGAATCCTTGACCAGATCCTGCGCGAAGTCGAAGTCGAGTGCCTGCCCGCCGACATTCCCAGCCACATCGATGTGGATGTCAGCAACCTGCAACTTTGGGATGCATTGCGGATCAAGGACTTGCCTCACACCGGTTCCATCAAGTTCCTGAATGCCGAGGACGCAACCGTCGCCCACGTCATTTCCATTCGCGAAGAAGCAGCGCCCGCGGCCGATGCCGTGGCTGCTGCAGCGACAACCGGCGAACCGGAAGTGGCCAAGAAGGGCAAGACCGACGCCGAAGCAGCACCGGCCGCGGGTGCAAAGAAGGCCGAGGCCAAGAAGCCCGAGGCGAAGAAGTAGCCATTGCCTGAGGAAAGCGAGTCCGGTAACCATCGCAGCCCTTTTTTGGTGGTGGGTCTTGGCAACCCTGGTCCGGAGTACTCATGGACCCCGCACAACGCGGGATTCATGGCAATCGACCGCATCGCCCAGCAACAGGGCGTTGTAGTTCAAAACCGGCGATGCAAGGCCGTTACCGCAACCTGCCGTATAGCGGGGCGCGAAGTGGTCCTGGCCAAGCCGGAGACTTTTATGAACCTGAGCGGCCTCACAGTGGCTGCGATGGTCAGGGAATTTGAAGCGGACCCGGCGAAAGACCTGCTCGTCATTTACGACGAGCTCGACCTGAAGCTGGGTACGTTCAAGATCAGGGAGCGGGGATCGCCTGCTGGCCATAACGGAGCCCGCAGTATCACCGGAGCCTTGGGAAATCAGGAGTGGCTGCGCCTGCGCATCGGGGTAGCACAGGATCTGCCTCCGGAAGCAGTTGCAGCCGGCGGCAGGCGGCACGGCAGGGATTATCTGCTCTCGCCGATGCGCAAGGCGGATTTGACGGTTCTGGATGAAGTGCTGGACCGGGTGGCAACCGCCACGCGGCGCATCATCGAAGACGGACCGCCAGCCGCGATGAACGAGTTTAACCGCCGCGAGTAGTTCCGCCGGCGCAGCAAGAAACGTACGTGGCCGCCAAGGCGAATGAACGGTCTTCCACCCTCCCGGTGGATTACCGCTCCAACCGGCGGTGAAGGCTGGGCAAAGAGAGCCTGGCGGAAAAGGAATGCTGATGTCCCGTGTGTATGAAGTAATGTTCATTGTTCGGCCTGACGTGGCCGAGGAAGATGCCGACAAGCTCATCGCCGGCTTTTCCGCAACCGTGACGGGTGGCGGTGGAGTGGTGAAGTCTGTCGAAAAGATGGGCCGCCGCAAGCTCGCCTATCTCGTGCGCAAGTTCAACGACGGCAACTACGTCCTTCTGACCATCGAAGCCGATGGCCCGGTGGTGCTTGAATTGGAACGCCGCCTCCGTGTGACCGAGCCGGTGATCAAGTTCATCACCGTCCGCATCGACGAGGAAGAAAAGCGTCTCGCCAAAGTGAAGGCACTGCGCGGAACCCGCCGCAAGGTAAGCACAGAGCACGCGGCGCCCACGCCGGCGGCAATCCCAGCGCCGGCAGCAGCCCCAACGCCTGCTCGCGTTGAAGTTGCAGAGCCGGTTCAGGCCAGCGTCTAGGTCGTTGTCAAAGAATTGCCGTTGCCGTTCTCTTTTTAGTTGAAACGGTTCCGGCCAAATCCTGTATCCCGCGTCCGCATGCGGACCCGTCGGGAGCAAGAAGAGTGAAGAGGAAACATCATGCCTGAAGATACTCCTGGAAGGGCGCCCGAGACGGGCGCAGCTCCACACGCCTCATCCGGATCGGAATCCGGACCCGGCTCTGGCCCACCCCGCTCCGGCGGACGGCCATCCTCCGGCGGACCTGGTGGCCGCCCATCCGGTGGCCCTGGCGGCCGCGGAAAGTTCTTCCGCCGCAAGAAGGTCTGCAAGTTCTGCACCGAGAAGATTGACGCTATCCCTTACCGCGATGTTCGCCTGCTGCAAGGCTTTGTGGCCGAGCGCGGAAAGATCGTTCCGCGGCGGCTCACTGGCGTTTGCACCACGCACCAGCGTCGTCTCACTCGCGCCATCAAGCAGGCCCGGAACATCGCCCTGCTGCCATTCGCCACGCGGCACTAATTTCCGCGGCGGTGGTTGCCTGCCAGGCATTTGCCTCTTTTGTTCGTCGGCCTTCGCTCTATTGCGAACGCGGTGATCATTGAGTCGCAAGGCGTCTGCGGCAATCGTCCCGATGCAGTAGGTTGATCCTGCCCGGCTCTTACTTCGGCTGGACTTGTCCCATTGACAAGCTCCCCGCAGTGAGTGCCCGTAACACTGGAGAATTGTCATGGAAGTTATTTTGAAGGAAGACGTAGCCAATCTGGGTCACCGCGGTGATGTGGTGAAAGTCGCAGAGGGTTACGGTCGCAATTTTCTTCTGCCGCGCAAGCTTGCGCTGCAGGCTACCCTGGCCAACAAGGCCGTTGTCGAACAGATGAAGAGTGCCGCAGCCCGGCGTTCTGCTTCTGAGAAGGCAGTGGCAGAGGCCCTCGTTACCAAGCTCGAGCCTGTCGTGCTCAGCTTTACCCGCAAAACGGGCGAAGCCGGCCAGCTCTTCGGTTCCGTCACTTCGGCCGACATCGCTGCCGGGCTTGAATCGAAAGGCTTCGAGGTCGATCGCCGGAAGATTCAGCTGGCAGAGCCGATCAAGAGCCTTGGCGATTTCACAGTAGCTATCAAGCTGCACCGTGAAGTGACAGCCCATGTGAAGGTGAAGGTTGTCGCAGAAGCCACGGCAGAAGCGCCCGCTGAGCCTGTCGCAGAAGCATCAGCAGAGTAATTTCAATCTGGCAGCACGACGCTCGGCCTGGCAGCCCATCGCGAGACCGCGCGTCGTCCTGGCATGAGGGGTGCAGCTTGCTGCGACATCGGCAGGTTCCAATTGGTTGTTCCCTAGAGCATTTTCATCATAGCTGTACCCAGTTGAGCGTCAGCCTGAACCATGCTTGTGCGTTGTCTGCAGATATTTGCTGAAGGGCTTCTGTGATGGCTTGGTCGAGGGCTTGTTCCGTCCGGGCTT
>Ga0302319_10009793_pt1 | contig 18359 bp, 17 predicted proteins | sample Bog_T0_2_FD_203319 | JGI IMG/M metagenome (GOLD analysis project Ga0302319, IMG submission 203319) | Peat permafrost microbial communities from Stordalen Mire near Abisko, Sweden - Bog_T0_2 | ecosystem: Environmental > Terrestrial > Soil > Wetlands > Peat | place: Sweden: Abisko, Stordalen Mire...
GTTTCCGAAACGATCACAGATCGTTTTTGTGGCCTGAAACCGCTGTCCGGTGTTGTCGATAGTGAAACCACCTACGCCGCCGACTGCTGGATCACAGTAGCGCTGCGACAGATAGTGCAACCAGGTCGGGTGCGGCACAGCGTCGTCGTCGATGAACGCGATTACATCTCCGGATGCCATTCCGATGCCGACATTGCGCGACATCGATAGATTTACATTAGCGCATTTGCCGATTTTGATGCGGTCCCGCCATTTTTCCAGCACCTCGCTGGTATTGTCCGTGGACGGTCCGTTCACGACAATTACCTCGTACGCTGAAAAGTCTAGTTCAGACAAGCCCAGTAAGGCGTCGTTAAGATAGGGGCCTCGGTTATAGGTGTTGATCACGACCGAAAAGTTAAACACGTTGCGGTCTCCAGCCGGTTTCTGCCACCACACGAAGTAGGTCGCGATTGGCGCTCTTAAAGTCGCTTCGGATGATCAATTTGGCAAACACTTGCTCGAGCCGCGATGTTTCAAGCATCAGTTCCATGACTAATACGACAGGTGGTTCCTGGCCAAACAGCAGGAGGTAAATTGTACGTAGTGTCGATGACGAAAGACAAAAATGGGAATCTGAAAGACGTGCTGCCGTCTCGTTTTTCCTGCCAACAGAGCTCCCCACGAATAATGCGTGCTCCCTGAGATCAGCAAGTGGTGCGCCATGAATCGCCGCGTCAAAATAATAGACCAGCGCATCTGGATACTTGTGCTGATCTTTGAGCATATGAGCATATTGCACCAGCAAGGTCGGATGACCGGGATAGAGCATCAGTGCACGATAGTAGGCATGTTCAGCCCCGCTATAATCGCGGTGGTCACGTTTCTCGTCGGCTTCCGCAGCGAGCATTAGAAAATCGCCATCTCGAGCTCCGAAAATCAATGACGCCTCGCCGACCCGCTGCGGAGACATCAGACATTTCGCTGCTGCGCGCCCGATAAGATTGGGCTCCAGGCCAAGACCGCGACTCCGCATATCATCACAACAAGCGAGCAAAGTCGAAAGCGCTTGTTCCGAAAGCCCTTCGCGAGCGATCCATGACTGTGACTCGAAAAATTGAATGCACTCTTGAATAGAACGAACGCGCGTCAAGCGAGAGATGTGGGCATCGAGAGGCCCATTTGGCGACGGAAAGGCCATCGATCGCGATATCTTATCCAGCAATTTCATCCTTAGGCCTGCTCACATCTGTTGCAACATGCTAAACAGTGAAGCCATAATGTCAAATCAAGCAATTAGAAATCCGCTTCGTCGTGCACAGTATAGCTGACGACGACGAAATATTCAGTGAGATAAGTGCCGACTTGCCCGATGCTCCTTCGATTAGCGCAAGGCGCTCATACGTAGGTTAAAACATGGGTGGACCAACCGTGACTGATAGTGTTCCATGCGATCAGTGCTATGGAAGACGATCGCGGTTATAAACCTCATGATACTTCATTGCTGTAACCGTGACAACTTCACCTCTTAACTTCCTCACGCCGCCAGGAATCCTTCTATCACTTCCTCGAAGCCGGGACCTGGAGGAAGCCCGACACGGGGCCGCTGACGGCGACCAAGCGTTTCCTGGATTGCGCGGAGCCAGCCATGGCCGTCAAGCGTGTCGATGAGGGTGAGGTTCGACCGGGGCATCTCGCGAAACGGTACGATATCTGCCGCGATCACGGGAAGTCCGACGGCCGCGGCTTCTGCCAGAGGTAGCCCAAAGCCCTCAGCGAAGGAAGGAGCCAGAAGGGCCACGGCGTTATCCATGAGCTTCTTAAGGGCCGGGGTCGGTAGTCCGGACACCTCGATCACATGCCGAGAGACGGAGTTCGATCGATCCAGCACGCCAACGACGGATTGCGCGTTCCAGCCGCGTTTGCCGACAATGACGAGAGCGGGGGTGTCGTCCGACAAGTCTGCCATGGATCGCCATAGAAGGAGCAGAAAAACATGGTTCTTTCGCGGTTCAATGGTCGCGCAGACAAGAAAATAGGGCCGCGCAGCCAGCCGCGTATCGATCTTGCGGTGAGAATAGAAGATGCGGGATATCGGTGGTGCCAATTGAAGCGTGGGAATCAGATAGCCATCCCGCTCGAAATGGGTTCTGACGTTTGATGCGACCGTGCCGGAGGCTACCAAGGCACGGCCGCGGAGTTCCCTGATATGACGGAGCCGCCGGCGATGCTTGTCTGGCTCGGCTTTCCAAAAATACTGAGGCGATTCGATTGGAAGCATGTCGTGAATAAAGAATATCGGCTGAATGTCCGGGCGCTCGAACAGCCAATTTATATGTGCGCGATATTCCAGTGGAAAATGGCTCGAATTGATGTAAGCGGCGCCATTCGGGGCGTTGTTCCGCAGCGATCGCCCTCGGCGCATAACATACTTCGCCAGCATCGAAACAAAGGGGAGCCTGGTGCTGTTTGCGTGCCTTACGATTCGACTGCTGGCGGCAGCTGGCCCCAGAAGCCGCTGCACAACCGCCTCGTAGAGGTCGTCCCCATCGTCGCGGAGCTCGCGCCAATGACGCTCAAGGTCACTAATGATGTCGCGCGCCATAGAGGCAGGAAACAGTTTTGGCCCCATGATCGTCCAGAGCAAGACATAATCCGTGTTCGCGTTCCGGCACGTGAAATACCGCGCCAAAGCCAGGTCAATTCGATCGATACCATTCGGCGCATCGTTGAGAACGCGCGTCATGAGCCGTGTAATGTCATAGATGACGGGCCGGCGTGAAGGGTTACTATACTCGTTCATCGTACAAGGTTGCACTTGCCGCGGCGGTGGTTGCTCGACATGGTCCGGTTCGCGTGCCAGGGTTACCGAGCATCCTGCGCTAATCGCGAACCGAAGGGACGCTGATGACGATAGCTGACAGAAACCACGAACTCAATGCCAGGCTCGAGGAACTTCTGAAATTGCTAGGGCCGGAATCGCAACCCAATTTGACAGCGCTGACGCATCGACTTCGCGATCTCAACAATCTCGCGCTTACCGTGAAATTCTTCGGCTACGAACTTGCACGTGTAATGGCAAGTAGCCTTCCGCTGCCTCACGCAACGGCGCCGTTTGCCGTGGGGCTCCATTCCAAGGCATCGACGCAGGCAGATCTGGAGAGCGATTGGGCGGCCTATTGGCTCGCGGAACTAAAGATACCGAGGATTTACCACAGAAAGTTGTGGGAATTCGCGTATGTGTTGCAGGCGTTGTGGGAGCGCGACATGATGGGTCCCGGCCGACGCGGGCTGGGTTTTGGCTGTGGCCAGGAGCCGATCCCGAGCTACCTGGCTTCCAGGGACATGCGAATCACCGTCACGGACATTTCGCCCGACACGGCGCAGTCGACGGGTTGGATGGATTCAGGCCAACATAGCACGACCATGGAAGCGCTTTATATGCCGCATCTGGTCGATCGTGAGAGGTTCGACCGCAACGTCGCGCTTCGCTATGTCGATATGAACGCGATCCCGCGAAATCTCACAGAGTACGACTTTTGCTGGTCTATTTGCGCGCTCGAGCATCTCGGTTCGATCGGCGCTGGGCTTGCATTCATTCGGAATTCGCTGGCAACGCTGCGCGCGGGAGGCGTGGCCGTGCATACCACTGAATTCAACTTCCTGGATGACGAATCGACGATCGACAACTGGCCGACCGTTCTGTTCCAGCGCCGGCACTTTTCCGAGCTGGCCGACGAACTGCGTCGTGCCGGCCATGACGTCGCAGAACTCGATTTCCGGGTTGGCGATCGTCCGCTGGACAAGTTCATTGACGTTCCACCCTTCGGCCATGACCTGGCGCAGACGGTCCGAGATGAATGGGGTCAATCGCCCGCGCATTTGAAGATCAGTATTGACGGCTTTGCCTCGACTTGCTTCGGCCTGATCGTTCGGAAGCGAAATTGATTTATTGGGAATTGAGCGGTGCAGGAGGGTTTCGACTGAGTCGAGCCTCACCAATGGTTGCAGGTCGATGAATGCTCTCTTATCCTGATTTTTTGCTCGCTTGTAATGGATTGCGGGTGCGCGTGTTAGTTGACCGCGGCGGGGAATTTGAATCGCGAGTAAGTTGTATTGACCGCGCCGAGCCGCTCAAAAAATTGAACTAACGATGTGAAAACGCGCTGACGAGAGGGTTGCGCTTTTTAGTTGTAGGTCATGGCGGCGTATTCCGGCCTTCGCAATAGGATTTGTGCGGCCATCGTTGCCGCGCAGCCACATTCGGGCGAATTGTTGGCTTTCTTTGGATCCGTGCTTGCTATATTCACCATCACAAGCATATCGTCGATCAAGCTTTTAGAGTTCTTACTTGATCTAAGGAGTATCGATGCGAACGCTGCGTGAATCGCGAAGCCTTCTCGCTGTTGCTGAGCGTCGTTTGATTGACAGCATTTTGCCTCTCATTCCCAACCGTATAAGCTCTGATCATCTGACTTATCTGGGTTTTGCGGGAGCTATCGTCACCGGAATATCTCTGGCTTTGTTGCATTTCGCGCCGTATCTACTGTCAGTTGCCCTGATCGGGTTGTTCATCAACTGGTTCGGTGATTCGTTCGATGGTTCGTTGGCCCGATATCGCAACGTCGAGAGGCCGCGCTACGGATTTCTCATTGATCACTCGCTCGACCTGGTTTCGACGACGTTCATTCTCATCGGTCTTGGACTTTCGCCGTATCTTCCATTCGGGTCGGCCTGCTTCGCGCTTATCATTTATCTGCTGTTCTGTGGATTTGTTTACGTGAAGGTCGCCGCGGACGGCGTCCATCGGCTCGATTTCTGCTCGATTGGCGCCACCGAATTTCGCTTGTTTATCGCGTGTTGGGTTCTTGTCGTTGATCGTTTCGACCTTCGCGACATTGTCAATAGCTCCTTGTCGAACGGCGGAACGGTCAGGAATGTTCATTGGCTTGACGTGATCGTGGCGGCAATGAGCGTCATCGCCTGCCTTGGCCTGGTCAGAGTCATTTTCCACGAAGCGGCCAAGCTCAGTCGTGTGGAGCCGGTGCCATTTGATCCCGAAACGGTGGTCGAGATTCTGAAGGTCGAACGACGAATGGCCTGATCGGATGAGTTGAATCACTTAAAAAGGTGGATGTCGTCGAGTTGCCAGCGTCTCAACGCCGCCTTGTAAGCGCCGCATCCCGATGATGATGATCGGACGTTCGCAGCTGATACGTGGTTTGTATCAGGGTAGTCGCGGTGAGGCGAAGTGATTGCTGGTTGCCATCGAGTCAGGCGTTCCAAGGGCTTATGCCCGTGAGCGACAAGGTCCTGCTTGAAGCCTACAACGTCGCGCTTCGCGGCGGCACGGGAATTGCGACCTACGTCAAGAACCTGGCCGAAGCCGCGAAATCCAACGGCTATGCCGTGGATGGCCTCCTGCACTCGAACTCTAAGCTCGACCGCGATGATGCCCTGCTCGGCGAAGTCGGCTTTTACGACGCGCGCAATCTCAAGCCTTCGCAATTCGCTCTGCTGATCGAGAGCAACTGGCGACGCGGCATCGGTGTGCCGCTCGGGATCGCGGCGCAGCGACTTTTCTCCTCGGGCCTCATCGTCGATTCCGGCGCGGCTTCGCTCAGGGCGGTCGGAATTTTCAACAGGACCTATGTGGCACGCTTGTTCATGGATTTTTCGCGATTTCATTTTTCGCGTTACGGCTGCGCCGCCCGGCTGAGGTTGCCTGAAAAGCCGGATCTGTTCCACGCCACGCAGATGATCCCGCTCAAGGTGCCCAAGGCCGCCAACATCTACACCATCCACGATCTGGTCCCCATCCTGTTGCCCTATACCACATTGGACGATAAGCGCTTTTTTCTTTCCGCCGTGCGCCATCTCTGCAAGACGGCGGATCATATCGTCACCGTTTCAGAAAAATCCAAGGCGGACATCATCGCGCTGACTGGAATTTCGGAGAGCCGTATTACCAATACCTACCAGGCGGTGTCGATCCCGCCCGAACTCGTCTCGGAGAGCGAGGATGAATTGTCGCGGGTCATCGAAAAGCGCTTTGGGCTGGTTTACAAGGAGTACTTTCTGTTCTGTGGCGCTCTGGAGCCGAAGAAGAACCTTTCGCGCCTGCTCAGTGCCTATGCCGAGAGCGGCAGTGACTATCCGCTGGTGATCGCCGGACCGCTCGGTTGGGACTACGAGGAGATTCTTGAGAGAATCAAGGACGAGCGTTTCGCCGGCCGGCCGGTAGCCGGCACGGCGAGCCGCCCGCATCGGATGGTCCGTCGCTTGAATTATCTGCCGTACACCCATCTGATCTCGCTGATGCGTGGGGCGAGGGCGTTATTGTTTCCGTCGCTTTACGAGGGATTCGGTCTGCCGGTTCTGGAGGCCATGAGCGTTGGAACGCCGGTGATCACTTCCAATGCATCTTCGCTGGTCGAAGTGGCGGGTGATGCCGCGATACTTGTCGACCCGCTCGACACCGGCGCTCTCACCAGGGCTATCCAGGACGTCGACAACGATCAGGATCTGCGCCGTGAGTTGGGGATTCGGGGTCCCGCGCAAGCCAAGAAGTTCTCAGCAGAGGCCTATAAAGAAAGGGTAGGCGCGTTGTATCGGAGCGTGTTGGGTGCCAGCCCATAGATCTGCTGGAGCACCCGTCATCGGAGTTTTAGCTGGCGGGAATTTCGACCGCTGCCCAGCAAGCGGACCGCAATCGGGCAGGGGTGCACGGCGCACCATCTGCAACTTATCTGACGTCTTGCAGGACGCATTGAGGTCTGCCCAACAGACGGCACTTCGACATCGCTGTCCTTGCGCCTGCCGCCTCATGGCGCGTGCTGATGCTCCAGCCGGTCGCGTTCGGCATTGCGTTTGAGCTTGGAGCGAACGCAGGCCAGCAGGTCGTTTGGCTGAAGCGGCTTGGTCAGATAATCGGTCGCGCCGAGCCGGATCGCCCGGTCGATGGTGTCGGTGTCGTCGAGCGCCGTCATCATGACCACGGGAATGCGCTGGTAGCGGGCATCGGCGCGAATGCGCCCGCAGAGCTCGATGCCGTCGATGTCGGGCATCACGATATCCAGGAAAATGATGTCAAACGCGATCGCCTCCTGTGGTTCGGCGGCCGGCCCGAGCTTGAGCAGAGCCAGCGCGTGACCGGCGCTGTCGGCCGCAACCACATCGTGGTGCCCGTGCCTGGCCAGGATCGCTTCGAACAGCTCCCGGATGTCCTCATTGTCATCGACTAACAAGATGCTCATCGGCCGTGCCCCCGCTGCGGCTCATTGATTCCATTCATTTGCTGTTTCTTAAAGAATTGTTGAGCAAATGCTGGCCGTCGCCGCTGTTGATCGCTCGCGAGTCTATCGGCTGTAACAGCAGGGGGTGTTAATCAATGCCCCGGTGCTAATACGGAGGCTGGCTGCACGGTCCTTGGGGCTTCCACCGCCGTGGCCCCCGGATCCGGTCCAAGCGCCTGCGATCCCATGCGAAAGTCATAAGCTGGGCGAGTGCGTCCGGCTTGAAATCGGCGCCGTAACCCCGCACAGTGGCGGCACAGGTGGCATGCCCCGTTCGCTTCGTTGAGCGGTGCAGGTCAGCCAGACAGGGATGAAACGCGTGAGACAGACCATCACAGCCGTGGCGCTGCTCGCGGCCGGCTTGAGTTCAACGCCGGCATTTGCCGGCTGGGAGCCGACCAAACCGATCGAGATCGTGGTGGCAGCCGGCGCCGGCGGGGCCTCCGACCAGATGGCGCGGATGATGCAAGCCGCGATCCAGAAGAACAACCTGATCAAGGCGCCGGTCGTGGTGTCGCTGAAGGCGGGCGCCTCCGGCGCCGAGGCGCTGATGTATATGAAATCGAGCGAGGGTGACCCCAACCGGGTGCTGATCGCCTATTCGCTGATCTACATGCTGCCGCTGTCCGCCAAGATCCCGTTCAACTGGCGCGACCTGACGCCGGTGGCGGTGGTGGCGATGGACCAGTTCGTGCTCTGGGACAATGTCGGCGGCCCCGGCAGTGTCAAGGACTTCATCGAAGCCGCCAAGGCCGCGAATTCGCCGTTCAAGATGGGCGGCACCGGATCGAAGCGCGAGGACCATGTGCTGACGGTGTTCGTCGAGCAGAAGACCGGCGCCAAATTCGCTTATCTGCCCTATAAATCCGGCGGCGAGGCGGCGACGCAACTGGTCGGTAACCACAGCGATTCCAATGTCAACAACCCCTCCGAGAATCTCGAAGTCTGGCGCGCCGGCCAGGTCCGGCCGCTGTGCGTTTTCGATTCCGAGCGCATCGCCTACACCACCAAGGTGACCGAGACGCAATCCTGGCACGATATTCCGACCTGCAGGGAACAGGGCCTCGACGTGCAATATCTGATGCTGCGGGCCATCTTCCTGCCGGGCAAGGTGACGGCGGAGCAGCAGGCGTTCTATGTCGACCTGTTCCAGAAGGTGTCGCAAACCGCCGAATATCGCGACTATATGGAAAAGCAGGCGCTTAAACCGATCTTCCTGACCGGCAAGGACATGCTGCAATTCCTCGAGGAGGACGACGCGCTGAACACCTCGCTGATGACGCAAGCGGGATTCGTGGCGAAATAGATCGGACACATCCTGATGGCCGCCCCCGAGCTTGAAATTATTGTCGACGATCCGACCGCGCCGGACGCGGCTTCGCCGGCCATCACCGATAGCGCCGCCGTCGAAATCGTTGTCTCGCTGGCGCTGCTTGCGCTCGCGGTGACGTTCGGCTTCGATAATTGGCGCACCGGCATTGGCTGGGACACGGCCGGTCCGGAGGCCGGCACCTTTCCGTTCTATCTGGCGCTGATCCTTTCGGCCGCGAGCCTCTACGGTCTTGTCACGGCGCTGCGGGCGCGGCGGCGCCACCGCGAAACCTTCGTCACCCGCGCCCAGCTGCGCCGGGTCATGGCGGTGTTCGTGCCGACGCTGCTGTTCTGCCTCGCCACGCAATTTCTCGGGCTCTATGTCGCGAGTTTCCTGTTGATCTCAGGTTTCATGCGCCTGGTCGGCCGCATCGCCTGGTGGAAGTCGCTGCTGACCGCCCTGGTCTTTACCGCGGCGATGTTCGTAACCTTCGATATCGCCTTCGATGTCATCATGCCAAAAGGCCCCCTCGAAGCCGCCTTCGGATATTAGACGCCGGACGGCACGACGAAGAGCATCCGCTGAAAACAACTGGAATGAGTTCATGGAAGCCTTCGGCCTGTTGATCCACGGCTTCGCCGTGCTGCTGACCTGGAAGATTCTGGCGCTGATGATGGTCGGGCTGGTGCTCGGCATCTTCGTCGGCGTGTTGCCGGGGCTCGGCGGCCCGAACGGCGTCGCCATCCTGCTGCCGCTTACCTTCACCATGGATCCGACCTCGGCGATCGTGATGCTGTCCAGCATCTATTGGGGCGCACTGTTCGGCGGCGCCATCACCTCGATCCTGTTCAATATCCCCGGCGAGGCGTGGTCGGTCGCCACCACCTTCGACGGCTATCCGATGGCGCAGCAGGGCCGCGCCGCCGAGGCGTTGACGGCGGCCTTCACCTCGTCCTTCATCGGCTCGCTGGTCGCGGTGCTCCTGATCACGTTCCTGGCGCCGATGATTTCCTCCTTCGCGCTGCGCTTTGGACCGCCGGAATTCTTCGCCGTCTATCTCTTGACCTTCTGCAGCTTTGTCGGGCTCGGCCGCGAGGACAAGCACAAGACCGTGATCTCGATGTCGCTCGGACTGCTGCTCGCCGGCGTCGGGATGGACACGGTGTCCGGCCAGTTGCGCATGACCTTCGGCTCCGGCGACCTGTTGCGCGGCATCAACTTCCTGGTCGCGGTGATCGGGCTGTTCGGGATCAGCGAGATCCTGTTGACCATGGAGGAACGTCTGGCGCTGCGCGGCCACGCCGCCGGCATCAGCCTGCGCGTGGTGCTCGCGGTCTGGCGCGAGCTGCCGAAATATTGGGTGACGCTGTTGCGCTCGTCGCTGATCGGCTGCTGGCTCGGCATCACCCCGGGCGGCGCCATCGCCGCCTCCTTCATGGGCTATAATCTGGCCAAACGATTTTCAAGCGATCCGGACAGTTTCGGCAAAGGCCGCATCGAGGGCGTGTTCGCGCCGGAAACCGCCGCCCATGCCTCGGGCACCGCGGCGCTGCTGCCGATGCTGGCCTTGGGCATTCCCGGCTCCGGCACCGCCGCGATCCTGCTCGGCGGGCTGATGGTGTGGGGCCTCAATCCCGGTCCTTTGTTGTTCGTCGAGCACAAGGACTTTGTCTGGGGCCTGATCGCCTCGATGTATCTCGGCAATGTCATAGGCCTGGTGCTGGTGCTGACCACGGTGCCGCTCTTCGCCGCCATCCTGCGGGTGCCGTTCGCCGCGGTCGCGCCGATGATCGTGGTGTCCTGCGCGATCGGCGCCTATGCGATCCAGAACGCGATGTTCGACATCTGGCTGATGCTGGGTTTTGGCGTGGCCGGCTATGTCTTCAAGAAAATCTCGATACCGCTGGCCCCCTTGACGCTGGCGCTGGTGCTCGGCAGCCGCGCCGAGGATGCGTTCCGGCTGTCGATGATCGGCTCCGGCGGCGACGTCAAAGTGTTCTGGTCGAACGGGCTGGTCGGCTCGATCACCACGCTGGCGCTGCTGCTGCTGTTTTGGCCGCTGCTCGAGCAGGCCTGGGGGCAGGTCGGGCGCGCCTGGCAGGCGGTGACGGTGAGATGAATTCACACCACCTTGCCTTCACGCAAGCTCGCAATCTCCCCCGCGTCAAAGCCAAATTCCGCCAGGACCTCCTCGGTGTGTTCGCCGAATTCCGGCGGCCGCGCCGCCATTCGGCTTGATGTGCGCGACAGCGTCACCGGCTGGCCGACCAGGCGGATAGGCCGGTTCTCGGCGTTCGGCACGTCCTGGGCGATGCCGAGATGCTTCACCTGGGCGTCCTCGAACATCTCATCGATGGCATAGATCGGCCCGCAGGGCACGCCGGCGGCGTTCAACTCGGTGACCCAGGTCTCGGTGGATTTGGTCGCGGTGAGCTTGTTGAGCAGGGCATTGAGCGCGTCACGATTCCTGGAGCGCGCCGGCGCCGTGGCATAATCGGGGTCGGTGACGAGTTCGGGCGCGCCGAGCGCCTGCGCGCAACGCTGCCAGATCCTGCCGCCGGTCGTGGCGATGTTGATGTAGCCGTCGGAGGTCTTGAACACCCCGGTCGGGATGCTGGTCGGATGGTTGTTGCCGGCCTGTTTGGCCACATCCCGTTCCATCAGCCAGCGCGCGGCCTGGAAATCCAGCATGAAGATCTGCGCCTGCAAGAGCGAGGTCTGGACCCACTGGCCCGCGCCGGACACCTCGCGCTCCAACAGCGCGGTAAGAATGCCGATCGCGCAGAACAGTCCGGCGGTGAGATCGGCGATGGGAATGCCGACCCGCATCGGGCCCTCGCCCGGTGCGCCGGTGATCGACATCAGTCCGCCCATGCCCTGCGCGATCTGGTCGAAGCCCGGACGCTTGTGATAGGGCCCGTCCTGGCCGAAGCCCGAAATGCTGCCATAAACCAGGCGCGGATTGATCGCGCGCAAGCTGTCATAGTCGATGCCAAGCCGCGCCTTGACGTCGGGCCGGAAGTTCTCGACCACGACATCGGCCTGCGCTGCCAGCCGCTTGAACACCGCAAGGCCCCTTTCGTCCTTGAGATTGAGCGTCATGGCGCGTTTGTTGCGATGCAGGTTCTGAAAATCGGAACCCTGGCGCGGGCCACCCGGCTGCTCGGAGCCCGCGTCCTCGATCAGCGCATCGATCTTGACGACATTGGCCCCCCAGTCGGCGAGCTGCCGCACGCAGGTCGGTCCGGAGCGAATCCGGGTCAGATCAAGCACGGTGAAGCGGGACAGGGCTTGCGACGCGCGCGGAAAGGGCATTCGGAACTCCGTACGATCGGTTGGACAATGCAATCGGGTTTTGATCGGTCAGATCGGCGATGAATTCAATAGCCGAGCTTGGCGCCGTGCGGTATGGATGCTCTGTCACGGTCCGCCCAGGGTGGCGCGATCGTCAGCGCGGCTGCCCCTCGTGGAACGCGCGTGCGAATAAGCCGCAAGTGAGCCGTATTTCAAGCGCGGCCGTCTCAACCCGGTTTGCGCTCGTCGGCGATCAGCCGGCCATCATTCGGCAGGCTGCCCGGCGCCACCAGTTCGACGCTGCCCTGCAGTTTTGTCACGCTCCGCAGCGTGGCGACCAGCGCGCTCGGCAGCGCCTTATCTGGCGAGGCGCATTCGGCCTGCAGCAGCATCGCGTCGGTCTCGCCGGTGCGGCTGACGACCAGGCGCAGCCGCCCCAGTTCCGGATGCTGCTTGGCGATCTCCGCAACCTGCTCCGGCCGCACGAACATGCCCTTGACCTTGGTGGTCTGGTCGGCGCGGCCCATCCAGCCCTTGATGCGCAGGTTGCTGCGTCCGCACGGGCTCGGGCCGGGCAGGGTGGCCGAGAGATCGCCGAGCGCGAGCCGGATCCAGGGATGGTCGGGATCGAGCGAGGTGACGACGATCTCGCCGACATCGCCTGGGGAGACGGGATCGCCGGTGCCGGGGACCACGATTTCCAGGATCAGATGTTCGTTGACGACCATCCCCTCGCGCGCCCTTGTTTCAAACGCGATCAGGCCGAGATCGGCGGTGCCAAAAGCCTGATAGGCGTCGACCCCTCGCGATTTGATTTCCTCCTGCAGCGATCCTGGGAAGGCCGCGCCGGATACCAGCGCGCGTTTGATCGAGGAGATGTCGCGCCCGGCAGCGTCGGCGGCGTCGAGCAGGATCTTCAGGAAATCCGGCGTGCCGCTGTAGCCGATCGGGCGGTAGGCCTCGATCAGCTCGAACTGCGCCTCGGTATTGCCGGGCCCGGCTGGGATCACCGCGCAGCCCAGCGCCCGCGCCGAGGCATCGAAGATGAAACCGCCTGGAGTGAGATGGTAGCTGAAGGTGTTCAACACCACGTCGCCAGGACGAAAACCCGCGGCGAACAACGCCCGGGCGCCGCGCCAGGGATCGGCATGGGTCGATTCCGGCTCGAAGATCGGACCGGGCGAGGTGAACAGCCGGCCAAACGTGCCGAGACGCCTGCTGACCAGCCCGCCGAACGGCGGCGCCGCCCGCTGCAAGGCCGGCAGATCGGATTTGCGCAACACCGGCAGCCGCGCCAATGCGGTCCGGTTGGTGATCTCGGCAGGATCGATGCCGGCCAGACGTTCGGCATAGGCAGGAGCCTCGATCGCCCGGCGCAGCACCTCCGGCAACCGATGAAACAGCTCGGCGTCGCGGATGGCGGGATCGCGGATTTCGAGGTCGTCATAATGCTCGGTCATGGTCGATCCCCTTGGCTGAGGCGTTGGCTTTTGTCTTGGCTGGGCGGCGCCCTTGGTCTGGCCGCGCCGGGACTTTCCTGGTTCAAGGACTCGGCGGAGGCGGCGTGATACCAGTCGGACAGTTCTGGGTCCTATCGCAGGGAATGACCATGGTTAAAACAAATTCGGCAGAGGCTGCAACTTGGGCGGATGCCGAAATCGTGCCGCGGCTCAAGTCCCTGATGATCGACCAGGCGCTGCCCTTGTGGTCGAGCGAAGGCTGGGATCAGACCACGGGCGGCTTCATCGACCGGCTGTCAGAGGACGGCCGTGCCGACCTGGCTGCGCCGCGGCGCGTGTTCGTCCAGGCCCGGCAGATCTGGTGTTTTGCCAGCGCGGCGCGGATCGGCTGGTATCCGCAAGGCCGCGAGATCGCGCTGCGCGGGCTCGACTATCTCTTGAGCAAGGCCAGGGCGACGGATGGCGGCTTCGTGCATCGGCTGGCGCCGGACGGCGCTGTGCTCGACCCGCGGCGCGACAGCTATGACCATGCGTTCATTCTACTGGCCCTCGCCGGCGTGCTGGCGCTGACCGGCGACCCGCAGGTCCGCGGCGAAATCGACGCGCTCATGGCGTTCATGGATCGCGAATTGCGCTCGCCGCATGGCGGATTTCTCGAAGGCAGACCTGCATCGATGCCGCGGCGGCAGAATCCACAGATGCATCTGTTCGAGGCGATGATCGCGGCGTTCGATGCAACAGAGGACCTTGCGTTCCAGAAACGTGCCGGCGAATTCTTCGCGCTGTTTCTCGCCAATCTCTATGACAAGCAGAGCTGCGTGATCGGCGAATATTTCGAGGACGACTGGTCGAGGATCGAGCCGGTCCGCGTCGAGCCCGGACATCTCGCCGAATGGGTCTGGCTCCTGAAAGGGTTCGAGCGGATCACCCGGTGCCCGACAGCGCGCTTTCGCGGCGAGCTGCTGGCCTCGGCGCTGCGCTATCGCGATGCTGCTGGCTGCCTGATCGACGAGGGCTCGCCCGGCGGCCAGATCCGCCGCTCCAGCCGGCGGCTGTGGCCGCAGACCGAACTCGCCAAGGCCTGGATTGCGCAGGCCGGGTCCGGCGAAGTCGGCGCCGCCGACGAGGCGCGCGCGGCCTTGGCGCGCATCGAGCAGCATTATCTCAATCACCCGGTCAAAGGCGGCTGGTACGACCAGTTCGATGGCGACGGGACCTCGCTGGTGAAGACGATCCCGGCATCGTCCTTGTATCACGTGCTGGGCGCGGTGATGGAGGCGGAGCGGGTGATGGGGTAGGTAGGGAATTAGGATAGATACTTACGAATTTTTAACAGGACAGAAGCTGTTCCGATCGACATGATTTGGCCGTTCGTCAGGAGAGCATCCACCATGAATATTTTATCGGTTGTGGCGTCAGTCGCCATCGTCACCGTCCTGTCCGTGGCTGGCGCGTCGGCCAATCCGGTCGTCACCAAGGGGGATACCAATTTGCGCAAATCCCCAGGCACCGACAGCCCGGTTCTGACGCTTATTCCAAAGGGAACCAGCGTCGAGGTCGGCAAATGCAGCAACGGCTGGTGCCAGGTCTCCGTGAATGGCCAGGACGGCTACGTCTTCGCCCCGAATGTTGGCATGGCCCCCCCGCGCAGAATGGCGCGGGGGCCTGTGGGCGAGGAAGAGATTGTGGAGGAAGATTATGGTCCCCCGCCGGGCTATGTCGTCGGGCCTCCGGTTTATTACGGCTACGGACCGTATTATGGATATTATGGCGGCTGGGGTTACCGGGGCGGTTGGGGACGGCGCTGGTGACGAAACGCCGGCTTGGTCGCCGTTCGTTCGTCGGCGTTGAATTGGCGGAATACGCTTCGCTATTCCGCCCTACGGGCTGGTGAGGAAGCGCCGGCTTGGTCGCCGTCATTGCGAGCGCAGCGAAGCAATCCATGTCGCCGCAAGCGGAGAAGTGGATTGCTTCGTCGCAAGGGCTCCTCGCAATGACGTTGTGAGAGCTTGGGGCCACCTCTCGCTCTTTGCGTGCCCGAAACCGCGTTCCGTCACAGCCAGCGCTTGCGTCGTTTGAAACTCTTCAGATTCTTGAAACTCTTGCGCTGGTCGCCGGCGCCGCCGAGGTAGAACTCCTTAACGTCCTCGTTGTCGCGCAGCTCAGTGGCGGTGCCGTCGAGCACCACTTTGCCCTGCTCCAGGATGTAGCCGTGGCTGGCGACCGACAGCGCGGCGCGGGCGTTCTGCTCGACCAGAAGGATGGTGACGCCGAGGTCGCGGTTGATCTGGCGGATGATGGCGAAGACTTCCTTGACCAGGAGCGGTGACAGGCCCATCGACGGCTCGTCCATCAGGATCATCTTCGGCCGCGCCATCAGCGCGCGGCCGATCGCCAGCATCTGCTGTTCGCCGCCGGAGAGATAGCCGGCCAGCCCGGTGCGCTCCTTCAGCCGGGGGAAGTAATCATACACCATGTCGATATCGGCATTGATCTCGTTGTCGCGGCGGGTGAAGGCGCCAAGCCGCAAATTTTCTAGCGACGTCATGTCGGCGATGATGCGGCGGCCTTCCATGACCTGGAAGATGCCGCGGCGGACGATCTTGTCCGGATCGATGCCGTTGATCCGCGCGCCCTCGAACAGGATTTCGCCGCGGGTGACCTCGCCATCCTCGGTCTTGAGCAGCCCGGAAATCGCCTTCAGCGTGGTCGACTTGCCGGCGCCATTGGCGCCGAGCAGCGCCACGATGCCGCCTTTGGGCACCTCGAGGCTGAGGCCGCGCAGCACCAGGATGACGTCGTCATAGACCACCTCGATGTTGCGCACGCTGAGCAGCGGGGCATGGGTGGCGGCGGGCGCCGCGAGCGGTGGTACGATGGCGGTTGCGTCAGTCATGATTACCTCGCCCCTTTTGGGGGGAGAGGTCGCCCGGCGAAGCGCAGCGTAGCCGGGCGGGTGAGGGGGACTCTCCACGAGTCAAATGCGCGGAGAGAAGCCCCTCATCCCGACCTTCTCCCCGCGAAGGGCGGGGAGAAGGAGAAGAGGCAGCGTGAGTTTCAGGAGAGAGGCGCGCCATGCCAAGCAGCCCTCACCAGCCGAACCATTCCGGCTTGCGCGGCAGGTCGATGGTTTTGACCTTCTCCAGTTTGATGGTGCCCTTGGCCATCAGGTCGTTGAGGTCGCCATCGGTGGCGCCGGAGATTTTCGATCGGTAGAGATCGACCGTGAGCGTGCCACGGTGGTCCTTCTCGGTCCAGGTCGAGGGATTGCAGACGCCTTCCATGCCGGCCGGCACCCAGTCCTTCTTCTGATAGAAACCCTTGGCGACGTTTTCGCCGGTCGCGCCGCCGTTGGCGACGGCCCAGGCGATGGCTTCCTTCATGTACATCGCGGTACAGACGCCGGCGATGTAGTGCACCGGGCGATAGACCTTGCCGGTGGGATCGGAGATCTTGGAAATCTCCATGACTGTCTTCATGCCCGGCGCGTCGCCGCCCCAGCCGACCGCGGTGCGCAGCGGGAAGATCACGCCGTCGGCGGCGTCGCCCGCGGCCTTCGCCCCGTTCTCGTCCATGCCCCAGACATTGCTCAGGAACTGGACATCGACGCCGGCCGCCTTGCAGGCCTTCATCACTGAAATGTTGGAGGCGGCGGTGTTGCCGAGATAGGCGTAATTGGCGCCGGAGCTCTTCAGGCTCAGGCACTGCGCGCTGTAGTCGCCTGGCGCCAGCGCAAACACCAGAGGCGGCAGCACATCAAAACCGAGTTCGGTGGCGAGCGCCTCGCCGGCGGCCTTCGGCGCGTTGGGATAGGGATGGTTGGCGCCCATGTGGACGAATTTGGGCTTGCCCGGCTTGCCCTTGGTCTTCCAGTCCGCCGCCGCCCAGGTCAGTTCGGCGCGCAGCGCGTCGGAATAGCTCGGACCATAGAAGAAATTATACGGCGCCGGCTTGGCCTTGCCGCTCGTTCCTTCCGGATCGGTGAGGGCGGCGGCATAGGAGCCGGAAATGTCCGGGATCTTGTCCTGGGCCAGAAAGCCGGTCAGCGCCTCGGTGTCGGCGGTGCCCCAGCCCATGATCGCCGCGACCTTGCTGTCGGCGGCCGACCATTTCTTGTAGAGGGCGATGGCGCGCGGCACCTGGTAGCCATAGTCGTTGCTGTCGACATTGAGCTGCATGCCACCGACGCCGCCGTTCTTGTTGACAAAGGCGAAGGTGTCGGCGACGCCCTGTCCGAACGGCGTGCCGACATCGGAGGTGCCGCCTGAGAGGTCTTCGAGGTGGCCGATCGCGATCTGGGCGTTGGCCGCCGTGGTCGCGCCGCCCAACAACAGCGCCAGCGCGACGGTGCGGAAAAGGCATCTTGTCTTCATGTGGTTTCCTCCGGTTTTTCGTTTGGGATCATTGTAGTCGGTCCCGTCATAAGCTCAATGCGAAAACGGGTAGAGCTTCCAGTAGGTCTTGATCTGGCGCCAGCGATGCGCGAGCCCGTCCGGCTCGAACATCAGGAAGCCGATGATGATCGCCCCGATCGCGATCTCACGTAAAAAGGTGATGTTGTTGTTGAGCGACAGCGCCCGGTCGATCGCGGAGCCCTTCAGCGCCTGGCTGATCCACTGCATCGATTCCGGCAGCAGGACGACAAAGGCCGTGCCCATCAGCGTGCCCATGATTGATCCGGTGCCGCCGATGATGATCATCGCCAGGAACAGGATCGAGCGTTCGATGCCGAAACCCTCGTTCGAGACGACCAGCTGGTAATGCGCGTAGAGCGCGCCGGCGATGCCGGCGAAGAACGCCGCCAGTCCGAACGACAGCGTGCGGTATTTGGTCAGATTGATGCCCATGATCTCGGCCGAGAGATAATGGTCGCGGATCGCGATCAGCGCGCGGCCGTCGCGGCTGCGCATCAGGTTGGTGACCAGGAGAAAGCTGACCACGAGATAGGCCAGCACTACATAGAAATATTGCCGGTCGCCGCGGCAGACATAGCCGAAGATCGAGAACGGATTGGCGCTG
>Ga0302319_10009794_pt1 | contig 18359 bp, 18 predicted proteins | sample Bog_T0_2_FD_203319 | JGI IMG/M metagenome (GOLD analysis project Ga0302319, IMG submission 203319) | Peat permafrost microbial communities from Stordalen Mire near Abisko, Sweden - Bog_T0_2 | ecosystem: Environmental > Terrestrial > Soil > Wetlands > Peat | place: Sweden: Abisko, Stordalen Mire...
TGCCTACACAGGTGAGTATCCTATCCCAACTCTGCTCGCAGCTCTCCGCTCTTGCCGGGAAACGCCGTGAACCCTTCAGCCGAAATTAGCGTGATTCGAAACGGGGTGATCAGTGTGAACCGTTACAGTTTAAGCAGGTTGTTAACCTCTGGGAGCTTGCGGTTGCACAACGTGGGTCTGAACTCGCGAAACTTTTGGCCTCAAATCCTGAGTTGTTGGCCGAAGCGCTCCTGCCCCTACTGCAAAGACCGTCGATGAGTTCGGTAAGAACAAAAAGTGGGATTAGTGGCTCTTCCATCGATATGGGGAATGCAGAGCGCATCGCCTTCTTAGTCAAGCTTTCAGAGAGGTACAAGTCAGTGCAATTGCTCGATGTTACTTCTAGAGCTGTAGAGCATTTGGTTACAGGATGGACTCGCGCAGTACCCGAGTTTTACGAATTAACCGGTCTGCTGAAAAAGCTGAAAAGCTATGGATGGTTCATATCGCATGGAGGGCGAGCACTCTACCGGAAACTCCTCGACGGAGTTTTGGACAACATGACGTTCGCAAACGCTTCCGACTGGGTCGAACTGGTTTCACTATCCAACACGGCGTTGGGTTGGACCGATGCGGATCAGGTTGTTTTTGATAGGGAATTAGCGGAATATTGCGACAAAGGTGTCAATGAGGAAAGAACAAATTGCGACACGGAGGAGCAGCTAACAGCTATGATCCAATCGCTACCGGAGCTTGGCCGCAAGATTGGAGTTGATTTCAGTTATCAAATGGGCCGATTGGAGGAGGCATTGAACGAATTTGGTCCAAGCCAGGAAGAACTTAGCGAGGGGGAAGGAATTCCCCGCAGCAGCGCCGTTTTCCCTTCGCAAGAAGTGACGGACAATGATGTTCGACAGATGTTTAATACTCTTAAGTCTTAGTGACACTTCAGGAAAAAGTCAGGAAGGTAACACAAGTAACCTAGGACTTTTGCAGAACCCAAAGCAGGCAAAGCCGGAAACTGTACGGAGTTTAGAGGCGAAAAGTTTTGGGATAACCGTCGCCGCATTTTCGAAACTTCATTACTTTTGGTGCCTCCCTGACGAAACGCTGGCCGAGGTTTGAACGACTCGTCATAGCGGATTGCATCCGGCCCGAGATAAATAACGGTGGGCTGCGTCATACGCACCGTGCCTCGACGAAATAGAGTGAGCGACGCAGTCGTTGCGGAGATGGCAAGCGCCAGTACGGACACGGAGGTAGAAAAAGGATCAGCCATGGCTGTCTCACACACTCAACCCTTCTTCTTCAATTCCGAGTGGTCGTAATCCGGCAGTGTAAAGGCGGGCCCGAAGAAACGCTGCTTGCGGTCGCAACTCGTGACCACAAAGCGGAACTGGCCGGGGCCGAGATAGAGGTTTGCCCGGCAACCAAGCGGACATTGCCCGCTGCACACCAATCCGTTCCAGCGCGTCGGACGGAGCTTTGCGCCATGTTCAAGCGCCCGGCAACCGGGCTTCGGATTCCAGTCGCAGGTTTCGGCGAGGATGAGATCGGTGGCGCGATCCGTCCATGTGCCTGCTTCCAGCTTCTGCACGATGACCTGGGAGTACAGCTCTAGCGCCGGTCCGCGATTATCGACCTCGAACGCGCCGGGAATTTCCAGATTGGCGATAACGATCATTTCCTGCGGCGCTTTTTGCCTGGCATCGGCGCGAAGTTCCTGCCTTGCGCAGGACATGGATGCCATCGCCGCCATTGCAAAGACAAGCAGCGGTATCAGGGCGCGGTAACGTTGAAATCTGTCCATACTCGGCTCTCATGCCGGTTCGGGGCACCGGGGTTAAAGGCGCTGGTCGCCGCCCGAAATACATCATTGCAGGTCCGAGTCTGCGCCAGCGACGTCATGACGGATGCAAAGCGGGGGTCGTTCGGTCCGCCAGTAAATAGTGCGGAGACGTTTGCGCCGGTGCCCGCCGGTTTGAGCGTGGGCCGGTATCCCGGCTGCGCAAATGTATATTGCCAGCGCACATTCCAATAAACACCCGCCAGATGGCGGAAGCTGCCGGTTGGGTCCTGGACGCTCAGCAAGGTGCAGAACAGGAACTCGAACTGCGCCTCGTGAAGAAAGTTCGTCTTGCCGGTAAGACTGTTCTGGATCGAGAGCGGGCATCGGTCGCGCGGCTGATCCTGGTGTTTCACCCTCAACATCAGCGGATAGGCGCTGTTGCCATTGGCGCTAACCAACTCGCCGTCGGTTGGGTCGGTGCTGTAAAACACGCTGGCTATGGGAGTTCCATCGACGCAATCGCGGCAGGCACGCTGCGAGCGCGCGGGGCTTTTGCCGCGCTGGATAAAAATGCTGCCATCGTTGCTGGCCGTTCCGCGATAGGAGCACCAGTTGGTCTCCACCCACTGCACCTGAATAAACCCCACCTTCCAACCTTGCGCGGAATCCCCCAAATTTCCCAGCAGCGTGACGAAGCCACTGAGCCTGACCGGCGCGGCGGTGAAGAACATACCATTACCTTCAATCGACGGGACACCCGGTGCGGGACGCGCTGTCACGAGTAGCTGATAATCGGACGGGTGCGGCGACACCGTCACGGCCATTTGAGAAACCTCCGTCTCAAAAGGCTAGCATTGAGACGGACAGATTGATGTCGGGATACTCTGCCATCCGCAGCGGGTGTCTCGGCACCATACCGTAGCTTTATTGATTGACTGACTGTCCCGCCCGGTCAAATTCATCCCGCCGCTGCAACTATTGGCCGCTGAGCGCTCCCTGGAAAGCCTGGAGTGGCTCTATGAGCTGTTTCGAAGGATATCTCGCTCTCACGATTAGGAGCGGCGGTGAGGGTTCGCGTCCATTCGACAAGTTCAAAGGACGATCCCTTGAGGCACCGCCGGTTTGTGGCACTCCGGAAGCGTGCAGGGATGCTGAACACGACACTCCAATCTCCGAAACGACTGCGCACGAGCAAAAATCTTAGGGAAAGCACACAATTTTAATCATGCGTAGCGGCACGATTGCCCGCCTTGCCCTTAACAACCTGCCAGTGGTCTGTCGCGAAGAAAAGGTTACCGGCGATCATGATCCTGTCAGGCGGATTCAATCAATACTTTCCGCCATTGATCATTGGGGGGGCGAGAATCGCCTTATCCGATACGAAAATGGTCAAAAAATTTGCCCAAAACTTTTCCAGGTCGCCGCTGACCACCCGCGAGCAGTCAATGTCCATCACAGATCCTGTCGCGCGGGCTTCGCGCTGTCGCGGTTTTCACAACCAAACCACCTCGAATTGCAAATGATTTCGCTCTTTCGTCCACACAGGTGCATCTTCTTGCGACACGAAAGGCCGGAACGCCCGTGCTGCCGTTCGGATTGTCGCTTGCTCGATGGCCAGCACGATTGATTGTAGTAAAACTGAAGGATAACTGCGATGAAACGCAATCCCGCCTTCGCGGACGACGAAGCCGAAAGGCGAATATCGGAGGCTATCGCGACTGCTGCCGTCGAGTTGTCACTGGCTGGTTTGGCGATTGAAAGTCTGCCAGTGAAGCTCGCGCAGCTCAGAGCACTTAGAGTGCTTGATTTACAAGGCTGCTTTGAACTCAACGATATCTCGAACATTCGACCTTGCACCCAACTGACAGCCCTAGACCTCAGTAAGTGTCATGAACTGCTGGATTTACAACCGCTCGCCGGTCTAACAGCCCTGCAAACTCTCGACCTAAGTAGATGCGAGCGGCTGCAAGATCTTCAGCCGCTCGCAAATCTAACCCGCCTACGGGCTCTAGACCTGAGCTTATGCACTATTCGCGATTTGCATCCCTTAGCCCATCTGATCACCCTGCGAACCCTGAACCTCAATTCGTGCTCGCAACCGCTGGACTTGCGACCAGTTTGCAATCTAACCGGCCTGCGAACCCTCGACATAAGCGGATTCCGTGAGCTACAGGATCTGAAACCACTTGGCGATCTGGCCGGACTACGAACTCTATACCTACGTGACTGCAAGCCGATAGGAGATCTGCAACCTCTAGCCAATCTGACGCAACTGCAAACCCTTTATGTGACCGAGTACCACGAACCGCTGGATCTGCAACCGTTGACCCAACTAACGAGACTCCAGAATCTAGATCTAAGTGGCTGCGATCAATTGCATCATCTACCGAGGTTATCCAATCTGATTCACCTGCAAACCCTCAGTTTGCGAGGTTGTAGCCAACTTCAGGATTTGCAACCGCTGGGCGATTTGATTGCTCTTCAAGCCCTCAATCTAGCCTGGTGCAAACAACTACGTCATCTGCGGCCTCTCCGGGCTCTAATCGAGTTAAGAAGTCTTGACCTGAGCGCCTGCGATCAATTTTCAGATCCGCAGCTGTTGACGGGTTTGAGTGGGCTGGAAACTCTCAAAATGGGCTGGCGGAAGCAGTTGTTAGATCTGCGGCTATTGACTGATTTGTCTGGCCTTCGAAGCCTCAACCTCAACTGGAGCAGTCTTCCGGAGGACCTACAGCCTCTAGGCCAGATTACCGGCTTGCGAAAGCTCGACTTAAGCGGATGCAAGCAAGTATCGGACTTGCGACTGTTGGAGCGCTTGTCGAACCTCCAAACTCTCACGCTGAACGGGTGCAGTCAAGTTGATGACCTACAACCTCTCAGCCGTCTGACGGACTTGCAAAATCTCGATGTAGGCGGATGCACCCGGCTGCGTAGCCTGCAACCACTGACCTTTCTCGTGGGTATGCGAAGCCTCCGTATACGCGGATGCAAGCGGGTGCCGGATTTGGAACCCCTCGCAGGCATGAAGCACCTGGAACTCCTCGACCTGAGCGGGTGCAGTCAAATAGCGGATCTGCAACCGCTGGCGGAATTGACGAGACTACGAGATGTCAATTTAAGTGGCTGTGATCAATTGCGAGACCTGCGACATCTGGCTCACCTGAAAGCCTTGCAAACTCTGAGCCTAAACGGCTGCCGTCAGGGGCTAGATCTCAAACCGTTGATAGGCCTAAGCGCACTAAAATCGTTCGCGATACATGATCATCCGTTCGATTGTTCGCCGACTGCTTACCCCCTGGGATCTTGGCCGGTTTTATCTCAGCTTCATGCCAATCGTTTGATCAGTGCGCCATCAGAATTGGCCTCCGTAGACGGGGGCCCGTTTTCTATTTCCGAAAGCATTCTTCCCCGAATCCGCGCCTGGCAAAGAGACCTCCTGGCGGGTGAAGCGCCGAATAGTATTCTCAAAGTCTTCGTTCTCGGCAATGGTGGGGTTGGAAAAACACAAATGTGTCGAAGACTTCGACTGGAAGGCTTTGATCCCTCTGTTCCTACCACTCACGGCATCAGGGTGGATCAAATAGAGTTGGCTCCCGGATGCGATAGCCAATCCGCCATGGATTGCAAGATATGGGATTTTGGTGGCCAAGACATCTATCTTGGTACCCATGGACTATTCCTTGACGGCCGAGCCATTTACGTTATTGCTTGGTCCCTGCAAGATGAGAATACAGACAAAACCGTACCTGATGGTGTCGTTATGCCTCACCGGCCTCTCACGTATTGGCTCGAATACGTCCGGTCGTTAGCCGGGTCCGAAGCGCCGGTAATAGTAGTTCAGACACAGTGCGACCGGGAACTGGACACGCGAGCGCCGGTCATGCCGACGGACCATGAGTTCGAGCGTCTCCGCGTTATTACCTCAAGTGCAAAGCAGAACGATGGCGTGGAACGGTTGCGATTGGAACTGAAAAGCGCGGCACGTTACAGCTTGGAGCGATATGGGAAAGTGCGCCTACCTGCAAATTGGCTGGCAATCGCAGACGAACTGCGGGCTCGCAAAGAAGAGAAGACTATGTCGCTGTCGAACTTTGAACGCCTCTGCCATCGGGGAAATAGATCTGCCATTTCCAGCGTCGTGCTGGAGTATTTGCATCGAAGTGGCCAAGTCTTCTATCGCGCGGGGGCGTTTGACAGCCAAGTGGTTCTGGATCTGGACTGGGCTTTGGAGGGAGTCTATGCTGTGCTGGATAGGGACAAAGCTCTACCGATCATTCTGCATCAGGCAGGCCGCTTCAGCCCTCAGTTACTCGCGGCCTTGGTATGGCAGGAGTTTGGGGAAGAGGAACGTAAGCTTTTTCTCTCACTGATGGAGCAATGCCAGATTTGCTTTAAGGTAGGAGACGACGTATTCGTTGCGCCAGCACTTTTACCAACCCAGACGCAGATAGCCGACTCTATCGATCACGTGTGGCGTGGCACCACGTCCGACGCCGTTGCACATCTGGAGTACGCATTCTTGCACGAAGGCGTTTTAAGAACTACATTGTGCCACCTTGGCAACAAGGCCGGAGTGAATGCTGTGTATTGGGCTTACGGGATCTGTTTCTATGACTCTTCCCGGCAATCGACGGCACGCATTAGTTCCGAGTTGCCGGATGCCAACACAGTCGGCACAATCGGACGCATCATCGTCGAAACGGCTGGCCCCCAGGCTTTGGCTCTCGCCAGATACCTTATCGAGTCAATTCAGCGAGTGAATTTAGGCAAACCGCCGAAGGTGATTTGGAAATTGGGTGTCGGCGAGCGTCAAGGGCCGTCGGAGGTAGAAACGTCCACTAAATCCGACGAGCCCTTCAGTGCTATCAAACCTGGGCAACCACCGCGTCTACCGAGTGAACGTCAACTCGTCTATGTGTCCTACGCTTGGGGCGGCGAGAGTGAAGCGCTGGTGGACGAATTTGAACGCAGGTTACCCAGCAGCTTGAGGCTGGTTCGTGACAGGCGCGACATGCGACCCGGAGACTGGATCTCAAGGTTCATGACAGAGATCGGACGCTCCGATTGTGTCTTGGTGGTTTTGAGCGAAAAGTATATGCGGTCGGTTTACTGCATGCGCGAACTGCTCCACCTATTCAATGCAAGCCTAGGCGAGCGGTCCGTATTCATGCGTAAGCTGATTCCATTAACAGTGGGTAACGTACGCTTTTCACGAGCGATAGAGCGGGATGGGCACGTAGCCTATTGGGTCCAGGAACGTAAAAAGATGGAAACGATACTTGGGCGGCGGAGCCTGCCGACAATTGGCGACGGTGATCGGGCCGAATTGCTGGCAATCTTGGATTTCGAGCATCGAACCTCGGACCTTCTTGCTTGGGTAGCGGATACTTTAATGCCGAAAGGCGAAGAGATGCATTCCAAAGGCATCGACGCCGCTATTGACTTGGCGCTGGAGCGTACACAGGGTGTGGGGCGGCGGGCACGCGGAGCGACTGGCCTAGACTGAACGAGCGGGACAGAAGCTGAGAGGCTGGCCGACAAGCTATCTGGAACATTTCGGGGAATATTTTGCACCGTGGCCGATCACTTTCAAGGACGCCAGCGCATCGGGCCATCGCGAAATTACTGTCGCCAAACGCCCGGATGGCGAACATGAGAAGTAGCGGTGCGGGTTAAACCGCCATACCGCTGAACTGTGGTTCGGCATCGTCGCCGTTCCGATTCGGGTGGTCCATGACTACGCGGCAATCGGTAGGAGCAATAGATCGTTGCGCTCACCAAACGTGACCCGCCCCGAAAACACGATTTGCCACGGCACGTTCCTCGCCGGGGACTAGGGGACTGGCTTGGAGTAGCTATTTCGTGCAGTGTATTCCGCGTAACTGTAACGGTTGCAATGGGTTACGGCGGTTCGGTCGATTTGAGCCGGGGAGTAGCGTTTCCTAGTCCACTTGCTGGTATCCTTTTTGTAATCAGTAACTTATGCGATGACTTGCGACGGGAGAGGGGAGTAAAACGGTTTTTCCTACTCCGCCACTGTATAAATAATGATTTACAAAAAAACAATTTTCAAAACTCTCAAGATAGGAAACTACTCCACTTAGTCCCCTTCTTATCGATCTGAGCCAATAAAAGACGGGCCTTGGGAGGGAGTGGAGTAACGATTTTTACCCCACTTTGGAGTGGACTGTAGTCCCCTTCCCGCCCACCCACGACACGATTCGGGCCGTTGCGTCGCCTGTTAGCCAACTGTGACCAGGCTGGTTCGCTGGGCGTAGCGGAGAGACAATCGTTCCTTGGCACGGCTTCACAACTCATCGCTCTTGTCCGCGATATTCAGTTTGAACTGCCATCCCTCAAAGCTCATCAACATACGGCCAAACTTGTCCCAGCCGATCTCGCGGCCATCAATAACAAGAAGCGGTACGCGGCCATCGCTAGCCTCGTCCCATTCAATCCGGCCACGGACGATTCGATGATCCGCGATCTGCGGTTTGCCTTCGTCGCTAATGAGATGTTTCACCGACAAGGCGCGGCGCATCTTCTCAATCAACCGTCCAAGAAGCACCAGCAGATCTTCTTCCGGCTCTCCGATGATCTGGAACTGGTAGCCAGCAGGACTGCCGTCGCGGAGCTCGAAGGCGTCGAGCGCGACTCCCGGCCCGAACAGACGAACGCGAAAGTGGAACTCGTGGAGTGCCCCGGCACAGTCCGTGAGGCCGACCGGTTGAAACTTGGCGTTTGCAAAGTCTTTCAGCCCGGCTAATTGGGCTGCTTCCGTGTTGGTGCATCCGCTACAGAGCTGCTTGTATCCGTGATTGATAGAGCCGTAATGGACGATGTCATAGCTCGGCGTCATCTGGCTACAACCGTCGCATCGGGTTTGGTGGGGCAGTGGAACTTCCATGATTTCCGTGAGCATAGCAGTGAACAGCACAGCTCCGCAATTCACCACTCGAACGGCTGCTGATGATACGACCGAATCACGCGCCGCAGTTCTTCATAATATGGGCGGATCTCTTCAGAATACTGGCCGGTGTTGCTCAGGTTCGCTGAATAGACAGATTCGTCTGCCCCTCGATGCTTTGGCCCTTTCTCAAACTCCAGATGCATCAATCGCTTTATAAGCGGTCGGTTGCCGGTGCTACACAATAGGATTGCTTTTTGCTTGTACGGATTGTATAACTTGGCAACGTGCCGAATCAAACTGCGTAAGCTGATGCCAGGTGAAGTTTCAAAGGCGTGCGGCGAGAAGGCCCACATATCGACCAGAAGATAGCGTTCCTTGGCGTCGTCGTCCGCGTCTATATGAAAACTCTCTATATCAAGTGCGTCCAGTTGCCCTGATGAGAAGTCCCGGTATGCATCGAACGTGAGCGGAAGCACCACGGAAGCTCCTATCAGTGCTTTGCTGGCATCCATTGTTGCCATGAGGCACGGTTGCCCCGACGAAAGCCATCGTTCATACAGCTTGATACGGTGGTTTAATGTAAACGAAACGTCCCGATCCTGCACGATCTCGTGGCAGTGCTGCGAAAAGTCACGAAGCAATTTTTCATCACCGCGCTGAACGAAGACGACCGCCTCGTCCGACATTGGCCGCAACCGTACCTGCACCCAACCTGCGAGATCGGACTTGGATGGAAATCGCCAGAGAAGGAGACCTTTAGACATCGTAGGCTCGTCCGTATCTGGCTTGCAGACGTAAGAGGAAAGCGCTGGTACCTTTTACTAAAAGCAAAACGGCGACAATTGAATGAGAGATGATGCCAGCTATATGGGATGCCGCTTCGCTCACAAACATTAAGAAGAAAACAATGGCAACAAGGACCGCTTCGAGGATTTCCCACCGGGATTCGTGTTTGTGCCTAAACTCAAGAAAGGTCCTTCCTAATTTTCCGACACCGCCGCTTCTGTTTTTCAACTTGCGCCTCCACACAGCAAATTTTAGCGTTTTGTCATGTCTCGGCCAAAGCCAGATCATGCCGTCGAAGAACCAATAGAGCGCTTTATAAACCAGCCAACCACTCTGCTATATAAAGCGCTTTATATCGCCTTCACCCTTAATTTATCCATGGCCGGATCAGCTGGTGGTAGTGCTAAAACTATTGGAAGGGGTATACCCATCTCATTGATTCTAAGCGAGTTATGGGCGGCCCCTGTCACCCTATGTAGCACGCTACATAGATGTTTTGGCAGATAAGTTGGCAAATGGCCATGCATAGAACGAAACGCAATTAGCTAACCCCACAGGTCGATTGTTGCCAGAGCAGATAGCACCAATACTCAGTGTGTAAGTCGTTAGTAACTAACTAAAAAAGGACTAATACACAAATGAGTAAGAAGCACTTCATTGCATTAGCGGATTGCCTGAGATTGCCTGGCATGATTCGCGCATCCATCGCACAGGCATTAGCGTTAGCACTTCCTGACGTTGATGTGAGCTTCGCCGTTGAATCTGTCATGTCTGCACTAACGAGAGATCTAGCAGACTTCTGTGGTGAACAGAACTCACGTTTCAACCGTGAAAGATTCATCGACTACGTACAGGGCATGTGCGGACCGAACGGAGGTAAACGCTAATGGCTCGCAATAACAACATCGGTTCGATTTCGTCGGGCACGATGCGTAATGAAGACTTTATACCGGAGTTCATCTGGACTCTCAGACATCAACGTCCCTGCAAGCGAGCACATCGCGCGCTATGCCGTGAAATAGAAGCCCGCATGAAATCGCAGGATTATTTCGAGTCGGAGGGTTCGGGCTTCGATCTGGAGGAACTCTTCAACGCGCTAGATGCGTACGCACCAGCCTATTTTTACTTCGGTTCACATCCTGGGGATGGTGCCGATTATGGCTTCTGGTTATCCGAATGTTGGGACGAAGATTTCGACGGCTTGAAGGTTGACGATTTGGCGGATGTGCCGAAGGACTACTTCGGCGAAGTTGCCGTAGTGAATGACCACGGGAACGTTTCGCTCTACACACGGGCACGCAATAACAGACTAGTCGAGATTTGGAGCGTAGTCTAATGGACACCACAACCAAGTTGAGCGAACGGGTTTCGCGACTGTATCACGTTGAACTCATCGTGCCCGAAACAACGTGGCGAAGTGAGACGGAGCTTTCCACGTCCTATGGTGATTGGCATAAGCCCAAGTCGGATGAAACAGACGTTTGGGCATTAATCGAATACACGTCATGGTCTGATTACAGCGGTAGTTTGGTCGATAAGGCGAACCACAAAACACTCACCGATTCATTCGACGCTGCCAGTTTTGAAGACGGCATCGATTACATTGACTACCACGGAGGGCACGGCACGCGCGCGCTGGCAGTTCGTTTGTCTTCGCTTGATGCCGATGATCCTGACGGTTGGCTTGAATCGATTGTAGACACGTTGGAGGGCTTAGAAGACTATCCGCTAGCCGATGAATCACTGCACTCTGAAATGGAAATGGAAAGTCAGAATGAAGCGTGGGAGAGTTGGGCGAAATCCGACTTTGAACGGGCACTACTGAAGACGTTGCAGGCACATTTTGAAGCCCAGGACAACTTTCGCGAATGGTTGGAATACTGTGACGTTTCGGACTTCGCCACTGATGCCCAGGTGAGCGAATGGTTTTACACGTTGGCTGATACCTCCAACACGTATTGGGTGAACGAACAGGGCGAAGACATGACCATCGACGTTGAAGACGTGCTCAAAGGATGTTCAGAACGTGCTCACCCTGAGACTAAAGCCCGTGAGCGTGCGGTGTGGAACGAGATCTACCAACTAGCTCAGTCAGCTTGCACCGATGCCTTACTGGGAGGTCTCCTTTAATGGCTTACGTTCGGAAGACACGTGATACATGGGAAGTTCAGCAGTATACAGGATTGCTGCACGCGTGGGAGTGTGTAACGACTGAGGATACCTTCAAAGATGCACGGGCACGCGCGAAAGAGTACCGAACCAACGAACCTGAGTATGGAGTGCGGATAAAGAAAGTAAGGGAACGGATAGAGACCGCGTAAGGCACACGTCCGACCAACATTCAACGTCACTCGATTGAAGACGGCATCTAGCAGACATCTGCTTAGGTGCCGTTTTCGCTTTAGTGGCACGATTGGAGGAACGGAGCAATTAGACGGGCACCACTGGCACAGGATCAACGTTCTGACAATAGGACACCACTAACAACACGGGCACGTCCTAGCGCGTTTCACCACGGGTACCACGTGTACGGGCACACGATCAGAATCTACGCTGGGCACCAACTGGCACGCGTGTTAGCTGGGCATGCTCGGCACCACGGGCACTAGTGAACTGCGTTCCACGGTCTATTCGGGCATGCTCGGCACCACGGGCACGTTCGCAGGTTCGCATCGGGCACCATGGCCAACGCGTGCAAGGGGTGCTTCGAGACGGCACTTCACTTTATGAAACAAAGCAGTCCCACTACACTCGAACTGCCCCGTCCTTTGAAATCAATCGCTTACGGAGCATCGCAAACCGACTACTCCACATGGGACGATAGCCCGCTTTTTTCGGGCAGACCCAAAATTTGGAGGTTTTGAAAAATCCATTTACAAAACGAAATCGAATTGCGATTTGGTTTTCCCTGGGTCGGGCCGGTCTGTGCAAAGGCGAAAAGTCGTCGCCGGTCTTAACAAAATTGCCGGTAAGCGTGTGGGGAAGGTTCGCGAATAAGTTTAGCGCGAGCATTGATTGGAAGGTGAACACGAATGGATGGCTCGATGATGAGCATGTGCTCGATTATGAGCGCCGTGTGTTGAAAGCATCCGGTTATTACGCACAAGCTTGGGAGGTTCTTCTGCCATTACCGTCATCGTGGTGCATGGTGACCACATCGCCACGTGCAAGGAAGGTAGGGTGTTCGTCGGCATTTGATTACAACTTCGGGGCGCAACTGTCGGCGTCAGATAGTCGAGACCGCGATATTCGATGTTAGTGTGAGTGATGACGACTATCCGGTCATGAACATGGCGTGTGATCTGGGACGAAGCGGTCGAGCAAAACCCGCAGGTTACCGCACGACTACGGGGCCGCCCAAGACAATAAATTCTCGCGGTCGCATAGGGTGGTCGCATGGGAGAGGGTAACGTTTTATTGCCAAATCCTACGCCGTTACTCGCGGATAACCCCAACGCCAACGCTTTCAATCTCCGGGTTTGCGCGTACACGTCCAAGTAACGTGAAAAAAGAATCGGCGGAGGCTAGCTGACTTATCAGCACCACCTTACGTTCCGACACTCCATTCTGCAATTTCGCGTAAAGGCGGTCACGCCCGCCCGCGCTGGTTGCACAGTTTCGTTAACATGGATTCTGGCAAACTGACGAATGTGAGGACTCATGCCCAAAGCAGTTTCGGAGATCCGTATCGTGGTCGCTTCCCCTGGCGACGTCTCTCATGAGCGGGATGCGTTAAGCCACACAGTTGAGGAAATTAATCAAACAATAGCCTCAGAAATCGGCGTCACTCTCCGATTGTTGCGCTGGGAAACCGCCGTGACACCTGGATTCAGTTCGCGCGGTCCACAAGAACTTATAGACAAAATTCTTGATATTCCCAATTGCGACATCTTCATAGGGATTTTCTGGAGAAGGTTCGGCACGGCAGTGTATGATGCCGACTCTGGAACGCAGCACGAGTTCCAAAAGGCTTATGAGGCTTGGCGCTTACGTCAGCGGCCGCAGATTCTTTTTTACTTCAGCGAAGAACCATATTCCCCAAAGGAAAAAAGTGAAACGGAACAATGGGGTCAGGTACTCGAGTTCAAACAAAATTTCCCAAAGGAAGGCCTGTGGTGGTCGTACTCCAATCCAACTGAATTTCAAACGCTTGTCCGAAGACATCTTGTCCATCATGTCTTAAGAATCAGTCGCGTTGCTCCAGGCGAACCCAACCACCAAGTTGTTGAGACTGCTACGCGGAAAGCTCTATTTGTGGGAAGGATGTCTGAGATCGCCCGACTCGAACGACACGTTTCCGACGAGACGAATGTATTGATCATCATCGAAGGTATAGCGGGAATTGGCAAGTCCTCGCTAGCGCGCAACCTCTTGGAACGCCTCACGGCCAAAGCCTACCGGTGTTTATGGCTCGATTGTCAAGCAGAAACGACTCTTGATTCCGTTCTGTGGGAAGTGTCAAAATGGGCCCGCGTAAATGACCAAGACCTGAGCGCAGCTTTGGACGAAGCACCTGATGCGGATGCTAAACGACTGACTTATCTAGCGGACATTTTCACAGGGCGACGTTTGCTTGTTTTTCTCGACGATTATCATCTTGTAAGAGATGTAATGGTGGATCGCCTTTTGACCCTCATTGCGGATCGTCCGAGCAAAACTAGAGCGATTCTTATCTCTCGGCGCAGACCGAATTTACTCGTTCGGCTGTCGGCAGGGTCAGCAGTTGAAGAGCATTTGTCAAATGGGCTTGATGATACTGCTTGTGAACAATTCCTAGGTAAGACAGGGATCAATGTTGATAGTGAAACGATCAATAGAATCTGGACGCTTACTGGAGGAGGACACCCAAAGGCGTTGCAACTCCTTGCCCACAGGGCGATCAGGATTCCGATCCGCCAACTTCTTGGAACGCTGCCTGTATTTCGGGTAGACCTAGTCCGGGAATGGCTTAATCCCCTGCTGGAGGAACTTTCTGTTGAGGAGCGCGCAACCCTCCTAGATCTATCCATATTTGAGCGGCCACTTCCATTTTCTGATTTGAGCCGACTTCTTCCAGACGGGAACGGTGACAACGTCATCGCCTCTCTGTCAGAGGGATTCCTTGTCGATCCGGTTAGTGAAACCAGCTTTCAAATCCATCCTTTAGTGAGAGAGTTTTGCGCCACACTCGTCGAGGAGCCTAAGAGCAAGCATCAATGGGCGGCAGATTACTATAAAGACAAGTGCGGTTCATTGGACGATCCGGACTTTGCCGAAGACGGGCAGATCGAGGCACTCGTAGCGGCGTGGTCACACTACATTAAAGCGGATAATCAGGCGGCGGCCACCGAGGTTGTCGAAACGCTTCGTGCGCCGTTGATGAATCGAGGTCACTACGAGCGAATCCTCCAACTCGTACAAGAGACTTCACCGCCCGATAGTTCGGACGCAGATTTTTTTAAGATTCATGTGGCGCGTTTGCGCAGCCTAAAGGGCGATGTAGCCGGTGCGACTGCAATTCTCACCCCACTTCTATCCACGAAGCGCACTCGAACGGCCCGTGAGGCCGTCTTGGTTTTGTCAACGATCTTAAACGAACACGGAGCAGCGCCAGACGCATGGCGGCTACTCGAGACAAATCGATCTTACTTTACTGGTGCGGTATCGAGTCGCATTAAATTGAGGTTTCTTTCGCGCGTGGTTCAGGCATTCATTGAAATGCGAGACTACGATAAAGCTCTTGACTGGGCCAGGCACCTTACAGAGGTATCTGAGGCGGCGGGCGACAAAATTAGCGGTGCCCTTGGTTTGCGTCAAATGGCCGAATCCTTTCTTTCGCAAAGAAAGTTCGATACAGCCTTGGAGCTAACGAAGATAAGCCTTGACTTATTCCAAAGCGAAGGCCGCGCCAGAGAAGCAGCAAAAACTGAATTTCAGATCGCCAAGATTCTCATAGCTAGGGGGGACCAAGAGCGAGGGCGAATGCTGTTGGATAAAACGCTAGAAGCTTTTACTTCGATCGGTGACCGAGTCGGAATATCCCACTGTCGTCAAGAGCTTCGAAGTCTCGAGTTTAGAGGCGACTCCTTTTCTACAACGGCATAGATAAAATGCCAATTGACAGCCAGGCACGCAGGTGATATACCGAGTTGCGAAGATTAATCGCCGATAAATGCTTATTCATCCGGTTTCGGATGCCTTGTGTAGCGAGATGTCTTCATGGGTTCTGCGTTGATTTAACGCTACCTATGTAGTGCGCCGCCAAAGACTTAAATTTGAGATGCGTGTCATCAAGGTCCGGTTCCGTTGTGCCCTCCATGTAGTCGATTCGACACCCAGGGTGGAGTGAGATGGCTTCGATCTCCTTTATTGCGGCAAGAGAATCGAAGTAAAGGCGTCCGCCTCTTTGCAGAGTTGGTAACATAACAGAAAAAGCTGTCGAACATCGTCTTTGATGCCGGGTGTCACAGAGCGTGGGATGCTGCGACGAATACCTACGCTTCCAAATCCGCGCGTTCCGCCGGATTGCTGGGTTTTTGGTGTTTTTACGGATCGCGACCAAAAAACATGCCAAGTTACGGACGCTTCTCGTTGGATCTTTTAACGCGTTTCCACAAAGTTGGCCAATGAAAGCTTCTCCAAACAGAAAGGTGCACGCCTCAGCTCAATAGAACGTATCGCCGCTCCGGTGCAATACCATCATCTGCGACCAGAGATAGATCGGGCGCTGGAACTCGTGGCGGATGCTGCCTCAACAACATTTGGCATTTGTAGTTATTGAAGGTGTTGACACTTAGTAATCCAAAAGAATAAGCCAGAAGTTAAGATGATGTCAGCACTTCCGTTCTGGGGTAACTTCACTTGTCACCCGACCCGGTGCTCTTGAGGTTGTGGCCGCGCGACTTCGCTACTCTATTTTGATTGGACGCGACTTTGCATGCAATATGCCCTTTGCGCGGCGCGTGATTCGACAACCTGGAACGCTCAACTAGTTCCGCGAGATCCAACGACACGGACCGGGTGGACACGGGCAGGGTGACGCCCCCCAATGCGACTTTGGCCAAGGTGCAAAAAACTCGACGGCGTGCGCGTTAAACAACCGTGTAGCAGTCGGAAGGAATCACGGGAAACAAGCCGACTTGCAAGGACGAATACGCTTAATTCCAAGCCAGGCAGCTGTTGCTGGCTAGACCGTTGGGGTTCGAAACTCCAGTTTAATCTGAGGTAGCCTGAAGCGAATTGGCGTTTCGGCGATTGTCGCCCCAAAGTGGGCCTGGATAGCTCTACTCTTCGTCGTTGCGCGTGAATAATATTGCACCATCTGACCTTCAGGTCTGCGCGAAGCGCCCACCACCGCGCAGGAGCTATCGTAGTGCACCTGCCTGCAAGGGCTGACGACACCTTCAGGCGTTTTCAACTATTCGTTGATCAAACCGACTGACCGATGTTGGCTTATAGTTTTGCTTCGTTAAGCCGCCGTGGCTTGGTGCCTCTAGACCATTTTTTCGGCTATCTGCTGGAATGACTCCCTCAAAATTACAAGAAGACCGGCTGGTGTTCTTCTTTTTCTTTGGCGGCGTCAGCGCTTGCGGTACGGCAAAGCGTCGCGCCCAAAATCGCAGGACGCAGGCCGAACTCCAGGGAACTGATCCGTCATCGGTGTGTTGTTAAATCAAGCAATAATAAGGAGTCGGTTAGCCTTACAAGGTGCTTCCGACTACGTAATTCACCTAATTTACCGCCATGCGTGTCAAGGTGACATGCCACGATTTTTTGCTTTCTTCGTGGTTAGGCGTGCAAACGCCGCCAGTATTATAAACGTCACCTTTAAGCATGTCGGCTTCGAGCTTTAAATCAGTGAAGTTGATACACTCTACACCTTGAAAGAATCTTAGCCCATCAGGGGTTATCTCAGGTAGTGTAAGCTGATCCCAGGTCTTTTGGTTGCCTGGGAGAGAAAGCTCGATGGCGTATAGAGAACCATTGCGGACATAAATCAATAAGTCGTTTCCTTGTGTCTCATCGTTCGTTTCATGTTTCAAGGTCCAAGTCCCCCTCCAAAGCCCCACGTATTTGTCAAATGGAGTTGAAGAGATTACTGTCTTGGCAGCACCATCTGGCAGCCCCGGAATGTGAAACGCCGGTAAGGGTGTTGTAATACCAAAAATATCCGGTGTTATAGAAATCTCTTACGTCGGGTCTGTCCGCTCACAAGTGAATTGCTTAGACGCTCTGTACTTTACTTTGCGAATAGCGCTCAGTTGTTCACCACACTTGATGAGCGCGTCTGCGGGGATAACATCTATCTTGGTTACTGTAAAATCAGCCGCCGTTGGACCTTGAATATCCGGATTTCTCGCTATCGTAAATTGAAACTGCGTAGGGCCTAATGTAACGAATGAAGCGTGAGTGCCCGAGCCGCGTCTGGTCATACACATACTCCACGCGTTCACTAACGCCGCGCTGGCTGATTGGGAGAAATCGGCGAAATCCCTTGCGTGTTTGAACGTTCCTTCCGAATGCGAACACGCCTCATTTCGATACTCCTGAGAATCGTTATTGGTCTTGTGTCCATTAGCGCTCATCGGAGGTAATGTTGGAATTTGAACGCTCTCCGATCCGCCAATATCTTGACTAGTGACAATCTTGGAATATTGGCTCGAACAATACCATTGAAGAAATGTTTGACCCTGCTCTACCTTGTCTTTAACTGTACGAGTGTCAAAAACTCAGGAAGCAAGGATGTCCGAACAAGAATCGGCCGCGATACCATTACCAGTTAGTCCACCTCACTGCTGTCCGGCTAAACTTTTTCGGAACGAAATAAACGTATTTGAATGATCGGGATACGCCGATTCGTCGCGGGAACGATTTGAAATTCGGAAGAAGAAAAATTGCCGTTTTTGGCGGCGACGG
>Ga0302319_10009796_pt1 | contig 18354 bp, 20 predicted proteins | sample Bog_T0_2_FD_203319 | JGI IMG/M metagenome (GOLD analysis project Ga0302319, IMG submission 203319) | Peat permafrost microbial communities from Stordalen Mire near Abisko, Sweden - Bog_T0_2 | ecosystem: Environmental > Terrestrial > Soil > Wetlands > Peat | place: Sweden: Abisko, Stordalen Mire...
CCGTCAAGGGACGCAGGAGGCGCCGCCGCTTTCGCCACCGTTTTACCGGAGGGATCGAGAATGGTCGAGGTCACGCGAGCACTTTGGGCATCCTTACCGTGGTTATTGACCTCAGTGCGGATCGAAACCGTTGCATCGCCATTCGTAACCTTAGCGGATACAAATGTCCCCCACTGTTTCACATGCACCGGATGCGTCTTCACCAGCCAGAGGTGGCGATAGATGCCCGCGCCCTCGTAGAACCAGCCATCGCTCAGCGTGGCGTCCACCCGCACCAGCAGAACATTCTTTTGTCCCGGATAGACGAAGTCGGTTACGTCGAACTGAAACGGATCGTATCCGCCGCTGTGGACGCCGATGTAGAAACCGTTGAAGACCACCATCGTCTCGCGGTAAGCCCCATCGAACTCGAGCGTGATTCTTTTCCCCGCATCCTCGGCCGGAATCTCAAACACACGGCGATACCAGCCCACGCTGGTGTCGGGATAATTTCTTCCCAGCGGATAAAATCCCTTGCTGGCCAACGCCGGATCGTTTTCGAAGGGGAGCTCGATCGCCCAGTCATGCGGCAAATCCACCTCGCGCCAGTCGCTGTCGTCAAAGGCGGGCGAACTGGCCGCGATAAAGCCGCCGGTCTTCTGGAAGTTGCCAGCCCGCGTGCCTCCAAACCCGAAATCCTTTGCAGGATCGTTCGCGTTGCCAAAGTGGAAGCGCCATCCAAAGTCCAGAAGAAGCCGCTCCCGGCCCGCGCCTGGTTTCACGGATTCGGCGTGCTCGCCCATGGGAGCCGGGGCAGGTGCATTTTGCGCCGCATGCATCGCAACCGCGCTGAATGGACCCATTCCCTGCGCCGCTGCTGCTGCCGCAGGCGCCAGCAAGCCGGCCTTCAACACATCCCGCCGTGATACCGTTTTCATTTTGTCCCCCACGAAACACGAGTTTCGCGAGCGCCGTCTGCGCCACGCACTCGGATTCGGCCCCGAGCTGAGGGTCAATTCAGAGCGACGCAAGTATAAACTTCCGCCCAGCGATCCGCGACCCCGGTACGAAACTAGGTCCGCGACTCGGTTCGCTCTTCCGCCTCTGCACCCTTTCGATCCCGCTCGACCTTACACTGAAAACACCATGCAGCGTCTCTTCGATGGCTACAAGAAATTTCGAAGCAGCGTCTTTCCCCAGGCGAAAGACCGCTTCCGGCTGCTCGCCGACCGGCAGGCCCCGGAGGTCCTGTTCATCACCTGCGCCGACTCGCGGGTCGTCCCTGATCTCATCCTGCAGACCGAGCCCGGCGATATGTTTCTCTGCCGCACCGCCGGCAACATCGTTCCGCCCCAGGGCGCCATGCCCGGCGGTGTTTCGGCCACGATTGAATACGCGGTCGAAGTCCTGAAAGTCCGTCACATTATTGTCTGCGGGCACTCCGACTGCGGCGCCATTAAGGCGGTGCTCCCGACGGACCCTGCCGATCCCGGCGCGCGGCGTGATCTCAGCCGCCTGCCGCTGACCGCAAAATGGCTGGGTTATACGGAACCGGCGTGGAAGTACCTGGAGCCTGGAATTTCGGCCGACGATCCCAGAGCGCTGCACACGGCGCTGATCCACGCGAATGTCATCGCGCAGCTCGAAAATCTGAAAACGCACCCGGAAGTGGCCCGCGCGCTTGCACACTCGACGCTCGAGGTTCACGGCTGGTACTACGACATTCTGACCGGAGCCATCGAAGCCTGGGACCAGAACACCCGCCGCTTCAGGCCCCTCGAGGAGATGGCGGTAATGAGCACAGGTCCATTGCCCTGACCGAGCTGCACCCTCTCGCCGACGAAGCCATGCCGAAGCGCCGTCCTATTCCCTGTTGCCTATTGCCTGTTCCCTGCAGTTCAGTGCACTCCCACCGGCGCCTTCCCCGGCTTCGCCTTCTTGAAGAACCAAACCAGGATCACGCACGCAAAGCAGATCAGCGACATCCACCGGAACACATCCACAAACGCCCAGAGCAGCGACTGCTGTCCCAGCTGCTGGTACAGCGTACTCGCCGCCGCGTGTTGCGCGTTCGGCGCCGCTGTTCGCTGGGACAAATACCCCGTCAGAGCGCTCAGCTGCTGCTCAAACCAGTACTGCGTCTGCGAAACCGCTCCGCCAATCTCGGTCTGATGCACAGCGCTCCGCCGCACCAGCAGCGTCTGCGCAATCGAAATCCCAATCGACCCACCCACGTTCCGCAGTAAATTGAAAATCCCGCTGGCGTTCCCAATTTGATCGTTCCGCAGCGTGCTGTACGCCTGCGTCGTGATCGGCACAAACACAAAACTCAGTGCGAACCCCGTCGCCACAATCGGCAGCAGCAGCGTCCACGGGCTGACTCCCAAAGTGATGTTGCCGAAATATAGTGACATCACCCCGAAGCCCACAAATCCAAACGTCAGCAGGTACCTGGGGTCCACCTTGTTCCCCAGGTACCCAATCACCGGCATCCCGAGAATCGACCCGATCCCGCGCGGCCCCACAACCAGTCCTGCCGTAAACGCCGTGTAGCCCAGCAGCTCCTGGTAGAAAAGCGGCAGCACCGTGATCATCGAATAGATACACAACCCGAACATCGCGATCAGCGCGCAACCCAGCCCAAAATTCCAGTTCGTCAGCGTCTTCAGATTCACCAGAGGCGTCTTGCTCCGCCAGGAATGCACCACGAACCACGTGAATGACACGATCAGGAAGAACGCCGCCCACCGGATCCACGCTGCCCCAAACCAGTCGTCTTCCTGGCCCTTGTCGAGAATGACCTGAAGGCAGCCGGTCCAGACGGCCAGCAACCCAAACCCCAGCCCGTCGAACTTACTCGCATGTCCTTTGACGATGTACTCCGGATCCTTGATGTAGCGGCCGATCATGAAGACCGCCAACGCACCCACCGGAATATTGATATAGAACGCGTACCGCCAGCTGTAGGTGTCGGTCAGCCAGCCGCCGAGCGTTGGGCCGAGCACCGGCGCCACGACCACACCGAAAGCGAACAGCGCCATGGCCGCGCCGCGCTTTTCGGGAGGAAAGCTCTCCAGAAGGATGGACTGGGAGAGCGGCTGCAACGCGCCGCCCCCGGCTCCCTGGATGACTCTGGCGATGAGCATGAAGCCTAAGGTCGGGGCCGCGCCGCAGAAGAACGAGGCAATGGTGAAGATAATGACGCACGTGATGAGGAACCGCTTGCGACCGAAACGCAGCGAGAACCAGTTACTGGCGGGCAAAATGACAGCGTTCGCCACCAGGTAGCTGGTCAGCACCCACGTCGCCTCGTCGTTCGAGGCCGACAATGACCCAGCAATATAAGGGAGGGCCACAGAAGCGATCGCCGTGTCCAGGACTTCCATGAAGGTAGCCAGCATCACGGAAACCGCGATGAGCCAGGGATTGACCCCAAAGTTCTGTGCCTGCTGACCGCTTTCGCCCGCCATATACCTGCCGGTTGCCTGAAAGTGTGGGGAGGATGGTTGCCGAGGCCCGGAAGTCCTGTATTGCGTTTTGGATACCCGACGTGCCGCCATGGATGCAGGGCTGGCAGTGGAATTCACGCTTTTGGCGGAATTCTACACTCTAAAATCCCCATTTTGAGACATTTCCATTTCTGCATCGCGAAGTCTGCCTTCTGCATCAGATAGATTGACAACAAGTCACTCAAGTGCGAAGCTAGCCAAGTAGGGCACTTCCCAGGAGCACCAGACCAATGGCAAAGATTATCGGCATCGATCTCGGCACGACCAATTCCGTCGTCGCCGTTATGGAGGGTGGCGAACCTAAAGTCATCCCCAACGAAGAGGGCGGCCGGACCACCCCTTCTGTCGTAGCATTCACCAAATCCGGCGAGCGCCTTGTCGGCCAGGTGGCCAAGCGCCAGGCCATTACCAATCCGGCCAACACCGTCTATTCGATCAAGCGCTTCATGGGCCGCCGCTTCAACGAAGTGAGCGACGAGATGAAGATGGTGCCCTACAAGGTCGTCCAGCAGGGCGACCACGTCGCCGTTGAGGCGCAGGGCAAGCTATACACCCCGCCCGAAATCTCCGCTCTGATCCTCCAAAAGCTGAAGAAAGCGGCCGAAGATCACCTCGGCACCACGGTCACGGAAGCTGTCATTACCGTGCCGGCCTATTTTAACGACGCGCAGCGCCAGGCCACCAAGGACGCGGGCAAGATTGCCGGTCTCGACGTAAAACGCATCGTGAACGAACCGACAGCAGCCGCGCTCGCTTATGGTCTCGACAAAAAGAAAGACGAAACCATCGCCGTCTATGACTTTGGCGGCGGCACTTTCGACATTTCGATCCTCGAAGTCGGCGAAGGCGTCATCGAAGTGAAGTCCACCAATGGCGACACGCACCTGGGCGGCGACAACATCGACCAGCGGATCGTGGACTGGCTCATCGACGAGTTCAAAAAGGAAGAGGGCCTCGATCTGCGCGCCCGCGGCAACGAGATGGCTCTGCAGCGGTTGAGAGACTCCGCCGAGCGCGCCAAGATCGAACTGTCGACGGCGCTCGAAACCGAGATCAACCTGCCCTTCATTACGGCTGACGCCTCCGGTCCGAAGCATCTGGTAAAGAAACTGACCCGGGCCAAGCTCGAGCAGTTGGTCGAGGACATCATTCAACGCTCCGTCGAGCCTTCGAAGAAGGCCTTGGCGGATGCCGGCATCGACGCCAGCAAGATCGACGAAGTGGTGCTGGTCGGCGGTCAGACGCGCATGCCGCGTATCCAGCAGCTGGTGAAGGACCTGTTCGGCAAAGAACCCCACAAGGGCGTCAATCCGGATGAAGTCGTGGCCATCGGTGCGGCGGTCCAGGCCGGTGTTCTGGCGGGCGAAGTGAAGGATCTGCTTCTGCTCGACGTGACGCCGCTGACTCTGGCCATCGAGACGCTGGGCGGCGTGGCGACGCCGATGATCCCGCGCAACACGACGATCCCGACCAAGAAGACGGAGACGTTTTCGACGGCCGCCGACAGCCAGACCGAAGTCGAAGTGCACGTCCTGCAAGGCGAGCGTCCGATGGCGGCGCAGAACCGCACGCTGGGGAAATTCAAGCTCAGCGGCATTCCGCCGGCGCCGCGCGGCATCCCGCAGATCGAGGTAACCTTCGACATCGATGCAAACGGCATTCTCAACGTCACGGCGAAAGACAACGCGACCGGTAAGGACCAGAAGATCACGATTACCTCGTCTTCCGGTCTCAGCAAGGAAGAAGTTGATCGCATGGCGAAGGAAGCCGAGGCCCACTCGGCCGAAGACAAGGCCAAGCGCGAGGAGATCGAGGCCCGCAACCAGCTCGACTCGCTGGTCTACAACATCGAGAAGATGCTGAAGGAGAACGCCGACAAGGTCTCGGGCTCCGAAAAGGCGGACGTCGAGACGGCTCTGGCGGACGCGAAGAAGACCCTCGAAGGCCAGCCCAGCCCTGCCGAGCTGAATGCGGCGCGGGAGAAGCTAACTGCCGCATCGCACAAGCTTGCCGAGGCCATGTACAAGGCCAACGCCGGCTCGGCGACGGGGGGCGTGCCTCCCACCGACGGAGCCTCGGCTGCGGGCGGCACGACCGAACAGAAGAAGGACGAAGGAGTCATCGACGCCGAGTACGTGGACGTCGAGCCCAACAAATAACTCTGGGTGGCCCATTCAAGCCCGCTGTTGGCCTGAGTGGGCACGACGACGCCTTTGTATCAAGGCACGGCTTCAGCCCTGCCGATAGGAAAGCAAAAGAAGAGGGGCTTCAGCTGAAGGGGCGTTCCGGAGGGGAACGCCCCGAACTTTAGAACCGTAAAGGAGTACGCAGTTGCAGTTGCGAAAAAGTATCCCCATGACAAACACCATCTGGAAATGCGAACAGCTCCGCGCAGGACAAATCACCAACCATGTCATGTTCGACACCGAACAGCAGGCCAGCCAGTTCGTCGCCCAGATGCGCAGCGTAGAACCGGATGTCTTCTGGCGGATCGAGCCGGTGGACGCAAAGATGGTGTGGAACTAGAAGCGCTCTCGTTTAACGCTACGCGTTAAACGTGCTACGCTCAGGGGCGTGATCCAGTCCTTTGCGGATAGGGGAGCCGAGCGACTCTTCCAGCGTTTTCATAGCCGCCGGTTCGCCGCGATTGAGAGGATCGCATTCAGGAAACTCAGGCAGATTGATAGCGTGGATCGGATTGCAGAACTTGCTCAATCGCCCGGAAACCGGCTGGAAAGACTTCACGGCGATCGCGAAGGCCAGTGGAGCATCCGGGTGAACGATCAGTGGCGGGTCCGCTTTGATTGGAGGGATGGGGATGCCTGGAATGTCGAAATCGTTGACTACCACTAGAGTCGGATCTCAAAAGATAGTTCCCCTTCATCCAGGTGAAATGCTCCGCGAGGATTTCATGAAGCCGCTTGGCCTGTCGGCCAATGCTCTGGCCCTGGCCCTCCGCGTGCCGGTCACGCGTATCTCTGAGATAGCTAACGAACGTCGAAGCATAACCGCCGACACAGCCCTGCGCCTCTCTCGTTACTTCGGCATGTCACCAAACTTCTGGCTGCGGCTACAGGCCCAATATGATCTCGAAATTGCCGAAGACCAGCTTGCATCCTCCATCCGGCGCGAAGTGCGTCCCGCTCCACGCGACGCCAAAACAGGGGAGTTGAAACCGGCCGCGACAGCCTGAGAACAGCATGCCACCGAGCCAGCACAAAGACTATTACGCCATGCTTGGCGTGAAGAAGACGGCCACCCCGGAGGAGATCCGTAAGGCATTCCGTAAGCTCGCGCGCAAGTATCATCCGGACGTGAATCCGGGCGACAAGAAGGCCGAGGAAAAGTTTAAAGAGATGTCCGAGGCCAACGACATCCTGAGCGACGAGAAGAAGCGCAAGATCTACGACCAGCTCGGTTTCTACTCCGATCAGATCGACCCGGCAGCCGCTGAAGCTGCGGCGCGCGGCGGCTACGGCCAGGGCGCGCGCGGCCAGCAGCAGGGCGTCCCGTTCGACTTCGGGGGCTTCGATTTTTCCGAGGACACGCAACCCTCAGCCGGCGGAAGTGGCTGGGGCGGGTTCCGCGACATCTTCTCCGGGATGTTCACGCGGGAGCGCGCGGCGCAGGGTCCGCAGCCGGGGACCGACCTTGAGTACCAGGTGAACGTCGATTTCTGGACCGCGATCCGCGGCGGCACTGCCCGACTCGAGATACAACGCCAGGCCGTCTGCCCCACCTGCCACGGACGCGCCTCCACCGGCGGATCCCAAACCTGCGCTGAATGCCAGGGCACGGGCCAGGTAACGCAGATGGGCGGGCGCATGAAGTTCAATATCCAGTGCCCGCGCTGCAGCGGAAGCGGAAAAGTGCAGAATGATTGTGAAACCTGCCACGGCGAGGGGACCGTCTACCGCACCGAGCCACTCGAGTTCCGCATCAAGGCGGGAACACGCGACAGCCAGAGGATTAGGCTGGCCGGCAAAGGCAATGCCGGACTCAACGGCGGCGCGCCGGGCGATCTCTACCTGATCATCCGCACCGGGACCCATCCGGTCTTCACGCGCACCGGCGACGACATTTACATCAACCTGCCCATTACGGTTTCTGAAGCCGCGCTCGGCAGCCGCATCGAGGTACCCACCATCGACGGCCGCGCGCAGCTGCGCATCCCGCCCGGCACGCAAAGCGGACAGAAGCTGCGCATGCGCGACCGCGGCGTGGTTTCGGCGACAAAAGAGGGCACCCGCGGCGACGAAATTGTCACCGTGGAAGTATCCGTCCCCCAGCTTCGCGATGAGCGCTCGCGCGAGATTCTGCGTGAATTCTCCAGGCTGAACCCGGAAGACCCGCGCGAAGCCATCTGGGCTAAGGTCTAGGCAGTGCTGCAGCTGGATACCCCGCGCCTGATCCTCCGCGCGATGACCCCGGACGACGCAGTTGCCCTACAGTCGATATGGGGCGATGAGGAGACGATGCGCTTTTATCCGCGCGCTCTGACTGCCAGCGAAATCGACGACTGGTTGGCGCGCCAGATCGGCCGCTATCCTTCCGGAACGGGGCTCCTCGGCATGATCCTCAAAGAAGAGCCGGCAAAGCTGATCGGCGACTGCGGCCCGGTGTGGCAGGAAATCGATGGGCCCCCGGAGATGGAGATCGGTTACCACGTGCATCGTGATTACTGGAATCGCGGGCTGGCCACGGAGGCGGTCCGGGCAGTGCGCGGCTATGCCTTCGACGTACTCGGCTGCGATCATGTGATTTCCATGATTCGCCCCGAGAATCTTCCCTCCCGCAGGGTGGCGGAAAAGAACGGCCTCGCCGTTGACCGCACGCTCATCTGGCGCTGCTACGTTCACTGTGTCTATCGCCTCGCGAAAGCTGCCGCACTATGAAGCCCGGCGCGCCGCATCGCAGTCCTGCTCCGGTCCCGGTGCACGACACCCAGGAAGCCCGTGATCAGCGTTACGCCACCCAGCTCATGAACGCGTCGGTGAGCTACGCGCGGCTGATCCTGCGCCGCTACGGCGAGCTGCCCCCGTTCGCCTTTTCTATGGATCGCGAGGGGCAGATCGCCCGGGAAACCCTCGACATTCCCCGCTTGCCGCGCGACCCCGAGCGCCTCTGGAAGCTGCTGACTGAGCACATCGCCGGCCGCATCCGTCGCGGTGCTCTTCAGGCCGTCGCCATGGCCGCCAATGTCACGCTTGCCGAAGCCTCCGCCGAGAGTTATGCGGACGCGATCATCCTGACCATCGAACAGGAGAGCGGCCACGCGATTCAGGTCACGGTTCCTTACAGGATTTACGGGGGCCACCTCCGCAACGTTTTGCCGCGCCGGATCGCGCTCGGCAAAACCGTCGTCGAGGAAGTCGTTGGCCGATTCTTTGCTGTCGGAGCGTGATCCAATGCCGCTGATCTTTGAACGGGACCCAGGGAAAGACCGCGCTAATCGGAAAAAGCATTGCGTAAGCTTTTCCGAGGCAAGAACCATCTTCGGTGATCGAACCGAGTTGATGATTTCCGATCCCGAGCACAGCGATGACGAAGAACGGCTGGATCAGCGTTGGTATTTCGGACAAAAAGCGATTATTGCTTGTTGTCTATACCGAGCTTGGTGACAGAATAAGATTGATCAGCGCCCGCAGAGCCACCCGGCGGGAGAAGACACAGTATGAAAAAGACTCATAAGCCCCGCAAACAGGAAATGCGAAAGGAATACGACTTTTCAGGCGGCGTTCGCGGAAGCCACGCTGCCCGTTACGCCGAAGGAAACACTGTCGTTCTCCTGGACTCCGAGCGGCCGCATACTTCAGATTCTAAAGACTCCCAGCTTACGGAACTGGCGGGGAAGCATTTGCTGATTGCTCAGCTGACGGCGGCCGGTCTTGAGGTCGCGGTACCGGTCAGAGACCGCGGCATTGATTTGATTGCCTATCTGGACAGGGGAACGCCATCTCGTAATTTTGTAGCATATCCCATCCAGCTGAAGGCGAATGCAGGCGAGGGATTTAGCCTTGACAAGAAGTACGAGAAGACGGCCAACCTCATTCTCGCCTATGTCTGGCATGTTACAGATCCGGTCGGCTACAGCATTTATGCGCTCAGCTACCGCGAGGCTCTCGCGATTCTTCATCGCAAAGGGCACACCGCCGCAAAGTGTTGGGAGAACGGTCGCTGGAATATCTCCAAAGCGGACAAGCAACTCGTCCAGATGCTTGAACCCTACAAAATGAACTCAAAAAAGTGGGTGGAGAGAGTATCGTCTGCCCTCCTCGAAGAATCTGACGCGCGTCCCGCCTGACCATGCCCACCAAACGAAAATCCAAAGGCGCGTACATGATCTCGGCCGTTGCCGAGATGTACGACATCCATCCGCAGACACTGCGTCTTTACGAGCGCGAAGGACTGCTGAAGCCCTCGCGAACCGAGGGCAACACCCGCCTGTACACGGATGAAGACCTGGAGCGACTGGAGTTCATCCTCAACCTGGCTCGCGATCTCGGGGTCAACATCGCCGGCATCGCCATCATTCTGCAGATGCGGGAACGGATGGAGGCGATGAACGCGCAGATGCAGGACTTTGTCGAATACGTTCGCACCGAGATGCTCTCGCGCATGCAGCACGCTGCCGGACAACCCGGCGCCGCCATGGTTCCGCTGCGGCGTCCGGTCATCGTCCCGACGGAGAAGCCTCGCCGCTGAATTCCTCGCAAGAAAACAGCGCTGGAAGCCGATCACGCCGACGCAGTGCTGGGCCCGCCCCATCAATCCCAATGAAGCGTGATCAGCTCGACCGACTCTGCTGGCAGTTCCATCCGCACGATCACCACGCCGTCCGATCCATCCACCCACTCGGGCGAGCGCAGCAACTCCAGTCCCGCGCGATCCTGTAACTCGGCCAGCTGCTCCGCTGTCGGATGCTGCGGCGACCCCATCGCCTGCCACACCGTGTACGCATTGCTGTGGTCTGCATCGATGCGGTATTGGCTGACCAAGACGCGCGCTTTGCCCGGCGGCAGGTGCCGAACGCTCAGCGTCACCGGCGCTGTTTCGACCGGTGTGTCTCGCTGGCGATAGTTCCACACCAGGACCGCCGCATCGCTCCTGCCCCGGGTCGCGAGGGCATCGACATCCTGGCCGCTCGACACCCCCTGGCGCACCAGGTCATTGAGAGGCGTCGCGCTGGTGCTGTGCGCCTCGACCCAATCCCCTTCCATCAAGCCCGCCATGCGGAAGAAATTCAGAATTGGCTTGTCGATCCCGTTCGTCGAAAGCGAGCGGAATCCCTCGAAATAGTCTTTGCCTTCGAACTCAAACGACCAGCTGAGCATCGAGATCAGATCGACACCATGCCGCCGCGCCAGTTCCATCAGCCCTTTGTAGGCAGCCCCCGTATAAGCCGCATACATCGTGCCGTTCCGGTAGTTATTGGCCGGGTTTTGGCGGCTCGAGCACGCAGCGCAGCCCTCCGGATCGGCCTCGCTCAGGATGATCGGCAACTGCCGGAACTTCGGAAATTTTGCCACAATCGCAAATCCACGATCCGCATCGGTCAGCTCATGAGCGATTCCCATTGTGACGTGACCGTCTTCGATCATCGGCCGGCCTTTGACGTGAAACGAAATGAAGTCCAGCGGGATTGACTTTCCGTTCGCAGCGCTCCGGCCGGAGTTCACATGCTCGAGAAATCCCTCGAGGAACGAAGCAGCCTTTGCGCTGCCCGGACCCGTCGTGGCTGGGCCTCCGACCCGCGCTCCAGGCAACGCCGAGCGCAGGCCCGCAACTGTGTAGTCGTAAAGCTTCCAGTAATCTTCGGCCGAGCCGTGCCAGTAGTCGATGTCCGGCTCGTTCCACACTTCGAAATACCAGGTGAGCATGATCTCCCGTCCGTAGCGCTCCACCAGGTGCGCGGTGACCGCGCGAACCAACGCACCCCACTTCGCATAGTCCTTCGGTGGATTGTTCGAAGCTCCTGCGATCGTGCTGCCCGGGAAATGGACCTGGTAAGGCTCGTGACGATCCGGCAACACTGCGGCCAGACCTTCCGGCATAAAGCCGAACTCCACCATCGGCCGCACACCGGCCTCCCGGAGCACATCGAACATGCCGTCCAGAATCGCGAAGTTGTAGATCGGCGTCCCCTTCGCGTCCTCGCGATAAACGCCGGTAGAACTCCACTTGAGCTCGGGCTTTCCGTCGCCGCTCGTGAGCAGATGATGGAAGCGGATGTACACCGGCTCGGGGCTCAGGTCGTGCAGCTCATGGAGCAGCTTTCTCCCGCCGGGAGCCGTCGTGTAGTTCCCCTCGTCGTAGCCAAACCAGCGATAGATACCCTGGTTCCGCCCGACGATGTGTTCGAGATCCACGTCCACGCTGACGGGCGTGCCAGTATTCGGACCCTGGGCGTGAAGCAACAGCGCCGCAGCAGCCAGCAGCATCCATCCGGAAAAAATCCAGGCAAACATCGGCCGCATCACGAACCCATCCTAATTCGTCATTACGCCCAATGAAAAAGCGTGCCTCGAACGGCACGCTTTCACCACTCTCGGATTTTCGGCTTTCTATTGCCTTTTGCCTGCTCCCTGTTTCCTGCTTTAGTGAGGTTTGCGATAGTCGATTTCATCGCCGCGCAAATAATACTCCGCGGAGCAGGTATCGCCACCGCAGATCATCGACTCCAGGCCAACATACTGCGCTCGCGTAATCAAACCCAGCGCCCCGCATTTCGGGCAGGCCAGCACCGCCACAAAAGGATTGCGGGCGTCACCCATCGCCGCCGCATTCTCCAGCACAAAGAGCGTTCCTGGTTCCATCTGTTCCGGTATCCACTCGTCCAGCATCTGAAGATCTTCCTGCATACTTGCCTCCTGTGTTGTGCTGTGGGCTTCGACCCTGGTTAGCAGCCCGGTTCTGGTGCATTCCGGGCCGATAGCGGTCTTGCTCTCATCGCGCGCTGATTTTTGGCCGGCCTCCTCTTGTGGCGAAACTCCGCCGTAAACAGGAAATCCCTGTTGGATTAGACCCCGATTGTCGGTCTGGTTGTGGGAAAAGATCGCTATCGCTTGAAGGACGAGGGAGTGATGCGCTTCTTCCGGCTCGCGCCGCTTCAGCCGCGAATTCCGCGGCGGCCTTGCTCGTGCTCGATCCTGACTCGGGCATCACAGGCGGCGTCCCTACGGCTCGCCTTGATCGGGTAGGATGCAACGACCCCGCTCCCGGCAGCCCGTCATTTGACGCCATTCTCAGTGCAGCGGCCTCCAGTGTCAATGGCCACTTTGGAGGGATGTTATCTGGCCGGGTTCAGGGACTCATCCCCCAGGAGTCATCAACCAGGAACACCTTTGTCATCGCAGAGTCACCCGTCCGATGCAGCGGATCATTTCATCGGCGCGGGCTTCATCGGCCTGGAGTCGTCGCACCAGCAGTGACTGGCGCGCGCAGCGCGAGCTTCAGCGCTTCCGCGACCCGCTCTATTTGTGCCGGCTTCAGGTACGGATGCATCGGCAGACTCAGCACGCGATCCGAGGCGCGCTCGGCAATCGGGAAACTTCCGCGGACGCTCTCCATTCCATGTGAATTTTTGGCGAACACAGGCTGCAAATGCAGCGGCGTGGGATAGTGAATCGCCGTTGGAATCTCCGCTGCGTGCAGTGAAGTCTCGACCGTCGCGCGGTCATCGACCTCTATCGTGTACTGCGCCCACGCACTGGTTCGATCCGGCAGAACCTCCGGAGTGTGCACCGCATCTTTCAGCAGCGCACTGTATCGATTCGCTGTCTCGGCGCGCGTGGTCAGTTCTTCGTCGAAGACTTCGAGCTTGGCCAAAAGCACTGCCGCCTGCAGCGTGTCCAGCCTCCCGTTGATCCCGATGCGCGTGTGACGATAGCGACCCTCCTGCCCGTGATTGCGTAACTCGCGCATCGCGCCGGCAAGGGCATCGTCGTTGGCGAAGCACGCGCCGCCATCGCCATAGCATCCCAGCGGCTTCGATGGAAAAAAGCTGGTGCAACCGATCGTGGTCAGATTCCCTGAGTGCCGGCCTTTATACAGTGCGCCAAAACTTTGCGCCGCGTCCTCGATGACCGGCAGGTCATGCCGGGCAGCGATGGAGTGGATCGCATCCATATCGGCCGGCTGGCCGAAGAGGCTCACCGGCAGAATCGCGCGAGTGCGGGGTGTTATGGCCGCTTCGATACGTCCGGGATCAATGTTATAAGTGACGGGATCGATGTCGATGAAGACGGGCCGCGCGCCGACGAGGGCGATCATCTCGCCCGTGGCAAAAAAAGTGAACGGGGGGGTGATCACTTCGTCCGGGGAATCCGCTTCCCCTGGGCCGATCTCCAGAGCCATCAGCGCCAGCAACAAGGCATCGGTTCCGCTCGCGCAGCTGATGCAATGCCGCGCTCCCACCCGCGCTGCGAGACGCTGTTCCAGCTCTTCAACTTCCGGTCCGAGGATGAAGCGCTGGTGCTCGAGCACCGTCCGTATGCGAGCATCGACACGCGCCTGGATGTGCCGGTACTGCGCCTTCAGATCGACAAATTCCATACACTTGATTGTCGTCTATCTCATTGCCGCCGGCGACAGATTCCCGGACAATGGGACCGCTGGTTTTCCGTCTGAGGGCTTCCTGTGTTCGAATCGCTGCAGGATGAGAATCCGAGGCCGCGTCTGGCGGTGGCGAGTGCAGCGATCCTGCTGCTTCCTATCTTCGCATTCGGCATCTGCGACCTCTTCAGGCTGCCTGTTCCCGTCGCGTACCTGGGACCGTGTTTGATGGGATTCTTTCTGTCCCTCTTCCATCCAGGGGGCACTCGGCACGCAAGACTTCTCTATTGGGTTTGGATTTTGCCGTTCGGTCTTGTAGCCGCAGGTCACATATGGCACGATGGCATTCCACAACAAGTCCTCTTCCTGGAAGAATTCAGTTCACAACCCCCTGAGGACGAGGGCTTAACCGCGCTATTAATCGTCAGCCCGATGTTCGGCGCCATGGCGTATGCACTGGGACGGGTTGCGGTCTGGGATAGAGTACGGCGGCAGACCCCCACGGCGGAAGATTAGCTCGACAACCGATTCACGGGCGGCGGGTCAACCACTCCTGGCGTTAGCCGCTCAATCTGTTGCTGGGCCTGGTTGCGAAATTCCAGCGGCTTCGCCATCTTATGAAAAGCCTCCGAGGTCCCCCCCGTTCCGATCATCGTGATCGACCCGTAGCCCAGCACCCGGCCCATCCCCGACTCGTACACCTCGATCGTCTCCACCTTATTCAGCAGCATCTCGATCGTCTTGCGGCTGGCCAGGCCGGTCTTGATCACCACCCGACGCGTCGTCACCGCCATCTCGGTCGCGTTCCGCCGAATGCTGCCCGCAAGGATGACGATGAGACCGCAAACCAGCAGCGCGGCGCCGCCATACTCCGCCACATGGCGGTTGGTCGGCTCCATCTCCGGGTGCTGCGCGGCGTAATAGAGCAGATACCCGCCTATCACCCACAGCACGCAGGCCCCAAGAATGTGGCCCAGCATCACAATCCAGTGCAGCCGCGTCGTGTAGACGACCTTTTCGCCAGGTACCAGGGTCTTGCTGATATAGCTCATGGTCCTCCTCGCCTCGATCGCCTCTCATTCAATGTCTGGAACGAAGCGGAATCTGGCTCGCAGGCAGTGTGCCACATTTGCGACGAACGCAACATAGTTTCTCCGTGGGACTTGTCCCCGATCCCGTTCCCTGCTCCCCCCTCAGACCGCTCTCCCCTATCCTTTAGGTATTCAGGTCGTCCAACTCCTGGGCGAGTGCCCGATAATAATCCTTCATGCGCGTTACCCTTCTCGCTTTCGGCGTGCTCCGCGATCAGCTTGGGAACACACCTGGCCCAATCGAACTTCCCTCTGGCGCGACAGTCAGCCTGCTGCTGGATCATTGCCGCGCGCGCGTGCCGGAAAACTCAGCGCCCTGGTCCTCGATCGCCGTCGCCGTGAACCAGGAATATGTGCCTGCGACACATCTGCTCGCCGAAGGCGACGAAGTGGCCCTGCTCCCCCCCGTCAGTGGTGGATCGAAGACGGCGAAGACTCCGGGGCCAGCTTCTACGGCACCGACAGCGGACCGGCCCATCCCGACGATCTTGCTCTCGCACGATCCCATCAGTGCTGGCTCGCTGGCTCTTTCTTTCAAGCGTGGCGAAGACGGAGCGCTGGTGGTCTTTGACGGCATCGTCCGCAATAACACGCGCGGGCGCCGCACGCTGCATCTGTTCTACGAGGCCTATGCGGAGATGGCGATCACGCAGATGCGGCAGCTGGCCGACAAGGCCATCGCCGATTTTCCCATCCGCGACGTAGCCATCGTCCATCGCCTGGGCCGCCTTGAAATCGGCGATACCAGTGTCGTGATCGTTGTCGCGTCCGCTCACCGCGCCGCCGCTTTCGACGCCTGCCGCTGGCTCATTGACACTCTTAAGCAGACCGTGCCCATCTGGAAGAAGGAGTTTTTCGAGGATGGAGCGGTGTGGGCACAAGGCGATCCGTTTCCTCCCGAACTAACGGTAAGAGCCGCAACGAACGCGAAAAAGCGTGTCGCCGGGACACGCAAGAGGGAGCGTGCCCGTTGAAGCTCCACCGGGCCCGATGGGGAATTTCGGCGGCGTTGGCGATCGCACTCGTGGCCGGTTCAGCCGCCCCGCAGGAAATGCCGCCCAGTTCCGCGCCCCCCGGCTCAACTCCGACATTTCACGTGAAGGTTCGCCTGGTGAACGTGTTCGTGAACGTCATCGATGCGAACGGAGCGCCGGTGGGGGGTCTCACCCAGGAGGACTTCGCCCTGAGCGAAGACGGCGTCCCGCAGAAAATTTCTTACTTCGAGCGCCAGACCGATATGCCGCTCTCGCTCGTTCTGGCCCTCGACACGAGCGGTTCGGTGCGGAAGGATATCGACATCGAGGTTCACGCGGCGCGCGACTTTCTGCACGCGCTGCTCCGGCCCGTCGATCGCCTCGACCTGATCGATTTCAATTCCAGCGTGCGCGAGGTCGTGCCCTTCACCGCGGACATGCGCCACCTCGACTGGGGCCTTGAAAATCTCGACTTCGGCCCGGCCACCGCGCTCTACGACGCCATCTACCTTTCAGCGCAGACCCTCGCGCCACACTCCGGCCGCAAAGTGCTGGTCATCATTTCCGACGGGGGCAATACAGTGAAAGGCGTCGATTACACTCAGGCTCTCGATCAGGCTATCCGTGACGAGGTGATGGTGTACAGCCTCATCGACTTGCCGATTCTCAATGACGCTGGACGGGATACTGGCGGCGAGCACGCTCTAATCACGCTCTCTCAGGAGACCGGCGGGAAGTACTACTATGCCGAATTCGGCGACATCTCAAAGGCCTTCCGGAAGATCTCCGAAGATCTGCGCACACAATACCTGATCGGTTATTACCCCGCGCAGCGCCGCAGCCAGACGGATTTCCGCCGCATTCAGGTCAACCTGCAGTCATCAACGCAGAAGCCGCACCGTGGGTACACTCTGCGCTACCGTCCGGGCTATTATGCGACGCCGTCGCAGCCGCTCGATCAATAAAAGGCCACCGGAGAATGCTTCTCCTCGGGCTTCACCGCGTCACGATTACTTCGTAGAGGTTGTCCTTGGCCAAAAAGAACTTGATTCCCGACCATCCCGTGAACAACTGTTCGATTTTGCGATTTGTGTAGACGCGCAGCACCTGAAAAGGCTCCGCTTCCTGCATCTCGATTTCTGAAGTGGGAGTAAGGTGGTACCGGCAGTAGGCGGTATAGGGTCCCGTGGGCTTGGTGTGAAAGATGGCCAGCACCTTGGCGCCCTTCAGGGTTGCGTCCTTGAGCTGCGAGACCAGGGCTTCGATCAGCCCGCCGGGAATGTAATCGAGTGTTGCCCACAAAAGGACGACATCGAACTGGCGCCCGTGAAAATTCAGGTTCTCCTCCAAAAAGCCCTCGACGTTGAACCTCGGCTCCTCGCCTTCTTCTTTCGGCGGCAGTTCCCATCCACCCTGCAACGCATCGTGCACGACATCGGCCATGTAAACACTGTGGCCCATTTCTGTCAGGAAATTGATGTTCTGCGGGGACGTCGGTCCAATGTCGAGCACGCGCAGGCCGCTTTCGGTTCGGAGGTGCTTCAACAGTGCTTCCCAGCCGCTGGAGTGGCGCGGGATTCTTGGCCCCGTCAGCAGCGTCGGCCTTCCTCGGCCCTCATCGTCTTGTTTCCTGCGAAAGAAATTGACCATCCCGGCCCTTAGCCCTCGTTCCTGGATTGTAATGGTCCGCGCCCTTTTTCGGCGGCATCTGGCGCGAACATCCCGGAATGCTCCCTACTGGCCAGCGGGATGTCTTGCGGGCCTGGGAAAGTTAAGCCGGTACTCGGTGACGATCTTCTGCATCGCTCCTCCGAGCATCGCCAGCGGATCGGTGCCGGCGCGGAGCTTTGCCTCCGGCGCCACGGCCATGAAGACGCCATCGCCGGTGGTCAGGTAAAAAGTGACGTCGCCTAAGGCGGGCAGCGTGTTGGATTCGGTCGCCTCGAAATACAGGCGCAGGCTGTTAGCCAAAGTCACCGCGTGAAGCGCAGCCTCGCGGAGTGCGGGGATCTTCTCGCTGCCGCCGATGTATCCGCCCCCGCTGCTGAGATAGAGGCTGGCCGCGCCATCGGCGGCGGCCACCACGGTCACCGTGCCTTTGTCGACATGCCAGTCCATCAGCACCAGATGCACGGTGTCGCGAACGAGCTTCGAAGGCCGCGTTTCGAGCGCAAGCCGGCGCATCTGCGCATAGATCGCCGGATCCGCCTTGCGCGGTCTTTCCATATCTCGACAGGTTACTCGGAT
>Ga0302319_10009798_pt1 | contig 18352 bp, 16 predicted proteins | sample Bog_T0_2_FD_203319 | JGI IMG/M metagenome (GOLD analysis project Ga0302319, IMG submission 203319) | Peat permafrost microbial communities from Stordalen Mire near Abisko, Sweden - Bog_T0_2 | ecosystem: Environmental > Terrestrial > Soil > Wetlands > Peat | place: Sweden: Abisko, Stordalen Mire...
CGCTTGTTCGGCGTTCGCGGCGGGCGCCTGCACCGGCTCGGATTGGGCCGAGGCGGGACTGAACGCGGTGGTCAAGAGCAGGGATTGGCATATGAGGGTCGAAGCCATGAGGGCGCGATAAAACAGAGGGCGCATGAGAGTCTTCCTTTTGAAGCTGTGAGGGGAGGAACCGGCCGCGATGTTCGCGGCCGGTTGTGGCGACGCTATGCATTCGCGAGCTCAGTGACGATTGGGCCAGCAATACTTGTGGTTGTAGCCAAGATGCGTTCCCGGCGGGCATACGCTCGGCTCGACGACGACCGGCGCGACGGCGACGCCGACCTCGACCACACGGCGATAGCCGCCCCAGTGGTAGCCCCAGCGATGCTCGCCGCCCCAACGGCAGCCCCAATGATAGAAGCAGTGGTGATCGCGGCCCCAGCCGAAGCGGCGCCATCCATTTCCCCAGCCGATGCGCCCGTGCCCAAAGTGACCGAACCCGGGATGAAAGCCGCCACCGTGATGACCGAATCCGCCGCGTTCGAAATGGGCGGAGGCGGGGGACGCGGCGAGGGCGCCGAGGCCCAGCGTGGCGGTGGTGAGGGCGATAGCGAAGGTTTTGCGAAGGTTCATCATTTTCGTCTCCTGTTTCGCCGAGGGTTTGTTGCGGCGACAGGGCAAAGCTACGCCTCGCGCGGAGGCGGGGCTGTCACGTGGGTGACACCTGGGAGACGATTGATGAGAGAAGCGCGTCCGGCCTTACGGCTGCCGATTGTGTAACCGGCGTTCCCATTCCAGCGCTTGCCGAACAATCTCGTCGAGGTCGTCGCGCTGGGGCTTCCAGCCGAGCACCTCGCGCACCTTGTCGGCGCGGGCGACGATCGCGGCGGGATCGCCGGGGCGGCGGCCGACCTTGTTGACGGGGAAGTCGACGCCGGAGATCCGCTTGACCACCTCGACGACCTCCTTGACCGTCGCGCCGTGGCCATAGCCGCAATTGCAGACCAGCGCCGCGCCCCCGTCGCGTAGATATTTCAGCGCCGCCAGATGCGCGTCGATGAGGTCGCTGACCTGGATGTAATCGCGCACGCAGGTGCCGTCGCGGGTGGGGTAGTCCTCGCCGAAGATGTCCATGCTGGCGTGGCGGCCGAGCGCGGTCTGCACGCCGCGCTTGATCAGATGCGTCGCGTTGGGCGTGGATTGCCCGAGCCGCCCCTTCGGGTCCGCGCCGGCGACATTGAAATAGCGCAGCGCGACATAGCGGAAATCATAGGCCTTGGCCGAGTCCTCCAGCATCCACTCGACCATCAGCTTGGAGCGGCCGTAGGGCGAGATCGGGTGGAGCGGCGTTTCCTCGGTGACCGGCTCCAGCGAGGTCTCGCCGTAGACGGCGGCGGTGGAGGAGAATATGAAGTTCTTGACGCCGCCCTGGACCGCGCATTCGATCAGATTGCGCGCCCTGGAGGTGTTGTTGAGGTAATAGCCGAGGGGATCGCCGACCGACTCGGGCACCACGATCTTGGCCGCGAAATGCGCGATGGCGTCGACCTCGTGCTCCCTGATCAGCCGCGCGATCAACTCCTGGTCGCCGAAGTCGCCGACCACCAGGGTCGCCGCTTCGGGAACCGCCCAGACGAAACCCGTGGACAGATTGTCGACGACGACGACTTTCTCGCCCGCGTCGATGAGGCCCAACGTCATATGACCGCCGATATAGCCGGCGCCCCCCGTGACCAAAACGCTCATTCGATTTCTCCGGCTCGCGCTCATGTCAAATTAAGAAAATTCAGGCATTCCCATGAATGTGGTCTCTTCCCGCGAAGGCTTAGCCCAGAATTCGCTTCGATAGACTTAACCCGGGCGGAACGGCGATGGAGCCGGAGCGTTCGGAATCGCCACATCGTTTCCAAAGGGTCCCTATCTCATGCGTAAACCCATTCGCAAAGCCGTTCTGCCCGTCGCGGGTCTCGGCACGCGCTTTCTGCCGGCGACCAAGACCATCCCCAAGGAAATGCTGACTGTGGTGGATCGCCCGATCCTGCAGCACGTGATAGACGAGGCGCGCGCCGCCGGCGTCGAACAATTCATCTTCGTGACGGGCCGCAACAAGGGCGTCATCGAAGACCATTTCGACAATTCCTATGAGCTCGAGGATACGCTGCGCCGCCGCGGCAAGACGAAGGAGCTCGAGGCGCTGCTCGCCGATCTGCCCAAGGCCGGCAACGCGTCCTTCACACGCCAACAGGCGCCGCTAGGCCTCGGCCACGCGGTCTGGTGCGCGCGCGAACTCATCGGCGACGAGCCCTTCGCCGTGCTGCTGCCCGACATGGTGACCATGGGCGGCGCACTGAAGACCCGCTGCCTCGCGCAGTGCGTCGACACCTACAACCAGCACGGCGGCAACGTCATCGCGGTCGAGCAAGTCCCCGACGAGGAGACCCACCAATACGGCATCGTCTCGGTCGGCAAGGATTACGGCGCCAATTTCGAGATCAACGGCATGGTCGAGAAGCCGCCGCAGGGCACCGCGCCCTCGAACCTGATCATCTCCGGCCGCTACATCCTGCAGGCGGAAATCTTCGGCATTCTGGAGTATGTCGAGAAGGGCGCCGGCGGAGAAATCCAACTCACCGACGGCATGATCGAACTCGCCAAGCGGCAGGCGTTCCACGGAACACGCTTCGACGGCCGCACCTACGATTGCGGCTCGAAGATCGGCTTCCTCACCGCCAACGTCGCCTTCGCGCTGGAGCACCCGGATCTGGGGCCGCAACTGCGCGCCGAGATGAAGAAACTCGGGGTCTGAGCGCGGTCCGCCGAAGGAATATCGCAACCCTTCTGTCATGGCCGGACTTGATCCGGCCATCCCGGCGCGACATTCGCTCGACAAACCGCGCGCGTTCAACGAAGCTCAGTTCCTGGATTGCCGGGTCGCGCGACGCTCAGTTTAGCGCCTATGGGGCGCGACCCCAACCAAGGACCCGATTTGACCCACGTATGCGATATGTACACAAATTCATGATATCGAAGCGACAAAAATAAAATCCCGGGCGCCCTTTGATTTGACGAGTCAGCGACCAAGTATCTTGAAAACTTGTGACTGATTAACAACAATCAGAACGGGAGGATACGATGGGTAGCTTCGACCAACAATTGTGGGATCGCTATATATCAGAATCCCTGGCTCGTTCCGATAATCAGAGCGACTCGATAGAATCCCGCTTGGCGGGGTTGGCGATTGAATCGCGGGTCGCGGAGTTGATGGCCGAAGCGGCGGCGTCCAATACGCGTATCCTCGAAATTCGCGATGAGGTCGCGCAACTGCGCGAGGCCATTGGTTGATACGAAGACTCATTGATCATGACCTGTACGCCGAATCTCTCGTTCCGATGGACATGATTTTCCAGGGCTGATCGACGAGCTTGTTGCAGGCTTCGCGGCGATGATCGACGATATCGTCGAAGGATCTGAAGATTATGTTCGAGGGCCAGTTCTCGCGCATGGATTGCCAGACGTTCTCCCGCGGCTTCAATTCCGGGCGCTTGTTGGGAACCGGGATCAGCGTGACGTCGGGTGGGTCGTTCAGGTTGGCCGAAAGACGCCATCGCGCCTGATCGACCAGAAGCGCCGCATGCGCGCCGGGCGCGATGTGGGTGGCGATCTCGGCCGGATGGAGGCTCATCGCTTCGGTGTCGGGCCTGGGCATGACGAGCGCCGCTCCCTTTCCGTCTTCGGGACGGATAGCTCCGAAGATATCGGCGGACGCTGTTCGTTGGTTCCGGGGGCCGTTCGTGCGCGCGCCGCGCTCGGCCCAACGCCGGGTGATCTTGTTGTTCTCGCCGATGCGCGCCTCGTCCGCGAACCTTGCCCATGGCGCGCGGTTCGCGGCTCAACGCGCCTCGCGAGGCCCCTTCGTAAATCGCCGCTACAGCCAAAAGCCGCCGCGCCCGCGGCCCGTCTTTCGAACGCTTCGCGTCGGCTCTGAGCAAGGCCGCGTCGAAATCGCCCCGATACGGAATAGGCATGGCGAACTTCCCTCGTTCGCCACTTTGAATATGTTCGCTGCTGATTCGGGCAGCCGAAGGTCACGCCCTCTCGGAATTGTTGTTGAGCGCCCGATCGCGGGGGAGATGGCAGTGCGCGGCGATTTCTGTAATATTGCCTAAGCGAGGTAAGTTGTCGGTCATTTTAGGGCTTTCGGGAGGGGGGGTTGCAGCGACGCTTCGTGGTAAAGAATTTGATTCTAGCAAGCGGCGGAGCTCAATCGAGCCAAGTCGGTCGCCCACTAGGAAGGCCGGTTTAAGGCGAATTTCAGCTGATTTGTTGCTTCTTACGAGTCGCTAATTGATATCAATAGCGGAAGATAAATCACGAGAGGACGGAACTAAGAAAAACGGCGACTAGTTATGTGAATGAAGCCGAGGCGACACGGCGAAGGCGCCTAGATCGCATCCGATCCGTGGTGTTATCTACTTCGAGCGGCAGGTGGGTAAAAATTCGTAATTTTGCTTGTGAGACTTATCCTCACTACGCGCTTTCTGCGAATAATTCGGAGCGATATAGTGAAAATACACTTTATGAAAAAATCACCTGATCGTCGATCATTTACATTATTGTCATCTGTGGCGTTTACGATGTTTTTTGTTAATATTGATGCAGCCAATTGCGTATGCAGAACAGACTGCGCGTGCAGCAGTGATGGTATATTTTTTACTTATATGACGACTGATGTTGTGCTGGAATCAACAATTAGAAATACAGATACCCTCAGCCGCGTAATATCATGCAATGGCCGCGCAATTCCTACTCATATTGGCGCTTTCGTAGTTACAAAGCGACCATCGCATGGAATAGCTGGCGTTAACAGTTCGCTTGGCTCGCCCGGCTTCGCCTACAAACCCTCGCAGAATTTTGTCGGAAAGGATCATTTTGAGCTTAATGTTGACGTTTCTGGCGATGCCGCCTCGGGTATTAAACACCCGATGAAAATCAATGTTGACGTAAATGTGATTAACTAGAATTTTGGAGGGGTTGGCGATCGCGAAGCTATCCCGCTTTTGCGCTGTTATCCCCATCGGTGGCGTTATGGGCGCCTCTATCGCAAAAAAAGTCGCCTGGCACGGAAATGACGCGGTAGCGCCCCCGCGCTCATGCCCGTCGAGACTTGGTGTAAATTGATAATGCGATGGGAAGACGCCAGCGCCCGCCCGATTCGTATCCCTGCGCCGGGGCTCTACCTCCGCCGAACGTCGATCGTTTCGAGCATGGCCTCGAGGCGGCTTTCCAGCACCGCGTCCTTATAGAAAGCCGCGTCCGCGACGTCGCCTTCGAAGAACATCGTCTGGATGCCGGCTCGCTGCGCCATCTTCGCCATGACCATCTGACCATTGGAGGCGGATCGGCAAGTCCGGGTCGCGTGGAACACGACGCCGTCGATCGCGTAGCCCGCGCAATCCTTCAGCATCAATTCTCCCAGAACTTTCGCGCTGTGATTGAACGGACAGAGCAAATAGTGCTGCGCCATTCCCAGGATAGGATTGTCCTCGTCAATCAACTGCGGCTCTTGCCAGAAGGAGTTGTGGGTGTAGCGTCCGACCAGCACGGCGGCGTTGTTCTGGGCGAACTTGTTGGCGAGCCAACCGACCTTGTTCCAGTTCATGATGCCATCGAAGGCGAGGCGATAGCGCTCGTTCGGAAGCGCCGTGACCCCATCCAGCAACCGCTGCTCGATCTCGGCTTTCACCCCGGCGAAATAATCCACCAAAGCCTGATTACCCGGCAGGAAGTTGATCGGCGCGATGCTCGCGATCCAGTCCCAGAAGGTGGCGGGCGCCGGCTTGGCCCTGCACAAGGCCATCGCCTCGAGCCGCAACTGCGAGGCGCGCTTGATGTAGTGCATCGACTCGCGCAGCACATCCCAGTTCAGCTTTCGACCCGTTTGCGCCTCGATGAACTCGATCAGCTTATAAAGTTGGTTCGCCACGTACTTCGACGCGTCCTCCCATTCCTCGCCGCGCAGGTATCCGGCGTCGGGCTTGTTCCCCCATAGAAGCGGGTACGAGACCTTGAAGAACGGCAACTGCTTGTTGAAGAGGCGATAGGAGATTTCATCCCATTGTTGGCCCGTGCTGCAACCCGCATAGGCGTTGACGAAGAAATCCGGCGCGGGCAGACGGCTCGCCGGCGTATCCTGATCGGCCCCCGCCAACGACACGCCCGCCTCGGATAGGGACGCGCGCTTCGTCAGCACGGCGCATCCCAGCGTCGTCCGGGCGTAGGAACAGAGTTCGTTGATGTAGCCGTACTCCTCGCCCATCTTTTGCGCGGGTTCCTCGTGGTGCATGGCGGCCAATCGCGCCCCGAAAGCTTCGCCATGACACCATTCGATGCCTGCGGCCTGAAAGATCGGGTTCAACGCCGCGCCGTTGTACCACACCACGGTCGCGCCGCGCTCGCGGGCGGTGAAAAGGCGATCCCAATAATCCGCGATCAGCTTTCCGCCGCTCTTCGTGCTCGACAACCGATGCGACAAACCTTCCGAGGGCCGCGCCGACAAATGGGACTTCAATGGTTCCGCGATGAGTGACATGCGCTGCTCCTCTTGATCTGGCCAAACAAACTCACGCCGGGGTCGCCGAAGCGAACGCGGCGCGCCGCATGCCCTCTAGCAGGGCCTCAACGCGCGTTCGCAGTGACTCTATCGGTAGGCCCTCATGCTCGGTCTCGATCAAGAGATGAGGGATCTCCTTGCGAATGAGTTCCTTGCGCAATTCGGGATAGTACAACATGTGCGGCTCACAGAATTTCGCCATCAGGATAATGACGCCCTCGGCGCCGCTCTTCTCCAGTGAGTTCACCAGATAGGTTTCCCAATCGACCGTTTTCTGGGCTCGGGTCGCGCAAGGGACATTTGTGTTGCGGTCGAAATACCATTGCGTCAGCGCATCGACGGGATCGCCGAACTCGACGACATCCGTCGAAATGTAGCGAAATCCCGTGAAGAGGTCGTCATCGACAACCACCGCGCCGCATTCCTCTATCATGTCCAACAATTCGGCTGGCGGCGCATGACAAAAATGTCCGGACAGGTGAAGGCGGACCAAAGCGGAACCGCCCGCCTGTTCCAATTCCAGATTGGCGACGAGCTCCGCGAGACTCGCGTTGTGCTCATCGATATCCATCACCATGCTGGATTTGACGAGAACCTGCATCTGCCTCGCGGTGATTCCAATTCGCCCGGAGCGCCGAAGGTCATAGACGCGTCGCAGCCATTGGCGATTGCGATTGAATTTGCGGATGCTGTCGGCGAGCGCGCCGTCGGATATGGTGGCGCCGCACAACTCCGCGAGCCGTGATCGCAGCGACTCGACTTTCTTCCTGATTTCCGGCGGAGTCCAAGCTTCGTCCATCGAAGCCGTGTATTGGGCGAGGAAGATCGGTTTGTTCGGCAGCTCAAAGCGCATGGCGTCGACCGCGCCCAGCAGCGCCACGCAATGGTCGACCAGGAAGAACGCATCGAACACATCGAACTGGTTCGTGGCGGCTTGGTCGGTCAGACTTCTGGTGTACCCGCAATAATATTCGTAGAGCAGGCTCCTGCCCAGGGTGATGGGCGCGCGACTCTCTTGCACCACGACAGGCAGAGCTCCGGCGGCGTGCACCAACTCACTGGGAAAGTTCATCGGAAAGACGCCGATGACCTTGCCTTCGTGGGCTCGCTTCCAGTTTTCCGCGTAGGCGTTCGGATCGTCCGCCACGCGGGTCAGAGTGGCCATGATCTCGTCCGTTTTGCGCATCCCTCGACTCTCCCTAGTCCCGGACCCGAATTTCATCCCATGCTGGCCGGTGATGGAAGCGGGAGCCGTCGCCTACGAGAACTCGCGGTCTCGTCGCGTTGCGACCATCGTTTCACTATCATCCAAAGCCGAAAGGGAGATGCGGTTAGTAAACTAGGTTACGAGCTCGCGATTCGCATGTCAACGGCGCGGATTCGTTGCGGCGCGCGAGTCGGTAGCGCGACCAGTGCGCCATCCGCCGCAGGCGCCGGGCTTCAGGCCGTTCCTATTCCTGAAGCCGCAGGCCCAGCAAAAACACGTTGGCGACATAGTTGGAGTTGGTCGCGCTCGACGTGAACTGCTGCCGCGTCGCGCTCGCCTTCAGCACGACGTCGCGCGACAGCGCGTATTCGACGTTCGCGCCCAGGGTCAGGGTCGTGTCCTTCAGCGAGACGCCGACGTAAGCGTCGGTGGAGAGGCCGGCCGTCACGCCCAATTTGATCTGCCGCGTCAGCGCGTGCGAGACGTCGATGGTGTAGCTCCGGTTGATGTCGGCCGAGGCGCCGGCGAGCACCGCGTCCTGCAACGAACTTTGGGTCTTGAGGGTGATCGTCGTCAACGGAGTGGCGGCCCAGATCAACGAGGCGTTCAGCAGCGGCGCCGACGCGTTGGGAAGCTTCGGGTCCTGATATTCCCGCGCGCCATAGCCGACGCTCACCTCGCCGGTCAGCATTTTCGAATAGGCGAGCGTCATGCCGAGCATGGCGGTGACGCCGTTGGAATCGCGTTCGTAACCGGTCGCGTCGACCACATGGTCGTAGACTCGCGTATCGGCGCCCAGTTCGAGGAACGGCGAAACCGCGTCCGAGAGGCGATAGCTCGCGCGCGCCTTAACGCCCCAATCGTTGTAATCGTCGGTGGAAAGCGAATCGGCGGCCGCGACGCCCTGCTCCTGATAGGTCGTGCGATCGAAGGAGCCGTGCAAGGCCAGCGTCAGGTCGCCGAACTTTTGCGCCGCGCCGACGCTCGCGCCGTAAGTGGACACGAGCGTGTTCTGGTTGATCTTGCTCCCCGTGATGCCGAGCGCCGATTGCGGCTCGTTGGCGACGTTGAAGCGCCCTTCCCCATCGAAGGAAAGCGCCTTGGAGACGTCGTAGCGTCCGTCCAGCGCGCCCGAACCGAACGGCGCGCTATCCTCCGGCGCGGCGAAATAATCGGTGTAGCCGCCCTTCAAAACGCCATGCAGATCGTCGCGGGTCCAGTCTGATTGCAACGACGCGCCGACCTCGGTGGTCGAGAAAGCCGATCCTTTCGTCGGACCCGCCACTTGCGAGGGATTCGAGGCGTAGCCGACGTCCTCCTCGATATAAGGCTTCAAGACGAGATCGCCGACTTTCGTCCCCACGGGATCATAGGGCTTTTCTTGTTCGACGGGAATTTTCCGGCGCGGCGGCGGGGTGGGCAACGCGGCCGTCGTGGGGCCGGGCGGCGGAGCGCCATCGAAGCCCGGCGACGTCAGACCGCCGCGCAAATCCGCCCGCTGGGCGCCCTTGTACAATCGCACGGGCGGCAAACGGGGATCGGTCGACTTGGCGCCCTTCGCGTTGGCCTTGGGCTTTTTCGGGGGCCTGGCCCGATCGGTATCGGCCGTGGGATCGGACGTCTCGTCGGTCGGGACGGCCCGCGCCATGGACGCATCGTCGGAATCAGCGCGCAGGCCGTCGGCGTACGGGTATTCTTGCGCGCGCGCGGCCCCGCAGGCGAACGCCAGCGCGAGCGCGGCGAGGGCCGAGCCGGTCAATTTCCAAAAGGGGCGGGAACCCGGCCGCAAGAACGCTCCTCTCTCGCGTGGGAAAAGCCCGCGCGACAAAGCTGTCTCTGGGTTAGGTCTTTATGGTTAATGCGCGCTTAATCGCCTCATCCGCCGCCGGGTGCATTGCGTTTTCGCGGGTGCTAAAAGCCGCCGCATGAGCAAATCCACCTTTCAAGCCGTTCCCGCCGCGCTGCGCGCCCTTTCGATCGAACAGAAAGGTCTCGAAGCCTTGGACTTGGCGCTCCGCGCGCCCGGAGACGACGGTCTGGGCGCGGCCTTCGCGCGCGCCGTCGCCGCGCTCGGCGCAGCGACGGGCCGCGTCATCGTCACCGGCATGGGCAAATCGGGCCATGTCGCGCGCAAGATCGCGGCGACGCTCGCCTCGACCGGACAACCCGCCCATTTCGTGCATCCCGCCGAGGCCAGTCACGGCGATCTCGGCATGGTCACCAACGATGACGTCGTGCTTGCGCTCTCCTGGTCCGGCGAGACCGCCGAGCTCGCCGCCATCATCACCTACGCCAAGCGATTCGCGATTCCCCTGATCGCGTTCACTTCGCGCGCCGACAGCGCGCTGGGGCGCGAGGCCGATATCTGCCTGTGCCTGCCCAACGCCCAGGAAGCCTGCCCCAACGGACTTGCGCCGACGACTTCCACCACGATGCTGCTCGTGCTCGGCGACGCGCTGGCGGTCGCCCTGCTCGAGGCCAGGGGCTTCACGGCGCGCGATTTCGGCGTGTTTCATCCTGGCGGCAAGCTGGGGGCGAAGCTCGCCTACGTCCGCGACGTCATGCACACGGGCGAGCGCATTCCGCGCATCCGAATCGGCGCCAGGATGGCCGACGCGATCGTCGAAATGTCGTCGAAGGGATTCGGCTGCGTCGGCGTTTTCGAGCCCTCGGGCGCGCTGGCGGGCATCATCACCGACGGCGATCTGCGCCGCCACCTGCGCGCGAATCTGTTGGTCGACACACCCGTCGAGGAGGTCATGACCCGGAGCCCACGCACGATTTCGCCGAACGCGCTGGCCGCCGAGGCCCTGAAGATCATCAGCCGGCGGATTTCGGCGCTGCTGGTGGTCGAGGAGGCCCGCGTCGTCGGCATCGTCCACTTCCACGACCTGCTTCGCCTGGGCGCGGCATAAAAACCGCGCGGCATTCTTGCTTTGGTCGCGAGCCTATGCCAAAAGCCCGCCACGCCACTTGGATCGCTTTCGATCCAAGCGCGACGCTGCCGTAGCTCAGTGGTAGAGCACTCCATTGGTAATGGAGAGGTCGACAGTTCAATCCTGTCTGGCAGCACCATTTTTTCACCCGTAGGACGGCAAAGTGGGCGGCGCGCGCGGCGACATTAGCCGACGATCGCGCTCGCGGAAGGCTCGGCCGCGCATGGGAACGCCGTCGGATTGTTCCTGGAACGCCGCCTGCGGCGGGGAACCGCTGTTGCACGCCTTCAGCGAGGCGATGGCGCAGCGCCCACGCGACTAGCCGCCCGCATCGGCTCGCGCGATCCCCAAAATCGAAAGCAAATCGTCGTCGGGGCGCCCGGCGATGTTGCTCGGGCGCCTTCTTGCCTGAACCTTCCCGGCTCAGAAGTCCTTCCAATTGTCGCCGTCCCAATAGCCGCGCCCGTCATGTTCGCGCCAGCGATGGTGCTCGCCTTCCTTCCAGGCCCATCCGTCTGGATGCACGACGACGCCGAATTCCGGCCGGTAAGCGTGTTCTTCATGACTGTGCCAGCAATCGCCCGCGTTGTTGCATACGATCGCCGCCGAGGCTGGCATGATGGGGACCGCCAAAGCGAGGTCGCCCACAAGGCCAACAAGCAGATATTTGACCGCTCTCTTCATCGTCTTCTCCGTAATGTCACAATAATACCCGCCTCCGAACGTGGCCGAGCGGCGAAAAAACCCTCGAACGTGAGATGCGTTCCCACTCGGAAACGGGATTATCGCGACCGCGACGCGGTTACACTGCGATATCCCATCGAATATATCGCTCTCGTCTTCCTCAACCGCCTTTTTCTTTCCGGTCGGAACTCCGCCCCGAGAAGCCCGTTGAAGCTATGAACCGGCGGCGCCGTCCTTGATGGCGGTACGAAGCCGTTCGCTCGGAGCGGACATGCCACATCGTCGCCTCGCCTTCCTGTTGGGTTTCGTCGCGTGCGCGGCGGGCGTCATGCTCGTACTCTCGAATGGCGCGGGAGCCATGATGAATGGCCGCGATCCGTCTTCATGGCTCGCGCCTTTGGAGGCGACGCCCGGCGGCACGCGATTCAAACTTGTGCGCCCATCCGGGTCGCCTCGCCACTACGCGTCGAGCGCACCCAAGGTCGGGGCCGCCGTGTGCGTTCGGCTTTGCGACGGGTTCTTCTTCCCCTCCAATGCGTCTTCCGGCGGCGACGCGGCTTGCGCGTCGGAATGTCCCGACGCGCCCACGGCCGCTTACAGGGAACCTTTCGGCTCCGACAGGATCGACGACGCGACTTCAGCCGCGGGCGCTCCCTACAGCGCTCTACCTGTGGCGGGCCGTTATCGCTCGACGTGGGACGCGGAATGTGTGTGTCACCGAGGGCCGGTCGACCATATCGCGATGCTGATGCGCGACGTCACGCTGCGCAAAGGCGACGCCGTGATGACGGCGAGCGGCATTCGTGTTTTCGAGGGCGCGAACATCGCGACGATCCGGGACGGCGATTTCGTGGCTTTGGCGAAAGCGAGGTCGTTGTCGAGCGAACGGCGGATCTCGCTTTCCACGCTACGAAGCGTAACGGCGACGGACACGCCAAGCGGCAGGCCGGCGCATGATCGCGGCATCTGGGTCGAAAGCCCTTGACCGCTCAGCGCGCGAACGCCCTCGATATCGTTCTCCACAACCAGCCCTCCGCCTCGATCTTGTCGCCCAGAACGTAAGCGGCGACGTTGGTGTGCTGGATGGTGAGGCGAAGGCTCTCTTCCGCCGCGCGTCGGCCCGCGAAAAGCAACCGGTCGCCGGCCCGGATTGCAAAGTCGCCGTCTGGCAGTTCGATCACGTCGGCGCCGCGCACAGCCATGAAGACCATGCACGCCAGCCTATCCTCGCGGGATCGCGGGCTCCTCGAGAGATCATCGATCGTGACCGGCCGCGGAAGACGCTCCATCACTTCCAGCAGGCCCGGAGTCTCGCTCAAACTCAGCGCGAAACTCCAGAAGCGAGGCGTCTCCTCGCCGACCAGCGCGCGCAATTCTTCCGCCAGCGCGAACGCCCAGAGTTCGTCCTTTCGCCGCACGATGTCGAGGAACTCGGCGAGCAGCGGCGTGCGCAGCGCGGCGATGCACTGGTTGGCGACGATCTGGCTCGGGATCATCGTGATATTGGCGCCGAAGCGCGCGAACAGCATCCGGCTGGCGCGCAGGTTCTGCCGCAGGATGACGAAGATCTCGGGATTGAGCCGGCGCGCGGCGATCGCGATCGCCAGATTGGCGGTGTCGTCATCCGTGCCGACGATGACGCCCGACGCCGCTTCGACGCCCGCCTCGCGAAGCACCGCGGAATCGGTGGCGAGCCCTTTGACGGAGCGAAGTCCCTCGGCCGGCGCGCCCGAGGGATCGACGATGGTCGCCTTGAAACCGCCTCGCCGCACCGCGGCCGCGACCTCCGCGCCGAACCGGCCATAGCCGCAAACCACCCAATGTCCCGGCGCCGCGGGCATCCTCGGCGGCGCGCTCGGCCTGAGATACGAGCCGGGGGCGCTCGTCAGCCACGACAGCAGGCGCTGCGTGTCGGGGGCCCGCATCGCCAATTCCAGATGCTCGCCGAATTCGCGAAACGGATTGATGACGCGATAGGCGCCGAGCGAGGCCATCGACGTCGCCGTCACCACCGAATCGGCGCGGCCGATGACGGGCAGTCCGGGCCGCAGCACGCAGGCCGCGATCGCCACCGCGAGGTTGGTCTCGTCGTCGTTGCAGAGCGCGAGCACGCCCTCGCACTCCGGCTTGAGCAGGCCGGCGGTCGTCAGCGTCTCCGGGGATCGCGCGTCCGCCGCGAGCGCGGGCGCGTCGGTGGACAGGCCTTCGATCTCAAGCTCCTGAACCTTGCGCTCATCCTTGTCGATCGCGGTGAAGCGGTAGTTGAGCTTGTCGAGCGCGCGGGCGACGGTCATGCCGGTGTCGCCGAGACCGCAGATCAAATAGAACGGCTCGCGCAATCCGCCGACCGAACGGCTGAACCTTCGGCTGACGATGGCCTGCTGAAAGCCTTTGTCCTGCGCGAGGCTGAGCAGCGAGCCGAGCAGATAGGCCCAGCCGATGACCGAGAGGTAGATGATCAGCGTCACGAACAGGCGCTGCTCGTCGGTGAAGGCTCGCGGCACCTCGCCGAAACCGATCGTCGTCGCCGTGAATGTCACGAAATAGAAGGCCTGAAACAGCGACAGCCGCCATTCATGGCCGTTTTCGTCGACGCCGGGGATCAGAGTCAGACCGGTCATCGAAAACGCGAAAATGAGGATGATCAGAATGAGCGGAGCGCGGAGCCTGCGTATCGTGATGAGAAGCAGGCTGGGCACCTCAGCGCCTCTGGATCGTCGTCTCGATCACCATGATGACGACCGAAACGAGGTTCGCCAGCAGCGCGCCGGCGGACAGCGAAACGACGCTCCCCATCGCGGCGGCGCTCATGGGACCCGGGTTCTCGCCGACCCCGAAGAACCAGACCAGCGCCGCGCCGAAGAGTTGCAGCAGCACGACCAGGCTCGAGGCGAGTTGCACAGCGCCGATATGCGAGCGATCACCGAACTTGAGCACCGCCGCGATCAGGCTGACGATGGTCGCGGCGAACAGTTCCCAAAGATGATGATGGCTCGGGTCCGCGATGTCGCCGTAGACGAAGCCGAAGTTCAACGTCGCGGCCAACAGGATGAAGAATCCGAAGACGACCTTTTCGAGGATCATGGTCTCTCACCCCTCGTCGCCGAGTTCCGCCATCCATGCACGCGCTCGGCCTGCGAGCCTTGCGACAGGTCAATCAGCCCGCCGCTTCGGGAGCGAGCGTGAAAGTGAAAGTCGAGCCGTCGCCCGGCGTGGACCGGACCCAAATGCGGCCGCCGTGGCGCTCGACGATCTTGCGCGTCAGCGCGAGGCCGATGCCCGCGCCGCCGCCGAAGTCCTCGGGCTCATTCAAGCGGTGAAACATCTCAAAGACCGAAGCTTGGTCGGCTTGCGCGATGCCGACGCCGTTGTCCCGGACATACCAACGCGTCGGAGGACCCGGCTCGGCGCCGATCTCGACCCATCGCGCGGCCTTGTCGTTGAACTTGATCGCGTTGCCGATGAGGTTGGCGAAGACCTCGCCAACCCACTCGCGATGGCCACGAACGATCCCGAGCGGAGCGGGCCGACGTATCTCGACCTGGGCCTCCGCGACAACGTCCGCGAGGGTCTTCAGCGCTGCATCGACGACGGCGTCGAGATCGACGTCCTCGCGCGTCAACTCGGCCTCGACCCGCGAATGCGCGAGCAAGCCGTCGATCAGGCTGTCCATGCGCCGCGTCAGCTTGAGGATCATAGCGATCTGTTGTTGGCCTTCCTCATCCAGCGTGTCGCCTTGTTTCCTTCTGAGCGCGGTCGTCAGATGATGTATGCCCGCGACGTGCTGCTTGAGATCGTTGGACGCGGCGTGGGCGAAGCTGTGCAGATCGGCGCGGGAATCTGCGAGTTCGCGGCTGATACGATCGATTCGCCGCGCGCGTTCGACGACGATGTCGCGGATCGCGAGCCCCAGCTTGGCGGCCGCGTCCTTCTCGTTGTCGCGCCACGGGGCCGATTGCTCGCGCACGCTCTCCTTCCAGAGCGCGAACGAGTTCCTCGGCCGCAGCCGCGCCACGCCGTCGGCTTCGCTGACGTCGACCGGCTTATGCGGATCCCCGGCCCAACGCACTTCCTCGATCTGCTCGGGGCGGAACCAGATGAGATATTCCGGCAGCTCGGGCGATATCCTCACCGCCAGAACGCCGCTCGCGTCGCGGCTGAACGCGCGCGCGGGCGGGTAAAGCGTGGAAAGCCGGTCGCTCGCGAACACGGGCTGCCCGCCGGCGCCGATCCAGCGGATCAACTCGCGCACCTCGTCTGGCGAAGGAGTCTTGCCGATCAGCGAGGCCTCGCTCTCCGACGCCGCGGCGGCGCCGCCGGCCTCGACCTGATCCCACAGCAAGGCGAGCGTATCCGGCTCCCTCAGCGCCCGCGCGAAATCGGTCTTGGCGCCGAGGGTCTGGATCAAGCTGTCCGAGGTCGCCTTCATCGCGATGACGCGGCCGAAGATTTCGGAGTCTTCCTTGGCCGACATCAGCAGCGAAAGGGTGTGCGCGAGCGATTCCGCCGCCATGCGGACTTCGTGCGGGATATGCCGGGGATCCGCGTGATGCATCGCGGAGATCAGCCCCCAGAGCTTGCCCTCCTTCATCAGCGGCATGACCATCGTCGACTTCACGCCCATGTTCTCGAGGTACTGCGTGTACATCACCGACACGCTGCGAAGCATAGCGAAGCTCATGTCGACGGGGCCGCCGATCAGCGGGCTCTTGGCGGCGATGAGCGGCGTCGGAACGTAGTCGACATCGGGCAAATGCCGGACCCAGCTCAACGCGAACAGCCGCCGCGCCGGCGCGGGGATGTCGGTCGCGGGATAGTGCATCCCGAGATACGCCTCGAGGTCTTCGCGTTTCGATTCCGCGACGACATGCCCGCTGCCGTCCTCGTCGAAGCGATAGGCCATGACGCGGTCGTAGCCGGTGAAGTCGCGAATGCGTTGCACAGCCAGATCGAAAAAGGCCGTCAGGCTCTTGGTTTCTTGCAGCCGCGCGATGTCGGCGCGCATTTCTGCGTAGAGGTTGCGCGAAGGCGCGGCGCGAGAGGGCGGCGTCTTTTCCAGCTCCAGAATGATGAGCCCGCCGCTTCGATGCGCGAACAGATGAAAGCGCGGGTCCGAACCCATGAAGGACTCGCGCGCGACGTTGACCGGCCCGCTGTCCAGCGACATGCGATGCAGCGCGGCGATCGGCTCGCGCCATGCCCGTCCGAGCACGATGTCGATGTTGGCGCCGATGACCGCGTCCGGCCCCTTGCCGAGAAGGTCCGCGCAATTGGCGCTCGCGTGCATGACGAGGTTCGACGCCTCGTCGACCGTCAGCATGACGCCGTGCGGCTGGATCGCTTCTGGATATTGCACGAGTTCGCGGTCGCAACTCGTGAGATCGACGTTCTTGGCGGTGATGATCTCGTCGGTATGGGCGGCGTCGATCGGATCCATGCTGTTCTTCCCTTGCGTCGGGAAAGCCTAGCCTCGCGGCCTTTCAGCTTGGGCTCGCGCGCGCGGGAGGACAACGTGACGCGACGCCGCGCCTTATCCACGAGCAAACCGATAGACGCCCGAGCGCTTGATCTCCGCGTCCTCCAGCGCCCGCGTCACCGGGACGCTGTATTCGCCGACGCATTCCAAACGGTCGCGCGCGAGATAGCTGCGGCCGGGATCGCCGATCCATACCTCGGCGCCGCGCGCGGCGAGGCGCTCCAGCCAGTCGGTCGCGGCCTCGGCCATGTCGCGCTGGTAGGAAATATCGCCCGCCAGCACCACGTCCCAACCCGCGTCGGTCCCGACGAGATCGCCGGAGCGGGTCTCGATGGCGACGCCGTTCTCGGCCGCGTTCATCGCGACGGCGACCAGCGCGAATTCGTCGATCTCGCTCGCTTCCACCCTCGCCGCGCCTGCCTTGGCGGCGGCGATGCCGACGAGGCCGGAGCCGGAGGCGAAATCGAGCACGTATTTGCCGGCGACGATGGCTGGCCGCTCGGCGATGAACGCCGCGAGCGCCTGCCTGCCCGCCCAGGCGAAGGCCCAGAACGGCGGCGGCAAGCCGATTTCGCCGAGGTCATCCTCCGTCTTCTGCCAAAGTTCGACGGCCTCGTCGGCGAGGTGCAGGCGCAGATGCGGAGCGAGAGGAGGGGTCAGGAGCCGCGTGTTCTCGCGGATGAAGGCGCGGCGGTCGGTGATCATGCCGGATTCCCTCCCCCCTCGTGGGGGAGGGGGAACCCCGCTCTCACGACTTCCAATGCAGCGCCGAGATCAGCGTGAACAGTCGCCGCGCGGTCGGCATGTCGATCTCGACCTTGTCGACGAGCCGCGCCGCCATCAGTTCCGCGCCCTCGTTGTGCAGCGCCGTGCGCTCGCGGTCGATGGCCTCGATCTGGCGCGGGCTCGCGGTGCGGATCGCGTCGTAATAGGTTTCGCAGACGAGGAAATAGTCTTTCAGCAACGGCCGGAACGGCGTCATCGAGACGATGAACTCGGCCACCGTCTCGCGGCCCTGCGTCCGCACGACGAAGCTCAGCTTGGATTCCTGTTGCCCGATCGTCAGGCTATACGGCCCGTCGTCGCGGCCGATCGCGCCGAAATTGCTTTCCTCGACGAGATCGAAGATCGCCACCGCGCGCTCATGGTCCTGATCGGCGGCGACGCGCGGCAGGGTCGCCTCGTCGAGCACGACCTCGTAAAGCCGTCGTCGCGTCTCCGTCTTGTCCCGCCGCATCGCTAGCTGTCCCCGTTGAGGCGGATCGAGACGGAGCGAGCGTGGGCGGTGAGACCCTCCGCCTCGCCGAGCGTGATCGCGGCGGGGCCAAGCGCGGCCAGCGACTTGGCGTCGCATTTGAGGATCGAGGTGCGCTTGACGAAATCATAGACGCCGAGCCCCGAGGAAAACCGCGCCGAGCGCGAGGTCGGCAACACGTGATTGGAGCCGCCGACGTAGTCGC
>Ga0302319_10009801_pt1 | contig 18348 bp, 24 predicted proteins | sample Bog_T0_2_FD_203319 | JGI IMG/M metagenome (GOLD analysis project Ga0302319, IMG submission 203319) | Peat permafrost microbial communities from Stordalen Mire near Abisko, Sweden - Bog_T0_2 | ecosystem: Environmental > Terrestrial > Soil > Wetlands > Peat | place: Sweden: Abisko, Stordalen Mire...
ACTTCTTGCGTGACTTCGTCATCGTTCGCTCCATCCGTTGTGACAGAGCAGGACGCTTCACACCTTAACGACTGGTCCTATTTTCGGGGTCCACTTCACTTGGCATCTTCATTTCCTACCGATCGACTCCGGTTTTCACGAAACAATTGCTAGATGCTCGTCCGGATATCTGGAAGCATCTGGATTACTTTACGACTCCATTAAATGACGACTCGGATGTCGACCTTATTGTTTCTCTACATCAGCAGAGATTGCTCCCGGAGGAAAAGCGTATAGAATTTGTAGAGGTAATTAGAGCTGCGGCCGCGGACGAGGCTGACGTAAGCTTTTTAGAAAATTCTGCCTTGGGGGGACTTCTTACGGAAAGTGAAAGAGAAATAATTTTGGCTGACGTGAAAGAACACGTGTTAGGCGATTTAGATCGCCACGTTGAGCGCGTCCGTAAATTGTGGGATCGAGACTACAATCCGGACGATCATTTTGCGCAATTTAAGAGCTCCGTCGAAATATTTGCCAAAGCTATTTCATCTGAAGACGAAATTTTTGCAATAAGAAACAGGGTCAACACTTCCATTCGCAGCGCGGTGTGGTCTATGGAGAGTGAGTATGTTCCGAACGACACAACGGCGACCCCAACTCAGCAGTCTGTAGCAAAGGCAGACTCCCTTGAGGAATTGTTTCGCGATGTGGACGGGTGATCACAATGCAGCCGCAACAACACATATGTCGTGTAACATAAAGGACGTTATGTTGCTGAATTAACGACCTAAATCAGCACTCTCTCCACCTCGTCGAGCGTCTCAGCGGACAGGCGGCGCGGGAAAGGCCGCCAAGTCACCGGTCTTGAAAGGGAAATCGTGCATTTTGGGGCCAAATATGCTAAGCTTTTTAGCATCCGGAGGACGAATGCACGGAACTCAAACCAGCAAGGCTGCCGCCGCCATTCGCGCTTTGGCGCAGCGTCATAACGTCGCCTACCGGCCGACGACGACCGACGCGTGGGCGCAGCATGTGACGCGGCTCGCCGGTGACGACGTGGAATTCGACGACACCGAATTGTTGCTGATCGCCTTGCAACGGGCAGGGCATATCAGCCGCACCGACGCCGTGTTGATGCAGGCGGATTATCTCGCCCAAGCGAAGTCGTGAGCTTCGATCCGTTCGACGATTTCGCGACACGTGGCTATCTGCGTAACGTCGCCGGTCAAAAAGACCCCGACATCATCAGGCGTCTTGAACACAATTCTTTCCTGACCGGCGTCGACGAGGCCTTTGATAATCTCGCGCGGATCAAGCGCCTTAGGTATCGCGACGTTCTGGCGACCCACAAGACGCTGTTCGAAGCGGTCTATCCGTGGGCTGGACAAGACCGAGCGCAGACCTCCCCCGACAAAGCCGTCAGCCGAGGCCCTGTCTTTTTCGCGCATCCGAACGACGCCAAGACCGCCGTCGACCACGCCTTGCGCATGGGGCACGACAAGGCAGTGATGGCGGCAAAGGTGGGCGAGGTTATGGGTTATCTCGCCTACGGCCATCCGTTTCTTGACGGCAACGGGCGCACCATCATGGTCGTCCATGCCGAACTCGCGCAGCGGGCGGGCTTCAGCATCGATTGGGCGGCGACCGACAAAGCCGCCTATCTCACGGCGCTGACGAAGGAGCTGGAACATCCGGGGAAAGGCACTCTCGACGCCTTCCTGAAGCCGTTTATCGGCCCCGCGCTTGGCCGCGAACGGCTTGCGGGCCACGTCACACGCGTGTCGGGGATCGACGGCACCCGCGAAGCGGCCAGCACCCATGAAGTCTTGGGCTCGTTCAGCGATCCGGCCTTGCGCGAGCGCTACCGGCAGCACGCCGCGCGACGCGGCGACGCCGAAGGTTAGGCTGTCCGCAAAGGGCGGGATATGGGTAACCGTCAAACAAGTATCCGCTCCACCTCATCGAGCGTCACGTCCTCGGTGCGGCGGTCGTAGAGCTGCGTGGTGCGTGTGCTCGCATGGTTCGCCATCTGCGCCGCGCGTTCAAGCGTTCCGCCGTTTTTGAGGTAGGCCGTGACGCCCGTCGCCCGAAACGTGTGGTTGCCGATCTTGGTCGCTATGCCGGCCGCCTTCGCGCGCCGCTGGATCATCGCGTAGGCGTTCGCCTGGGGCAGGGGCTTGCCAGCGAGCTGGCCGGTCGAGCGGCCGTAGCTCTGGAACAAGAGCGCCTTCGGATCATTCGCCAGCCCCGCGCCCTCGATGTAGGCGTGAAGGTAGGTCTCAAGGTTGTGGTGGCACGGCATGGCGTGCTGCTTACCGCCCTTCTCGTGCAAGCGAACCCATAGGCGACGGTTCTGCGTGTAGACGTCCTCGACGCGCATGCCGATCGCCGCGCCGATGCGCGCGAAGGAATAGACCATCAATCCGATCAACGCGCGGTCGCGCAAGCCGATGACGGTCGTGGTGTCGATCGCGTCGAGAAGCTGCCGCGCCTCGGCGGGGTCGAGCACCGGCGTCTTGCCGCGCCGCACGATGTGGCGCGGCCCGCGCACGGCGGCGGCCGGATTGGTCGGCATGATTTGGCCGATGACCATCCAATCGAACAAGTGGCGCAAGGCGGCAAGGCGAAGCTTCGCTGTCGGGGCGGATCGCGCGCGTTGCAGTTCCTCGACATAAGTCGCGACGTGAACGCTCTCGATCGACGTGAGCTGCGTCACGCCTTTCGCCGCAAGCCAATCGAAGAACTCTGTCGCGGCGCGCGCATAGGCGCGGCGCGTGTGCGGGTTGCGAATGTTGGCGGTGAAGAATTCAAGGAAGCGATAGGCGGATTTCTCGCCGCCAGCGGCGATGAGGGCGGGAACGTGATTGCCGATGATGGGCGCGAGTTGGGTCATAGCTCGCTCTGTTGAAGAGCTTCGATCCATTCCTCCGGTAATTCGGTCGTAAGGCCGACGCGGCGACGGCGAGCGTCCTTCTTGAGCGCCTCAAATTCCGTCTCGCCATCGAGCAAAGCATTGAGATGATCGTGGCGCATTTCCATGCGCGATGAGGCAATGCGTTGGGCTTCCTGCTCCGACAATTCCGCCGTCAGAAACCGACGGCGCAAAGACTGAGGCTGTTGGTCATTCATGCGTGACGTTCTCCCGCAGAAACCGCGTGTACCCCGCCTCGTCCAAACTTCCGGCTGCGAGCGCGAGAACGGCGTCCGCCGCCGCGCTTTCCGTCGCCGTAAAGCGAAAGCCGTTCAATTCGAGAAACAGGACTCCCACGACGAACCCCGTGCGCTTGTTGCCGTCCACGAACGGATGGTTCTTGACGATGCCGGCGGTGTAGGCGGTCGCCATGTCGACAAAGTCGGCGCTCTCGCCATATGCCGCCAACTGCTTGGCGCGGGCCAGCGCCGATTGCAGTAATCCTTCGTCGCGTACGCCAGACGCGCCGCCGTGAAACGCCAAGAGCCGGTCATGCAGCGTGAGAACGTCGAGTTCCTCAACCCAAATCGGCTCCGCGGCGGTCACTGCGCGAGAACCTGCAAGGTGTTGCGGTAGCGGCGCATGATGTCGTCGGCCTTCTCCATTTTCTTGGCGAAGCCTGGATCGTAGGCGGTCAGACGATAGCTGCCGTCCGGAGCCTCCACGACAAAGAGCGAGTCGCCCTTGGCCACGTTCATGCGCGCCAACATTTCTTTCGGAATGATGACGCCGGTCGAGGTGCCGACGGCGGTGAGTTTGAGAGTGGTCATTGGGGTGTTCCTGTCATATGTATATTCATTATAATACAACCCGTCGGCTCGGGCAACGACATTATTATGATTATAATTATGTCGTCGCGAATGGTCAGCTGATAGAATATATGATAAAGGATATTATCATATACGAGCGGAGGCGTCAACGGGGCAGGGGTGTGGAATTTCAGGAGTAAGTACTTTTGCGCCACATGGCGGATTCAGGGCTCGGCTTCGCCATAAGCTCAGCCATCTTCTTTTCGACTTCGTCGAGAGGAATGGGCGGGCGCGGGTCATTGACCGAGGCGTCAATGGAGCGTTTCAGAATCTCCATTCGAAGATCGTTATGCGGCTCCAAATCCTTGCTCTGGCCAAGCATGACAAAAACCGCTTCGGCTGGATCGACAAAAACCCCGCGCTCAACCAAGTCGAGCACCCACTCGGCTAAGTCTGACGGCAAGAAAACCTCGAAGCGCAAACCGCCCTTGCTGGCCTGTTCGCGCAGCGCCTTGGCTTGTGCGATGTCGCGCGCGCGGTCGGCGGGCGTTCGCCAATCTCCCCGTGTGTCAAGATCATCGGCCATAGCGTCCCCCATCCTCATACCAAATCGATGCGCAGCGAACGGCCTACCGCGCTCGCGGCGCGACGCAGCGTGTCGAGCGTCACGGACGGAATCGCAGGATCAAAGAGCCGGTCGAGCTGGCGGCGGCTGGTCTTCATCCGCAACGCCATTTCAACCTTGGTCAATCCCTGCGCCGCCATCGCAGCGGCGAGTTGCTCGGCGATGAGTTCCTTGACGGCGTGATCTTCGCACGCTCCGAGAATTCCCTGCTCCGCAAGGAACTCGTCGAAGGTCTCTTCGCTCACGCTGGCTTTGCGTTTCTGGGCCATCACGTCACCTCCTTCATACGTTTCAGGGCAAGGTCGATATCTGCTTTCGGCGTCTTCTGGGTCTTCTTGATGAAGCCGTGCAGCAGGATCATGTGACCGTCGCCCATGCAGAAGATCACCCGCGCGATACGGTTGCTGTCGAGACTGCTGCGCACCTCCCACAGGCCGGTGCCAAGCGGCGCGCAATGCGGTCGGCCAAGCGGCCACCCGAACTCGACTTTCTGAATGTCCGTGCCGACACTGTGCCGGTCGGCTTCAGGCAATTCGAGAATCCATTCGCGAACCGGTTTGCGTCCCGTCGAATTCACATAGAACCGCGCGGGCAGTTTTTTGGTGCGGTCAATCATCTGTCCCTATTGTGCCAATTTTGGCACAATTTTGCAAGCCTTTTCGGGTTTCCTTCTGCAACTGACTTTTGCATCCGAAAAGTCAAATTATTTCAATGCTCCACACGTGTTTCAAATGTCTTGATTTTTGCAAGGCAGGGATCACAACTGGTCGTCTTCCACGGGCGTTGTCGCGGACTCATCGTTTTGGCGCAGCGCCGGACGAAGTTTAGACCTGAGACCGTCGGAACGAATCGGAGACCTAAGATTATCGGGACGACCCGGTTGAATATTGCCCACGAACGCATCAAACAAATCTAACGAATCGGCTTTTCTGCAGATATACCGCAGCGGTCGCTCAATCCTACCAAGCGCAGCGTGCATTCCATCTGGATTTTCCATACGCGCAAGGAACACCATTGCATCGAGCCCCCGCAATAGCTCCTCTATTGCTTGGCGCGACACGCGCGGCGCAACGACATTTTCCGCAGTCATTCTGGATAGTTGAAGTATCTCACTAAGAATCTCTCTATCAGGTCGGTGTTTGGAGAGGATTTCCGCATTGTCCGGTTTTGATAATATAGCTGATATCTCATCCTCAAGTTTAGGCCACCACGTATCGAACACAGACTCTAGTATTTGAATCTCCAACCCTTCTTCGCCACCTGCTTTGTTTATAGTTTCCAGTAGGCGCTTGAATTCGTCTTTTCGGAATACGGTGCTCTGAAAACTTGCCAACGGACCCGTTATATCGGATGGCTCTACATTGAATAACAGGGTGCACACCTTACCTTTATCAATAATCTTAGAGAGAGCGCCCGCCTCGAACAATATCCATGGCCGTTCCGTGTTATCGCGCGTCAAACATATAATTCCAATGTGCGAAGCTTGCAATTCATTCGCGATTTCAGAACTCCACTTTGCGCCCTTCTCAATATCATCGGGTGAGAAATACGGCTTCACGAATTGAAGAGCGGACGGCAACCACTGACGAAGCGCGTTCGCGAGATTTTTACTTAGTTGCCCGCCCCAACTAATAAACACTTTTGTGGACATACGTCCGTCCCTCCGCTGTGAGCAAGGGGACAGTCGTTGCCCTTGTTCAAGCACTTATCCAAAGCCGCATAAGCCCCATTACGTCAAACCGGGTCACGCGCGCTACCCTGCCCCAACGCAATCCTTCTGGAACTCCTGCCACCGGCGCTCCCACTGCCTGTATTGGGGGCTGCTCTGGCTGCCCATAGGCATGTTGTCGATCAAGACCTTTTGGCGCGCCGTGCAAGCCTCGGCGGATGAACGCGCCGTCATGCTTCGAAGCTGGCTAAATTCCTGCAACACGACGTAGGCGATAACGAGCACAACGATAACTTTGACCGCGAGTAAGAACGTCGCCTTACTGCGCGCGTCCGGCGCGGCCTTGGGGTCGCGGACCGTTCCGAGGTCGGCCATCATGCCCGGTACGAAGTTCTTGGCGTAGGTCGCCCCGGCGGCAAGGTTGCTGGCAACGCCCGTCATGGCCCCATGCGCCGGGCTTTCGCTCTGTTGGCTTCCGGTCTCTCGCGCAATCAATATCTGACTGATTTCCGTCTCGCTGTAGCCCTGCTTGCGCAACCTCTCGCGCTCCGCGTCGAGCGGCGTTTGCGGCTCTCTAGGCGCGTCCGTTCCGTCCATCTCTGCCCCCTGCCGATGCGTGGCCCCAAAGTGCGATTGTAAAAAGCGCCGCATCATGCGCAATACTGCGCGCCGGAGAATGCACGGTTTTTTCGGATGACGGAAAGCGACAAAAGCGCGCCCCGACGCGGCTTCGATGCTCTCGGCGTGGTGCTGCTCGGCACGCTGGCGCTTGGCGCGGTCGGCGGGGGTGTCCTGCTCGTCCAGCACGGCGAATTCACCGCCTCCGGCCTCCTCCTCGCCCTCGTGATCGGCGGCGCGTTCGTGTTCGCCGCGGGGCCGTCGCATCGCGGAACAAGCCCAAAGAATACCCTCGTTCACGGCGCTGCGCGGCCCGCCTCCGAAGATGAAACCCGAACGGCGGCGCGCGGCGTGGTGAAACAAGAACCCGCGCATGAAAATCGCTATCCGGACTGACAGGCATGAGCGGCGAGGGCATTAGTCTTGGTCGGCACTACGATGACGCGACCGGCCGCGCCGGCGCGAAAATCGTCTACGAAGGCGAGCGGCATGTGCTGCTGTTTGGCCCGAACGGGACGGGTAAGGGCACGCGGTTTTTGATCCCGAACCTTTTATCGATCACGGATCGCTCGATCATCGTGATCGATCCCAAGGGCGAGCTTGCCGCCGTCACCGCCGACTATCGCCGCACGGTCGGCGATGTTGTGCTGCTCAATCCGTTTAACGTGCTGGGCCTCGGCTCGACGGGTTTCAATCCGCTCGCGCTGCTCGATCCGGACTCGCCGAATTTCTACGACGATGCGGCGGCGCTCGGCGAGGCGTTGATCAAGATCGAGGCCAAGGACCCGCATTGGAGCGAGTCCGCGCAAGGACTGATGGTCGCCCTCATCATGTGGGAGAAGGTGCAACAACGTGCCGCCGCTAATCTTGAGAACGTACGCGCCTTGCTGACGGAGGCTGACAAATGGAGCCAATACACGGGTGATGACGGCAAAAAACGCGAGCGGCAAACGAAGGGGTTACGCGTAGCCGCCGCCGACATGGTCGCCGACGGCGGCTATGAAATTGCAAGCCTCGCCGCCCGCTTCACCGAGCAAACGAACGAGCTGGCAAGCATCCGGTCGACGGCGGACACGCAAACGCGCTGGATTTTGTCCCCGCCGATGCGCGACGATCTCAAGAAGGATGGTGTCGACTTTCGTCGTCTCAAGGATCGGGTAACGACCGTCTATGTGATCCTGCCCGCCGAACGGATGCGCACGCATTCGGTCTGGCTGCGGCTGGTCATCGTCGCAGCGCTGCGCGCGCTGTATCGTCCCGGCGGCCTACGGACCCTGCTCTTGATTGACGAGATGCCCGCGCTTGGCCATCTCGGCCCGCTCGAAGACGCTTTCGGACTTGTGCGCGGCTACAAGGTCCAGATCGCAGGCATATGCCAGGACTTAGCCCAACTCAAAGCGCTCTATCATGACCGCTGGGAGTCATTTCTCGCCAATGCGGGCGTGGTGCAGGGCTTCACGCCGAACGATCTGACCACGGCAAAATGGATGTCGGAGCGCGCCGGCATAACGACTGCGCTCGCGCCGTCGTCAAGCGAAAGCTATTCACCCAATCTCGGCCAACTGTCGCAATCGACAAGCTGGCAACAGATTTCACGCCCCGTCTATCTGCCGCAAGAGTTGATGGGCTTCGCCGAAGGCACCGGCCTGCTGTGGCTGGCCGGCATGCCGAACGGCGCGCGCTTCTTCGCCCCGCCATATTGGAAAATCGACCAAACAGAAGCGCGGGCGGCGCGGAATCCGTATTATGAGGGTTGACGGTTCGCAGAGCGCTCTCAAACAAGGAGGAACGGCGAGAGGATTCGCCTCCCAGGACAGCTTCAACTAAGCTCAAGGCATTGAATATAACATTTTTCTTCTGTATATTATGGAATGGCTTTTCGCCCGAAACCTTCTCGGCTCGCCGTAGCCGTTTGTTGTCTTGTTGTGTTTGCGCCAGCAATTACAGCTAATGCAGCCGTCTCATGGAAGCGCGTCGGGACCGTCACGACCCTTACCGGCAATCAAGTCTGCTACACCGACGGTACGAACATCATTTGCGATTCTAGCGCGCCGACGCTTTCCGGCGGCAGTGTCGGCATTGGTTCGAGTTCGCCGCTCAATGCGCTCGACATCGGTACGACGGCTTTCGGCATTCACCTCAACTCCGGCACGCCGACCAACACGGCCTACGCCCTCTACAATAATGCGGGCACGCTCACCTGGAATGGCATCTCGCTTGGTAGCGGGCTATCCGGCGGCACAACGAATTATCTCCCGCTCTGGACCACTTCAACTTCACAGAGTTCTTCCATACTCTATCAAACCGGAGGCAACCTCGGGCTCAGTACGATAACGCCCCAATCGTCGCTGAGCGTGAACGGCGGCGTTGCTATCGGCACGACATATGCCGGGACGAATGCCGCGGGCAGCAATAATCTGCTTGTCCAAGGGATGATCGCCATCGGCACGGCGTCGCCGACGTCGGCGTTGACTTTGAACGGCGTTCCGGCTTTCCAATTTGGAACGAACTATTCGACCGTAGGCACCTCGCAAAATGACGTGCCGATCGGTACCTCCGGCGCAAGCGTCCGCTACACCGGCGCGGGCGTATCGACTTTCAACGGCATAGCCGGCGGCGTGAACGGGCAGATTTTGCATCTGCATAACGGCTCGACGAACACACTGACGCTCGCCAATCAGGCGAGCGCGGATACAACCTACGCCAACCAGATCGTCACCGGCACCGGCGGCAATCTCGCGATCTCGCCGAACAGCGCCGTCATTCTGCAATACGACACGACCGCGACGAACAGCAGCGGCGCGACCGGCGCGTGGCGCGTCATCGGCAGTTCCGGCGGCGGTGCCAGTCCGGCGGGCGCGACGGGACAGGTCCAGTACAACAGTGGCAGCGGTAGCCTCGCGGCCAGCAGCAAGCTCACCTACATCAACGCCAACAATCAGCTTGTGGTCGGCTCCAGCGCCGCGACGCCGACAACGATCGGTACCGGCGGCACTGTCGCCGGTTTTGTCATGAATGTCATTCCGCAGGCGGTTGCCGTTACGCCTGTCGGCGGCGGCGGATCAACATCAACTTCGATCGACTGGTATTAACGGGAAAGGCAGCACCATGATTGCCCCAAAAATTGTTCTTGCCCTCTTCCTCGCTGGCGTTTTGCTGGTCGCAGGCAGCGCGCCCGCCGCGGCGCTAACCCCACAGGTTTACTGTGCGTCGCTGGCCTCTACAAGTTGCGAGGTGCTGAATATCACAGGTGAGATAAACTTCGTCTCCGCCTACGGAGGAGGTTCTGTCCTTCCAATAACCATAAAATATTGTCGTAATCAAAATTACAGAACTGTATTTTATGAGACAGGTAATCCGGTGAAGACGTTTGGTTATAATTTGGCGATTATAGATTCTAATGGTAACTCCGTCACTGTCGCCGCGCTCGATACGGCGTCACTGTGCGCCGCGACCTATTCCGGCACGAACATTCTGCCATGAGAACAGCGCCCAACCGACCGGAACGAAGCGCGCCCTGCCTTCTCGCCAAGGGCGGTCAGAGTTTATCTGGTGCGACTGGCGGCGCACGAGGTCAACGCATCGCCCTCTTTGTGACGGCGTTGCTCTTTTCCTTTTTCGCCTCTCCGCAAGCTTTTGCCGCTTGCAGCAGTCCGGCAGGCAACTCAGGCGACATATTCTTCAGCTCGACCAGCACGGTCATGGTTTATTGCGACGGCACCAACTGGATCAGCATGGGGAGCGGCGCGGCGGCCAGCTTCGGCACACTGACCACCAGCGACTTCTGCGCCGCGACCAGCGGAACGTCGATTTCTTGCACAACAGGTTCGACGGGCAGCGGCAACGTCGTTCTATCGGCCTCACCGACTCTCTCCGGCACAATCACCGGCGGCACCTTTTCCGGAACGTTCAGCGGCTCCGGCGCGAGCCTGACCAGCATCGGCACCAGCAGCTTCTCGGCGGCGGGGACCGCGAACAGCACGACCTTCCTGCGCGGTGATAACACGTGGGCATCGCCCACGGGAACAGGACCGACGGGAATCGGCACCGCGAATTACATGCCGCTGTGGAGCACCAGCACCGCCCTGGCGAACAGCGCGATCTACCAAAGCGGCAGCAACATCGGCATCGGCACCACCATACCGGCGACAGGCATCAAAGCCGACATTGCCGGGCCGGTCCGAGTCTCCGGCACCGGCAGTGAGGTGTGCACAAACACTCAGCTCGGCGCGATCCGCTACAATCCGACCGGAAATTATTTCGAGCTGTGCTCGTATCCCTGATCCGCCAATCGCCCCGCCACGATGGATATTCACGTATAATAATTGTTGTTTTAGACTATTGCTGTTCGTTCCCATTGCCCGTTCGGCTAACTGAAGTGCGCGGTTTGCAGGTTCGCTGCGCTCAGTCCTACCACTTGCACGTCATTGGGGGTCGTTGCAGTCGCCTGCGTTCCGCCGCTCTGTGACGTTGACGTAAGCTCCGCCTCGACCTGTGCAAGGGTCAGATGGTTCAAGAGCGTTCCCGTGTACGGCTCCGTGCCCAATGCCGCCTGTTCTAGGAATCCTTCCAAATGGGGCGTGGCACTCGTGACAAATTCATTGGAATTCACGAATTGCGCAACCAGCGTTGCATGGGTCTGAAGAGGGCTGACGCCCTTGGCCAGCATGCTATTCATCGAGCCTTCCCAATAGACAAGCCCGGCCTGATCGGGGGCGCGGCCAAGAACGTTGGTATAGAGGTCCGTCACGAAAGTGTCTGTGCTGGGATTGGCACCACCGTAACGGACGACAAATTCCGAAGAATTAACGAATTGCGAGGCCAGCCAAACCATCGCCTGATCGGGCGAGGTTCCGTGGGCATTCAAAACGTTCGCATATTGGGCTTCCCAGTATGCGAAGCCAGCCCGATCGGGAAGTCGGCCGAAAACAACTTGGTACATACCCGCAACAGGGCCAGCATCAGCGAGCACCTCAGGATTCGTAACGGCATCAGCAATAACTTTCCATCCCGGAGCGCCACCGACGAGCTCTTGGACTAACTGGTGCGCTTCGTCAGCCGACGGAGCAACGCCAGCAACTTGCTGGAAGAAATCGCCCACATACCGCTCGAACGGAGAAACATACCCGGTCCCCGGAACCTCGAACAACGTGGACCCTACGGCACCATAGATATCGCCGTAGGCGTCGGCTTGCATTTCGACGGAAGACGCAACGGCGCTGCTGGGGAGAACGCCTATAGTGACAGGAGCATTGTAACCCGTCACGGCGCTGACAGCTTCAAACAACAGGTTTTGGCCGTCTGCCTCATGTACCGAGAGAAAAATATTGTTCTGAGCATCAACGATCATCCCTGTTGGGGTCCCGTTAACGGGGCCAAGCAAATCCGCGTTGCCATAAATCGGCATTGTTGATGATCCGGTATTGGGAACCATGTACACGTTACCGTTCGCGGTCGTGATATAAAGACTACCGTCAGGACCAACAGCAAGCGCCGTTGGGTTGCTATTAGTGCTTTCTAGAAGCACTGGAGCACTACTGTAAGCACCATTATTATTGACAAGCTCGACTATCGCGCCTTTGTTGTTCGCGCCGCCATCCAACGTTGCTACAAACAAGTTTCCGTTAAGGTCAGCCTGGAATGCCGCTACATTCACGCTGGAGGAACCGTCAAGGCTGTAGATAAAACTCGGAGGATTGCTGTAAGTTCCATTCGATGCAGGCACGACTTCGACCAACCCGCCCTTGCCGTATGCGCCGCCGACGTTCGTGGGGATGAAAAGATCGCCATTGGGGTCGCTGACGACGCCTTGCGCCGAACCGCCAGGGATGCTGCCAAGATAATTCGGGCTGCCGGTGTAGGACGGGTTTACGTTGCTCCCGCCATTGAAGAGTTCGTACACACCGCCATCCGATTCCGTGACAACAAAGTTACCATCGTTGACAACGGTAAACCCCGTTATCTCCGCCCCGGAGTCCAATTTTGAAAAATTGACTAGCGTTGAAGCATCGATCAAAGAATTACCGATCATTGTTATTTCTCCCCTGTTATTTTGAATAAGTCGGCTTCTAATCGGATTGTATTCAGTAAAGACAATTGACCATATAGATATTAATCCAAAAAAAGACAAGATAATTGTTAAGTGTCAAAGCAGACTGTTTATTATGGTTAAATACATTATAGTTAATTATAGTGTTGCACCACAACCGACTGGCGTCGACAAAACTCAATTTTATGCGTTTCAGAGTTGAAACCGCGCAAATCTGCGACGATTACGATGGCTGCCTTCCGACCTCCGAGCACACCGACGCACGAGTCTCGCCGGGTACTTTCGGGGCTCGCCGCTTTCCGGTCGCCGCGCGCTTGGCTGCGTTCCAACGCTCCGTCACGGCCCGAACGGCTAGCGTTTGCTCGTCCCGGATCGCGCGCACGGCGGCGGCGATGTCGCGCGGGTTGAGACTTCGCCGCGCCGCCGCGATCTTGGCCGCGTAGAAGCCGCTGACGGCGGCAAGCTCACTGCCGAAGCTAAACGACTCCACCGCGTCGGCGGCCGATAGGCCTAGACCGCCTCCGGCTCCTCGATCGCCTGAAACTTGTTGCAGTCCGTCATATCGGTGAGCACCTGCTCGCGATCCAGCAAGCACACCGTGAGCAGCGCCCCCTCCGGCCCTGTCCGCGTCCAGCCCGCCTTGCAGCGCAGGCAATGGCTGGCGGCGTAGCCCTTCGGCGTGCGCCATAGGATTTTCGGCTCGTGCGGTACTTTCAGCATGCTCCCCCCTCTGCGTTATCGGTTCGGCGGAATGCCTCGCCCTCTTTCGGTTCTTGTCCTCCGCAATCCACCTCTCCAAATCCGCGAGCGGATCGCGGCAAAGCTTCAAATAGTCCTCGGCGAGCGCGCCGGTCGTGAAAGTTCGCGCACCGCCGCTGCCGCCGCCGCGGCGAATCTTGCGGCGGCGCTTCGGTTCCGGCGCTTGCCGCTTGGTCGTTTGCCGCGTCGCCGCCCGAAACAATTTCCCAGCCCCGTGAGTGTCAGGCTTCGTTGACACCGCGCGGGGCTTTCCCTCAAAACCCGGCGACGCCCCCGCGCCGGGGGGCCTATTCCCCCCGCTTTCGCTCTCGCCCCCCGTCGTAGGATCGCTGCAAGTCAGAGTCGTGTTGCATCTCGTCGGGTGCCTCGCGGTCGAAGTCGCGCAGATATTGTTGCCGCCGTTTGGCCTTGTCCTCTTCGGCTTGGCGTACGAGCTGGTCGTGCTCCTGAAGCGACACGGGCGTGCCACGGGCCAGCGGAAGCTGATCGTCGGACGGCGCATCGCGGCCCGGAGCGTCGCGCTTCGACTTCTTGGCCGGTGCTCCGCCGAACAACCCCTCGAACAGACTGGCCGCGCCCTCGATCGCCTTGCCGACGGCATTAGCGACGGTGTCCGCAGCACGCCCCGCCGCACGCGCGCCAACTCCCGCCGCCGTCGGCGAGACGCGGCCTCGTGCCGCCGGTCGTCCTCGCTGCGCTGTCGTGAGCCTGCCTTGAACCGCCCGCTCGCGTTGCCTCTGCGCTTCGCGGTCCCGCTCGGGCAACCGGGCGAGCTGCGCGGCGCGCGCATTGGCGACGCTGGGCAGGGTCTTCGGATCGATGTCGGCAAGACGCGTGCGCACGTCAGCCACTTTCGCCCCGTCGATCCGCCGGGACAGACTATGCACGCCGCCGAGCCGATCGACCGCGACGAAGTCCCGACGATCGCCGTTGGCGAGAAGCCATCCCTTGTCTTCAAGGGCCTCGCGGAAAGCCTTGCCGCTATCCGTAGATTTCCAAAGCGCGGTAATTTCCTCCCGCGCCGCTTTCGGCTTGATGCCCGTACGCTCGGCCTGCTGGTGCTCGTCGTGGCTCGGCGTGCGTTCCGGCCGCGGCACGCCGTCGCGCTCGACATGCGCGCCCTGCACGCGCTCGTGCCCGAATTCTCGCTCCAGCTCACGCGCGACAAGCTCATGCTTGCGGTAATTGTGGCTGTCGGGAATCGCGCGCATCATCTCGCTGTCGACCCGCGCCCAGACGATATGACAGTGCTCGCGATCTTTCTTCTCGTGGACCACGACCACGCGCGGCTGCCCGGTGAGACCGAGTTCCTCCTCAAGCCGGTCGATCGCTCTGGCCCGCTGCTCGTCGGTGAGCCGTTCGTCGGCCCGCGTGTTGATCGACGCATGATAGAAAGGCTTCTGGCAGCGCGGGCAACCCGTCGCCACGGCCTCCATCTCGCGGAATGCCTCGCGCATATCCTCGGCCGCAACGCCGCGAATTTCTTTCACCTCCATGCGCTCGTTCGTGTCGATGCGCTTCAGGTGGTCGGCGAGCCGATCCGCCCCCGAGGTCGATCCTCCCTTCGCGATCACGTCGCCGTCTCCCGTCCAAGCGCCTTCATCAGCGCCGCGCGCATCACGGCGATGTCCGTTCGCATCTCGTCGAGTTCCTGCGCGCCGGGCCGGTCGCCGGTCGTGTTCACCCGCCGCGCGATCTGGTTCACATTGCTCCCGAGTTTTCCGATTTCCCCAAGAAGGCGCGCCAACTGCTCGCGCTCAACGCGCGGCTTCTTCACCGCCCGAGGGCCGGCGCTGCCGAGCGCCGTCGCCCGCAAAAATGCCCCGACGCTGAGCCCGGCGTCGTTCGCCTTCGCCGTGATCTTTTCCCGATCAGCCTCCGTGCAACGCACGGCGATGAATTTCTCCTTGGCCTCCGCGACCCGCTTCTTGCCGCGCCAAGGTGAGCGACGAGGCTGCTCCGTCGGCTCCGATGAAGTCGCTTTCGCTCCGGGGGACTCGCTCAACGCTAAGACCTCCTTCGGCCGCTAGAAGCGGCCATGGTGCCCCCGCGGAGAGCGGGGGCTTCGCCGCTCGGGCGGCGAAACTGGGTTGGAAGGGCGGAGCCCTCCCCAGGGATCGAACGGGGCGGACGCCCCTTCGCAAGCGCGATGCGGAGCGGCGGGGCCGGCGTTGCCGGCCATGCCGTGTAACATCGCATGGCTTGCACAGCTCCACCAACAGAAACTACCCCCGAATCTTGCTACTGATTTGCCCCAAACACCAAACAAAAAATGCAGCCGAGTCCCCGCTTGTCTTCCCGCGAAGGACTCGACGCATCGCCTATAGCTTCACCACCACGCTATGTAAAAAACCGTCTTGCCGTCAGCCATCGCCGCGCGGGCCTTCCGGATAAACTCAAGATCGTCGTCACGCTCGGACCCGTCCGATTGCCCGAAGAAGAACCCCTCCGTTTGCGGCAACTCGCTCCCTCGAACCGCCGCCTCCAAGGCGTCGAGGTCGGCGTCCGTCAACCGCAAACGGTCGAGGTTAAAGTCGGGACTATCGCCGCCGCGCTCTCTGTAGAGCTGCTCCATCCACCCATGCAGGTTCGGATGTTTGCGCCAATAGTGGACATCCTCCGTATTCTCCGGTTCCGAAAAATCGACCGCCTCCTCGATAGGCTCTTTGGTCGCGTAGGCGTACATATCAAGACCCATGGTTTCCCCCATGTTGTTGCTTGTTGTGTCCGGCGGCTGCCTCGCCTCCGGCTCTTGAAGTGCAGAGGGTCGACGGGCTTAGCGGCAGGCAAGACAAGAATTTTTATCGCAGCCCCGTCAGGGGGCGCGCTCCGCGCGCGGCCTTGACGGCAAGCGCCAGCGCCGCCGTCACAGGCCCGGAGAGAAAAATTGTTGTCTTGAGCGTTCGCGCAGCGAACGCGGTCCGGCCGCTATGCTACGGCGATACTCTGCGCCTTTGCTTCCCCTGCCCTGCTCGCCGGTGCCTCGGCACAAGCCGCGCTCAAGCGTGGCGCTCGCTGCGCTCGCACATCTTGCGTTGATGGGCGGGGGTTTCACACCCCCGCACCCCCGTGGGATATTTAAAGCAAGATGATGCTCGGGGGCGCTCACCGTCGCGCAAGGTTCGCCTGGGAAAAGCTGGACGGCGCATCCTTTTGGGGTACGGGGATGCGCGCCGCAATAAGCCCCGCCGGATCGCTCCGGCGGGGTGTCGATCGGCTAGCTCGTGGCTTCGTCGGCTTCCTCGGCCTCGAAATTTATCTGCGCCGTGCGCAACGCAGCATGCGGATCGCCGCTTTCGCTGCGGATCAGATGCAACAGGTCGGTAATCAGGTCGCCGGCCATGGCGGTTTTAGCGTCGTAGTTGCAGCGACCTTCCTTCCACTCCGCGTAATAGTCGAGCGCATGCTCGGCGTAGGCGGCGCGCTGGTCGTTGGTGATCTGGTCGATTATGCACATCATCGAAATTCTCCTTGGTGAGTGGAAATGAAAGCCCCGCCGGATCGCTCCGACGGGGCCGTTGTGCTCAGTATTCCTCAGGCAACAGGAACGTCGTGACGCTCCGGTCGGCCTCGGTAATGATCCAAAGCGTGTTGTCGCCGAAACCCTCGCAAGGCTTCGCAGGGTCAATCGGATAGGCCGACAGGATGCGGTCGTCGCCGTTCATGATCGCGGCGCGATTGATCTCGGCGTCGTCGTCACAGACGCATCCGAAATCCCCCGAGACATGGCGGAACAGGCATTGAAGGCGGTACTCGTTCGCGGTCGCTGCGAGCGCTCCCGGCGTCGCGACAATCTGACCGAGCGGGAACCGCATCGGCGGGGCGAAAAGGGCGCTCATTGCGCACCCCCTTCCTGCTTGCCGGTTGCCTGGGCGATGGCGCGGCGTGCGTCATCGAGCCAGGTCATTTCGTCGTGTTCGAAACCGCATTGCGCGGCTTCCGACTCATCGCGAGCCACCAAGTCCCGCAGTGCGTCTAACAACGGCTCGGCGGCGGCTTGCGCCGGGGTGAGGTTAGGTGCGTTCATTGTGCACCCCCTTCCCCGCCCTCTTGCTCCTCGGCGGCCTTCGGCGTGCGGATGACGATGCTCGCGTCGTTCAAGGGCAGGTAATCGAACGCAAGGTTGAGACCTTCGCCGTCTGGATGCGCCCAAGCTGCGCCGATCTCGCGCCAGTAGCTTTTCTCCCCGCGTTTCGTCACCGCATAGATGCGGTGCGTCGGCTGTTTGCCTGTCGTGGTCTTCATGGTTTGTCCTTTCGTGTTGGGAAGCCCCCGGATGGGGCCTCGATGCGGCCCGTCACGACACGGGGCCTCGCCAGCGGAGGGGTGAGGCGCGGAGGGGGATCACCCGTCTTGCAGCGAGCCCGCGAGCGAAAGACGGGGAGACCGCGCCGAAGCCGTCAGGCCTTGCCCCGAAGCGGCGGGGTGGGTCGTAGGGTCCGCGGATCGAGGCACACTCAAACTCCAGGGCGACCGCGAAGGGACGAAAACCTACGGACCGCGACGACGGCCGGCGGACCGCGCCAAGCGTGCGATCGGCGAGGGCGACTACGGCCCGGATCGGCGCGCCGGGTGCCAGAATGGCTTATGAGCGGCCTGTGCTCGTCTGCCTACGTTGGGAGTGTAGCGCGACAATCTGGATGAGAAGTTTGCGGCGATCGGAAAAGCCATATTGACGGTCGCGGCTGATTGATGATTGTCGCGGCGCGACAACAAAGCAAGCGCTATTTTGACGATTTGCAGTTTATTTGTCGCGGCGCGACGATCAGGCCGACGCTTTGATTGTCGCGCGCGTTGGCGGGCGTCCGACGCCTCGGGCTTTGTCGATGGCTTCCTTGCGGCGATAGCTGTCAACGTTCATTTCGAGGATCGTGGCGTGGTGGACGAGGCGGTCTATGGCCGCGAGCGTCATAGCCTCGCCGGGAAAGA
>Ga0302319_10009802_pt1 | contig 18348 bp, 15 predicted proteins | sample Bog_T0_2_FD_203319 | JGI IMG/M metagenome (GOLD analysis project Ga0302319, IMG submission 203319) | Peat permafrost microbial communities from Stordalen Mire near Abisko, Sweden - Bog_T0_2 | ecosystem: Environmental > Terrestrial > Soil > Wetlands > Peat | place: Sweden: Abisko, Stordalen Mire...
AAGGGGAGAACGTCGTCATTAATACAGGCTCCCGCGCGACCGTTGACCCCATTCCGGGTTTGGCGGAAGCCGGTCCGCTCACTCATATCGAAGCCCTCGAACTCGACGAGATCCCCGCACATCTTCTGATTCTCGGCGGCGGCTACATCGGGCTCGAGCTCGCGCAGGCCATGCGCCGCTTCGGAAGCGAGGTCACCATCGTGGAGCGCAACAAACGGCTCGCCCATCGTGAAGACCCGGATATCTCTCAGGCGCTGGAAGAGCTCTGCGAGGATGAAGGGATCGACGTCATTACAAAGGCCCATGTGACGCGGATCGAAGGCAAGTCGGGTGAACAGATAGCAATCCACGGAACCGCCGATGAATCCGAAACGATCATCCGGGGCACCCACCTCCTTGTCGCCAGCGGACGCAAGCCAAACACCGAGAATATCGGCCTCGAACTGGCCGGCGTGGAAATCACGGACCATGGTCACGTAAAAGTGAACGAACGCCTGCAAACCACGGCTCCTGGTGTATGGGCGATTGGCGACTGCAACGGAGGCCCCCATTTTACCCACATCTCCTTCGACGACTTCCGCATCGTCGTCGCCAATCTTACCGGCGGCAACAAGGTCACCACCGGGCGGCAAGTGCCATTCTGCATGTTCACCGATCCCGAGTTTGCCCGCATCGGTCTCAGCGAAACGGAAGCGAAAGAGCGCGGCATCACTTACCGCCTGGCAAAAATCCCGATGACCGTCGACCTGCGGACCCGCACCCTCTCGGAAACGCGGGGCTTCATGAAAACGCTCATCGCCTCTCAAAGCGACCAGATCCTCGGCTTTACCATGTTCGGAGTCATGGCTGGCGAAGTGATGGCCACGGTCCAGGTCGCGATGCTCGCCGGAATGCCGTACACGGCGCTCCGCGATACCGTCTTCACCCATCCGACCATGCTGGAAGGACTGGTCTCGCTCTTCTCCGCCGTTCCTCCGATTTCCCAACCAATATAAGACCGTCGCCCAAAGCAGATTTATCTTTGGGCCGTTCGAGCACGACCCTGCCTTGTCGAGTTAGCAGGCCGAGACCACGGGACTGACAGGTGAACGACGAAGCTCGGATGGTTACGACGGCGCGCGGAGGCGCGTGAAACTCGCTTTCACTCCTTCGCCGAGAATTCGACGACCAGGTCGTCCTCGCAAAAGTCAAAGATGGCGGGGTTGCTCTCCTCGCCGCCCTCGAAGACAGCCTTCACCCATTGTTTGCACTCCTGGTTGTTGGTGGACTTATCCCAGTTGAGCTTCACCTTGACTCCCGGATCGATGCCTTCGCCGATATCGAAATGCCCCCACTCCTTTTTGTCCTCAGACACCAGAATCTTCACGATCTTCAACTTCGTCTTGTTCTCCACCTTGAACGAATAGTCCTTGGCGGACGCCGTTCCGGAGATCATCCCGAGGGCAAGCATCGCCAGCAAGAGCATCGTCGCATGCTTCAGTCGGGAGGAAACCTGCATGATGATGGATAAAGAGCCCCCTTGGAGGCCGGCGTTCAAGGCGGAGGGTTGCAATGAGGAGTGCATATCAGCGGAGGTATACTGGTTAAACTGCGAATGCCCGAAGCGTCACGGATCGCATCGCCTCGCGCGCGTCCATGCGGCCCTCGTTGGCGAGGCTTTTCCCTCGCGGCAGAACCTTTAATTGCCATTTTGTAATCTGGACGCAAGGTTTAATTTTTGCCTCTTTTTTCCTCGTCCCCGTAGTCCCCTCGCAAAAGATCCGGGATCTCCAAAAGGACCTCCTGCCCACCCATGAAAACCCACGAATATCGCTCCGAGTTGCTCCTCCAGAGCCCTCTCAACGTAGTGTTCCCCTTCTTTTCCGACGCCGCCAACCTCGAAGCGCTGACCCCGCCCTGGATGCATTTCCAGGTCGTCACGCCCCGTCCCATCGCGATGCACCCCGGCGCCCTGATCGACTACCGCTTGCGCGTCCACGGCTTCCCTCTTCGCTGGCGGAGCGAGATCACGGCCTGGGAGCCGCCCTTTCGTTTCGTGGACGAGCAGCGCCGCGGTCCCTACCGCTTATGGAAGCACGAGCATCGTTTTGAAGAATCCGAAGGCGGCACGCGTGCGCTGGACATCGTCCACTACTCCGTCCCGTTCGATTTCTTCTCCCACCGCCTGATCGTCAAACCCGACATCGAGCAGATTTTCGCCTTCCGAACAGAAGCGCTTCTTAAACGCTTCGGCGGACAGCTTCAGAAAGCAGAGTTCTTTCAGTAGCGCCGCCTGCCGCGCACCGGACCCACACGCTATGGGCGGTCCCGTGGGATCAGTCCGACAGGTCCGACAGGTCCGACCGGTCTGACGACACCGATCCCCAGGATGATGGCCGCCCGACCACCCAATTTCCTAATTGCCCCAAATCCCTTTGATTTGGTTGGATTCACCCTGATCCAACCGTTGTGTCGCCCCAACAGCCCCCATTTCACGTCCGCGGATCCGGACAAGCTCCTCCCAGCGCTCAATCTCGTCATTCCTCCCTCCCGCCATGCGTTTCCCGCCTCGAATCTTCCTCGCTCTCTCCATCGCCCTCACCCTCTGTGCAATAGCAGTCCGGGCGGCCGACAAACCCAACGTCATCATCATCATGACCGACGATCAGGGCGCCGCCGATGCCAGATGCTACGGCTCCGTGGACCTCGAAACCCCGAACATCGACGCCCTCGCCGCCAGCGGCGTCCGTTTCACACAGTTCTATTCCGCGGCGCCCGTTTGCTCGCCTTCCCGCGCCGGGTTGCTCACGGGACGCTATCCACTGCGGGCCGGGCTGATCGGCAACGCGAGTTCACAGCCTGGCAAAGGCGGCCTGCCCGCCGAGCAAATCACCATCGCGGAAATGCTCAAGGCCTCCGGTTACGCCACCGCGCACATCGGCAAATGGCACCTCGGTTTCACGCCCGAGACCATGCCAAACGGCCAGGGCTTCGACTACTCCTTCGGCCACATGGGTGGCTGCATCGATAACTATTCCCACTTCTTCTATTGGGACGGCCCGAACCGTCACGACCTCTATCGCAATGGCACGGAAGTCTATTACCCGGGCCGCTTCTTCCCGGACTTGATGGTCGAGGAGGCGTCGCGCTTCATCGATCAAAACCGGGACCACCCTTTCTTCCTCTATTTCGCCCTGAACATGCCGCACTATCCATATCAGGCCGACGTGAAATGGCTCGAGCGCTACAAGGACCTCCCCTATCCGCGCAATCTCTACGCCGCCTTCGTCTCCACGCTGGACGATCGCGTGGGCGCGCTGCTGAAAAAAGTGGATGCCGCCGGCATCCGCGAGCGCACGATCGTCATCCTCCAATCCGACAACGGCCACTCCACTGAAGTGCGCGCCCACGGCGGCGGCGGCAGCGCGGGTCCGTATCGCGGAGCGAAGTTCAGCCTGTTCGAGGGCGGCATCCGCCTTCCCGGCATGATCTCCTGGCCCGGTCACCCTCTGCAGGTCCCGGTGGGCGCGGTGCGCGGCCAAATGGTCCATTCCTGCGATTGGATGCCGACGATCGCGGAACTCTGCGAAGCCCCGCTCCTGAATAACGATATCGACGGCCGGAGCATCACCGGCGTGCTTCGCTCCGCCGATGCGCCATCGCCCCACGACGTGCTGCACTGGCACGTGGGCGGCGGCCAATGGGCCGTGCGCGAGGGCGATTGGAAGCTGATCGGCAAGGCCGAGGACACCTCAGGCGGCAAACTCACGGACGAAGACAAGAAGCTTTTTCTCTCCAATCTGGCGACCGACGTCTCCGAGAAGCGCAACCTCGCCGCCGAGCATCCCGAGATCGTGGAGCGTTTGCAGCGCCTCCACCAGGAATGGTTCGCCGCGCAGAAACCGTTGGCGGCGAATCATCCGTCGCAGGATAAGGCGGGGAATGAGAAGTAGGGGACGCGGGCGGCGTCTCGCAGAATGAGACCAATAGGTCGTATAGGACCCATTGAACCTATTCGACAAATCGCCCTGCTGCGTAGTCCACGAACCAAAAAAGGCGGCCTATCGTCATTTCCCCACGCCCACCACCCTCAAAACATCCCGCAACGCATTCCCCGGCCGCTCCAACCGAAACGTGTGCAAGCCCAGCGCCTCCGCGCCCTGCCAGTCTCGCAGCGGATCGTCCCCGGCATACAGCACCTCGTCCGCGGAAACCTCGGCCAACGAGAGCGCGCGATGAAAAATCCAGGGATCAGGCTTGTCCGCGCCCACTTCACTGGAAATGACGAGATGCCGGAAGCGATCCGCGATCCCTAAATGCCCGAGAATCGCCCGGAGCCGGCCATCGAAATTCGAGATGATTCCGAGCGTGAAATGCGGAAGCAGGGCGTCCAGGGTTTCCAGCGTTTCGGGGAAGAGTTTCCAAACTCCGGGCATGGAAAACTCGGCATACACGTCTTCGAAGAATGCGTCGCGATCCAGCGCTCCCTCCTTGATTTCGCAGCGGTCCAGAACGCCCCCCACCAGTTCCCGCCACCATCCCTTGTCGTCGTCCGGTCTCGCCGTGCGGGTCGCGGGCCGCGGCGGCATCTTCCGATAAACCGCCACGAACGCCGCCTGCAATGCGTCCGCCGGAATCTCGCAGCCGTGGCGCCGCGCGCCGTCGGAATAGTGAACCCCCACGCCCCTGGGCAGATAAAAGAGGGTTCCGACCGCGTCAAAAAATATCACTTTCACAGACATAAGCGCTTGAATCACGGTTCGAACCGGCGATAAAATGATGGGGATGGACATCGCGGCGCCGGTCCGGGCACGGAGCGGCGGTTTCCACCTTGACGGGTCTGGTGGATCAGCGTATGTTCACGCGACCAAATCCGGCTACAGCCAAGTGGGCCACAAGCCCGCTTTTTTTGTCCCCGGACGTGGCACACGAACTATGAACAGTGAAATACTCGCAGGACTCGACTTTTTTGAACGCGACAAGGGCATCAAGCGTGAGGTGCTTCTTGAGGCGATCAATAATGCCGTCCTGACTGCTGCACGGAAAGCGGTCGGGCCGGCGCGGGATCTCCGTGTCGAGATTGATCCGAAATCAGGAGAGATCAAGGCATACGCGAAACTTACGGTTGTCGAAAAAGTGCTGAACAAGCACGACGAGATCTCTTTCACACTCGCCAAAAAGTTCAAGCAAGATGTGCAAATCGGCGAAGATCTTGAAGTCCCGGTCACCCCGAGGGACTTCGGGCGCATCGCCGCCCAGACCGCCAAACAGGCGATGATGCAGCGCATCCGCCAGGCGGAAAAGGAGATGATTTACGACGAATTCAAGGATCGCGCCGGCGAGATCGTCAGCGGCACGGTGCGGCGGTTCGAGCGTTCCGACGTGGTCGTCGATCTCGGAAAATTCGAGGCGATCATGCCCAACCGGGAACGCGTCCAGACCGAGGATTACAATATCGGCGACCGGATCCGCGCTTATGTGGTGGCCGTCGAGAACGGCGCGCGCGGCCCGGAGATCATCCTTTCCCGCAGCCATCCGAATTTCGTCCGCCGCCTTTTCGAAACCGAGGTCAGCGAAATCAATGACCGCACCGTCGAAATCAAGGGCATCGCCCGCGAAGCCGGCTATCGCACGAAAATCGCCGTCCACAGCGCGAACGACAAGGTCGATCCGGTGGGCGCCTGCGTCGGCATGCGCGGGGCGCGCGTGAAGAATATCGTGCGCGAGCTGAACAACGAGAAGGTCGATATCATCCGGTGGACCCCGGACGTGAAAGAATTCGTGCTCGAAGCGCTCAAGCCCGCCAAAGTGAAAAGCGTGGGGCTCGACGAGGCGAAGAAGACCATTCTCATCAAGGTGGACGAAGACCAGCTTTCACTCGCCATCGGCAAACGCGGCCAGAATGCGCGCCTCACCTCGCGCCTCACCGGCTGGGATATCAATATCGAGAAAGACGAATCCGCCGCCGAAGTCTTCTCCGCGAAAGTGCTGCAGGCGGCGAAAGCATTGGCGGCCGCTCTCAAGGTGGATGAGTCCACTGCCGTGGCGCTCGTCAAGGGCGGCCTGGGCAGCCTCGACACTCTTGCAGAAGTCGAACCGCAAGACATTGTGGATACCATCGGCATCAGCCTCGAAAAGGCAGCCGACATCCAAACCGCTGCCAAGCGGGCGAATGGATCTCTGGCCTCCGCCCAGTAGGCCATGAAAACCCTTTTCCCAAAATTTTTTGATGCCACCAACCAAGACGACTCACAAACCCAGCGGCAAGAAGCCCGAAGATGCCAATCCATCGAGGGGTCATTCCGCAAAACCGGGCGCAAAGCCCACCGTTCCCGCTGATCAGGGCAAGGCTCCGGCGGCCACCGAACCGCCTGCCCCCAAGGTAGTCAAGGAGACGGTTTCGCTCATTGATTCGAAGCCGAAAACGAAGCGCGTCCGCACGACTTCGGAGCTCGAAAACAAGCTTCGCATCCCGATTTCGAGAATCCTCGGACCCGATACTCCAAAACCGGCGCCCGTCCCTGAGCCCGTGGTGGAACCTGTCGCGCAGGAACCGGCGCCCGCCCCTGCCCCTCCAAAACCCGAACCCGAGCCCGCTCCGGTGGCGGTTGCGCCCGCCGCCGCCTCCGACGAAAAGATCATCCATCTCAAGCCGCCGTTCACGGTGACGGATCTGGCAACCGCCCTCGCCCTCAAGCCCTTCCAAGTGAAGAAGGACTTGTTCGAGATGGGTATCTTCCCCTCGGAAAATCCGACCATCGAGACGGACATTGCCGCCAAGATCTGCGCCAAGCACGGCTTCACTTTCGAACGGGAAAAGCGCAAGGAAGGCGGCGGCGTCCACAAGGCGCCCGAAGTCGTCGCCGCGCCCAAGCTGCCGATCCCGGCGAAGCAGGACGAACTGACATTCCGCCCGCCCATCGTCACCTTCATGGGCCACGTCGATCACGGCAAGACCACGCTCATGGATGCCATTCGCAAGTCGCGCGTGGCGGCCGGTGAAGCCGGCGGCATCACCCAGCACATCGGCGCCTACAGCGTCAATCATAACGGACACCGCATCACTTTCCTCGATACGCCCGGCCACGCCGCCTTTACCGCGATGCGAGCCCGCGGCGCCAATGTCACGGACATTGTCGTTCTGGTCGTCGCCGCCGATGACGGCATCATGCCGCAGACACTCGAAGCGCTCAGCCACGCCAAGGCCGCCAAGGTGAAGATCATCGTGGCCGCCACCAAAATGGACGCTCCCGGCGCCAATCTCGACAAGGTCAAAGGCCAGCTCCAGGAGAAGGGTCTGCAGCCCGAGGATTGGGGTGGTCAAACCATCGTCTGCCCAGTCGCCGCGCTCAAGAACCAGGGCGTCACCGAACTCCTTGACAGCATCATTCTCGAGTCGGAAATGCTCGAATTGAAAGCCAGCGCCCATCAGCCCGCCCGGGGCGCGGTCATCGAGGCCCAGATCGAGCAGGGACGCGGCCCGACCGCGACCGTCATTGTGCGGATGGGCACGCTGGCCATCGGCGATGCGTTCATTTGCGGCAATTTCGACGGCAAGGTGAAATCCCTCATCGACGACCTCGGCAAGCCGATGAAGAGCGCCGACCCCTCCACTCCGGTGAAGGTGCTCGGATTCTCGGGTCTGCCAAACGCCGGCGATGAACTGGTCGTGATGGAAAGCGAACGCGCCGCCAAGGCGCTGGCGCTGGAGCGCCAGGCCGACCTGCGCATGAACAAGCTGGCCACGCCCCAGCGGGCCACGCTGGAAAACCTCTTTGCCAGCCTCGCCCACGAGGCCAAGAAGCGGCTCTTCGTCATCCTCAAGGCGGACGTGCAAGGCTCGCTGGAAGCGCTCACCACGTCCCTCGGCCAGATTCAAAGCAAGAAGATCGATCTCGAAATCGTGCATGGCGCCGTCGGCCCGATCAGCGAATCCGACATCCTTCTCGCCTCCGCGTCCAACGCCGTCGTCATCGGCTTCAGCGTCAAGGTGGAGAGCAACGCTTCCAACATCGCGAAACGCGAAAACGTCCAGGTCAAGCTCTACTCGATCATCTACGAACTCATCGATCAGGTGAAGGAATCCATGGCGGGAATGCTCGATCCCGAGACTCGCGAAGCCGTCATCGGCCACGCCGAAGTCAAGAAACTGTTCGAACTTTCCAAGGGCCTGGTGGCCGGCTGCATGGTCACCGATGGCCGCATCGCCCGCACCGCCCGCGCGCGGGTTCTCCGCGGGCGCCAGCCGATTTACGACGGCGGTCTCGCCACGTTGCGCCGGTTCCAGGACGATGTGAAGGAAGTCCGCAGCGGCCTCGAGTGCGGCATCAAACTCGGAGACTTCAACGAGTACGAACCGGGCGATATCATCGAGTGCTACACGCTCGAGAAAGTGGCGCAGAAACTCTGACGAAGCATCGGCGGGAGAAGGATGGACGGGGCGATCGGTTAGCGCAGCATGCGCGCCAGCCGCCCCGGGCAGTGTCGTCCCTCAATCTTCCCACACCCTCAAAACCCCACGGCCATGAAACATCGCCTCGAACGAGTCAATGAACTGATCAAGCGCGAACTGGGAGAGCTGATCACCAGGGAGGTTTCCTTTCAGGCGGCCCTCGTCACGGTTCAGCACGTTGACGTCACCCCTGACCTGAAACAGGCGCACGTCTTCGTCAGCGTCATCGGCAGCGAAGCCGAGGCCAAAGAGGCCATGAGCGCGCTGCACGCCAGCCGCGCCGTGCTTCAGCACCTTTTGTCGAAGCGCGTCATCCTCAAGTACACCCCTCACCTTCACTTCAAGCTCGACGAGTCCATCGAGCGCGGCACGCGGGTCATCAATATCCTCGAACAGATCGAGATTCCGCCCGACGAACCGGAGCCGAATGAAGAGCACGGCTCGCCCTCCGATCCCAGCCATGAATAACTGCGCGCTTTCCGAGATCGCCGCGGTCCTGAAAACCCGGCAAAGCTTCGTCGTCATGAGCCACGCCCGCCCCGATGGCGACGCCTATGGCTGCACCCTCGCGATGGCGCTCTGCCTGCGGCAACTCGGGAAGGATGTCACCGCCTGGAACGAAGACGGCATGGTGGACAAATTCCGCTATCTCCCCTGCTCCGAGTTGATCGCCAAACCGCCGGAATCCCCACAGCGCTTCGATGTGGCGATCGTCCTCGACAACGCCGTGAAAAACCGCGCGGGGAAGGCGGTCGAAGCCGTATCGGAAGCCGATGTCTGGATCAATATCGACCACCACATCAGCAACGAGGGCTACGGCGACCTCTCCTATATTGATTCCGCCGCGCCGGCCACGGGGCAGATTCTTTACGAACTCTTCCGCGGAAATGATCTGCCGATGACCTACGAGATGGCAGACAATCTTTTCGTCGCCATCAGCACGGACACCGGTTCCTTCCAATATCCCAACACCACGGCGCGGACCTACGAGATTGCCGCCGATCTCATCCGCGCGGGCGTGAATGTGGGCGAGCTTTCGCAGAAGATGTATGAGAGCTATCCGCGCCGCCGGCTCGAATTGCTCCGCGCGCTCCTGAATGTCCTGCGCTTCACGAGCAAGGATCGCGTCGCCAGCTTTGCGCTTACCCTCGAGACGGCGGGCCGGCTCGGCGTCCAGCCCGAGGACAATGAAGGCCTGATCGATTACATCCGCGCGATCGAAGGCGTCGTCGTCGCGGCGTTTTTCGAAGAGTTGCCCGAAGACAGGATTCGCGTCAGCCTTCGCTCCAAATCGCCAAAAATCAGCGTGAGCAAAGTGTGCGCACTTTTCGGCGGCGGAGGGCACACCCTCGCCGCGGGAGCGCGCATCCGCGGCTCGCTCACGGAAGTTCAGGAAAAAGTTTTGCATGCAATCGACCATGAATTTGACCAGCCTTGATGGCGTCCTCCTCGTTGACAAAGCCCCGGGGATGACTTCACACGACGTCGTCGCCATCGTGCGCCGCCGCTTCCGCGGAACAAAGGTCGGCCACTGCGGCACACTGGATCCCCGCGCCACGGGGCTGCTGCTCGTCGTTCTGGGCCGCGGCACGAAGATCTCGGATCTCCTGACCAGCGAGGACAAGGAATACGAGGGCTCCATGACCCTGGGCGTGACCACCGACAGCCAGGATGCCGATGGCCAGGTGGTGGAAAACCGGCCTGTCCCGGACCTGTCACGCGAGGCGATCGACGCCGCCTTCGCAAAATTCCACGGCGATTTCTATCAGATGCCGCCGATGGTCTCGGCCATCAAGAAGGACGGCGTCCCGCTCTACAAGCTCGCCCGGCAGGGCAAGGTGGTCGAGCGCGAGCCGCGCTTTGTGCATGTGTATGCGCATGAGATCAAGGCGATCCGGCTTCCGGAGATCGACTTCCGCGTGGCGTGCTCCAAAGGCTTTTACGTTCGCACCTACGCCTACGATATCGGGGAAGCCCTCGGCTGCGGCGCCCATCTCAAGTCACTGCGCCGGACGAAGAGCGGAAAATTCACGCTCGAACGCGCCATCACCATGGACGAAATCCGCACGCTCGATCCTGCCGAAATCGAGAAGCGGATCCTGAGTCTTCCCACCGTCTCGCGCATGCGGGGCGCATAAGAGCTCCCGAACGCCGACAGACCCTTCCAGCATGCGCGACGGAGCCCCATCGAGAATGACAATCATTCATTCCGTGGCGGATCTCACGCGCATTCCCGGTCCGCTTTTTCTGGCGATCGGCGTATTCGATGGCGTCCACCTCGGCCACCAGGCCGTGCTCAAGCAGGCTCTGAAGGACGCCGAAAAAGCAGGCGGCGCCGCCGTGGCCGTCACCTTCGATCCGCACCCCGTGCGCGTGCTGCGCCCGGAACTGGCCCCCCGCCTTCTGACTTCCACGCCTCACAAGCTGCGCTTGATCAGTGACTTCGGCATCGAGCGCCTCCTGGTTATCCCCTTCGACCCGGCGTTTGCCGCGACGCCCCCCGAGGACTTCATTCGCAGTCTGGCGGCTGCCGCGCGGCCGCTGCGGGAGATATGCGTCGGTTTCGAGTGGTCTTTCGGCAAGGCGCGCGCGGGAAACCTGGCGCTCCTCGGCCATCTGGGGGAGCAATTGGGCTTCGATGAAGTGGGCGTGCCGGCCGTCGAAATCGGCGGCCAGATCGTCAGCAGCACGCTGATCCGTCGGGCCATCGAGGCTGGCGATTTCACCACCGCAGCAGCATATCTTGGCCGCGAGTTCACCATTCTCGGCACCGTCATCGAAGGCGCCCGCATCGGAAGAACCCTCGGCTTTCCCACGGCAAATCTCAGCGCGCACAACGAGCAATTTCCGCCCGACGGAGTGTATGCGGTCGAGGTCCGGCACGGGGAAAACCAGCATCGCGGTGTGGTGAACATCGGCGTCCGCCCGACGATCCAAAACGCCTCGGGCGAGCGCGTATTTGAAGTGCATCTCTTCGATTTCACTGGCGATCTCTACGGCCAGGACCTCGAAGTCACCTTCCGCCGCTTTCTCCGACCCGAACAGAAGTTCCCGAGTCTGGACGCTCTCCGGGCGCAAATCGCACTGGATGCCCAACTGGCTCGTGAAGCAACGAAATGACGAAACCAGCGAGCCTTCCGGGAGAGGTGCTGGCGGCGGTCCAGGAAAGGGGCGAGAATGACGAATGACGAGAGAAAGCCGCGCGGGATGCGCGTTTTCTCTCAGTCCCAAGTTTTACTTGGGACTGCACGAACGGGCGAAGTTTCACTTCGCGTGGGGCGGGGTGTCTTCGGGCCTGCCGTCGGCCGTTCACACCCGCAGACACCCCCTCCCTGCGAAGTAGAAGTTGAGGCTCCTGCCTCTAAAAGGGGCGAGCCAATCCGAAATCTGCAATCCGAAATTTTCCCTGTCGTCATTCCCGTCGCCGCGCCATCGATTCGAGCAAAGCCTGTCGCATCGCCTCCACAGGCGCTGGGCGATCGAACCACTTTTCGAAGGAAAGCGCTCCCTGGTGCAGGAGCATGGACAAGCCGTTCGCGGAGCGGGCGCCGACAGTGTCGGCGGCGAGCATGAGCGGGGTGCGTTCCGCGGTGTAAATGGTGTCGAAGAGCAAATGCGTGCGGGAGAGCAACGCCGCCGGGATCGGCGAAGGGTCTCCCGGTTTCATGCCGACCGAAGAACAGTTCACCACGAGATCCGCATGATCGAGCGCCGCGGCCAGCGCGGGCTCTTCCCATGGGCAAACGAAGAGACGCTCCCGAGGGTAAGTCTCGACGATGGTATCGTGCAGGGGCTGGAGCTTTTCAGGGCTCCGGTTGATGAGGATCAAGCGCCGCGCCCCCGAGTATGCGCATTGCTTCGCGACCGCGCGGCCCGCGCCGCCGCCGGCGCCCAGCACGAGCACGCGAAGATCCTGCAATTCCACATCGAACTCCTCCTTCAACGCCCTTACCAAACCGGCCCCATCCGTGCTCGATCCCTTCAGACGCCCTCCGGGACCGACCACGATGGTGTTCACCCCGCCCGCGCGGTTCGCGTCCTCATCGGCGTCATCCACGGCGGCAAGCGCGTTGAGCTTGTGGGGAATCGTGCAATTCACGCCGATGAATCCTTTTTCCCACAGGAGTTGGAGCGCTTCCTCGAGTTCGTCGGCCTGCACGTGCAGCCGGCAATACCGGGCGTCGATCCCGCAAGCCGCCAGCGCGGCGTTATGCATCGGCGGCGACGCCGAGTGCGCGACCGGATCTCCGAGCACCGCCAGCCGGAGCGGCGGATTTTCATCGGCGGTCACGCGCTTCCAATCCGTCAGCTCCTCGAACGTATAGACTTCTTTCATCGGCATCCGGCGGCCCATTACACGGGAACTGAGAAATGCTCCCTCGTGCGGCGCATGCGGGCCAGCGTGCGATCCATGCCGAGAACCTCCATCATGTGGTAAAGGCTCGGGCCAATCCCGCGTCCGCTGACCGCGACGCGCGCCGGGTGGATGAACTCCGCGGGCTTCACGCCCACTGTTCCGGCCAGCGTCTTCAACGCCGTCTCCAACGTCGCGGCATCGAAGGCCTGCAGCGCGCCGTAAGCTTGCTCCAATTGCCCCAGACGATCCAGCGCCCCGGGCTTGCGGAGCGTTTTCTCCACCGCGGCAGGGTCATAAGCGTAGTCTTCCGTGAAGAAAAACGAGACCCGGTCCGGAAGCTCGGTCAGATGGACGACCTTCATTTTCTCCAGCGCCAGCACCGGATCGAGCACGGCGCCGGTCGCGACGATTCCCGCCTTCGCCAGCACTGGCTCGGCCAGCGCGCGATAACGTTCCAGGGGCATCCGCTGAATATACTGCGCGTTCAGCCAATCGCACTTTGCCAAATCGAAATGCGCTCCTTTTCGGTTCACATTCGCCAGATCGAACCGCGGGATAATCTCCTCGACCGGCAGCACCTCGCTATCGTCTTTCGGCGACCAGCCGAGGAGGCAAAGATAATTCCGGACCGCCTCGGGAACGTACCCTCCATCGCGATAGCTCGCGACGCTGGCCCCTGTGTCCCGCTTGCTCATCTTCGAGCCGTCCGGGTTCAGGATGAGCGGGATGTGCCCGTAGCGCGGAGGCTCCACGCCGAGCGCCTGAAAAAGCTGAATATGCTTCGGCGTATTGGGAAGATGATCCTCTCCCCGAATGACGTGCGAAATCCGCATTTCCGCGTCGTCGACCACGTTCACGAAATGAAAAATCCACGAGCCATCCGGACGCCGGATCGTCATGTCCGGCATGATCTCGGCGTTCGCGAAATCGAACGCGACCCGGCCGCAAATCAAGTCGTCCACCTCCACCACCTCCCGGCGAAACCGGAAACGCCAGGCGCCGCCGTCTTCGTAGAGATGGCCGCCCGCGCGCAGTTGCTCGAAGTAACGCTGATAGACGGCTTCCCGCTGGCTCTGGAAATAGGGACCACGAGCCCCGCCCTTTTCCGGGCCTTCATCCCAGTCCAGGCCCAGCCAGCGCAGGCCATCGTAGATCACCTGCACCGCCTCGGCCGTATTGCGCGCCGCATCGGTGTCTTCCACCCGGAGCACAAAGACCCCGCCGTGGCGGCGCGCATACAGCCAATTGAAAAGCGCCGTGCGCGCGCCGCCGACGTGAAGATAGCCGGTGGGGGAAGGGGCAAAACGGACGCGAACTGGAGAACTCATAGGGCTGGGGAAGGTGGCCCATCATGGCCGCCATTGGGAAGAGAAAATCTCCCGCCGTTCCTTGGACATCCGATCCCTGCTTGCGTTCACGTTTTCCCCTTCGCGTTTCCCTCTGGGAGTTTGATTGACACTCTGTTCCAAGTCTTTATGTTACATGTTGAACCTTACATGGCCCGCATCTTGCATGCGTTCGCCAAAACCATTTCCTCTTACGCGCAAACGAACCCATCGGTATGTCTCAAAAAATTCTGGTGATCGACGATAGTTTGGTGGCCTCCCGGCTCACCGAAGGCGTTCTGGCTCAGAATTTCCAGGGAGTCGATGTCCTGCTCGCCCAACGGGGCGGCGATGCCTTCGAGCGTTTTCACGTCGCCCAGCCGGACCTGATCCTGCTCAATGAAGCGTTGCCGGACATGGACGCGGAAGCCGTCTGTTACAGGCTGCTGAATGATCCCGCGACCTCGAAGGTTCCCGTGGTCCTCATGGCCACGAACGGAAACGGGGATCAAATCGAAGAGCGCTTTAGCAATGTGGTGAAGGTGCTCCCGAAGCCCCTCACCCCGGAATCCCTGCTCGAGGTCGTCAGCGGCACGCTGACCGGCCTGAAGCCTTCGGTCAACCCCGCGCGGTTGATGCTTTTCCACGATCCGTCGCGCACGGTCTTCAGCGGTCACACCGCATTTTTCTCGCTTCGCTCCGCCCTCCAGATGGCTTACGGTGATCGCCTGACGGGCGTCCTGAGATTTTTCATCAATCGCTTTCCGATCGACCTTTTCATCAATAAAGGCCGCTTCCTTTTCGCTTCCACCCGCAATTTTCAGCTCTACTGCCGCGAATCGCCGGTGATCCTCTCGGCGACCAGCCTTGGTTTGATCATCGAGGGGCAGACCCATCAGGCCGCCACTGGCTGCCCGCTCTTCCTCTTCCTTTCCGTGCGCAACGGTTTTCCTCACGACGACGTCGTGCAAATCGTCCGCGACCACGGGATGCGCGTTTTCTCCAATCTGTGGACGGCCGGCCGGGTGACTTTCGAATTCGAGGAACTCTCGCAATTTCCCGAGTACGCCCGCAGCTTCCCGCCCGCCAGCGAAGACCCGGACAACTGGATTCTCGGCAGCCTGCGCCACGTGAGGTTTGACAACCTCATGGGCGCGCAGCGTCCCGACCCGAATGGCAGCCCGGCCTACACCCGCAAAGGCTACGAATTGATCCAGAGGCTGAAGCTGAACGACGTGGAGGCCCGCTTCGCCACCGCGATCAATGGCGCGGAATCCTTGCAATCCATCGCCAAAAAAATCGGCATCGCCTTGAACGACGCGCTCCTGATCGTGTTTCGGTTCGCCGCGCTCGACATCATCGATTACTGGTCCTCGAACGTGTTGTCCCTGCCCAATCCCAACGGCGGCGTGGGCGCTTCGTAGAGCGATCGGCGCGGGGCGCCTCGGAAAAAAGAAACCCGGAACGGCTTGCGCCGCTCCGGGTTTGATCTCAGAGGCTATGAGATTCCGCCGCTATTTGACCGCGGCGAGGTAATTCTGCTCGGCTTGAGCCCAGTTGATTACGTTCCAGATCGCCTTCAGGTAATCCGGGCGGCGGTTCTGGTAATTCAGATAGTAGGCATGCTCCCAAACGTCCACGCCGAGGACGGGGGTTCCTTCGATCCCGGCGACGGCCTTGCCCATGATCGGGTTGTCCTGATTGGCCGTGGAGCCGATTTCGAGTTTGCCGCCATTGACCACCAGCCAGGCCCAGCCGCTGCCGAAACGGCCCGCGCCCGCCGCCTGCAACTTCTCTTTGAACTGTTCGAAGCCGCCAAAGGTGGCGGTGATGGCGTCCGCGAGCTGCCCGACCGGTTTGCCTTCGCTCTGTCCGGTAAGGAGCTTCCAGAAAAAGCTGTGATTCACGTGGCCGCCTCCGTTATTGCGCACCGGGCCGCGGATGGCTTCGGGCACGGCGGAAAGATTTTTGATCAGATCCTCGGCGCTCTTGCCGGAAAGGTCGGGCGCGCTTTCGAGGGCTTTGTTGAGATTCGTCACGTACGCGGCATGATGCTTGTCGTGATGGATTTCCATGGTCTTGGCGTCGATATGGGGCTCGAGCGCGGTGGTGGGGTATGGAAGGGCGGGTAGTTCGTATGCCATAGGTATTGCGGGTTGTGGTCTCGCAAACGGAGACCGGTAATCTTGACTTCGCGCCCATGATGGGAAGCGGATGCCCGCTTGGCAAGAGGGATGGGCGGGCATTGCGGAATTGGGGCAGCCGGGGGGGTGATGATTTGTTTTTCGCGCGCCGTAATCGCTTTCCTACTTGAGCTTCCGCGCCTCCGCCTTCATTCATCTCGGCGCAATGGACACCACGATCAAATCACTAGGGCCGTGTGAGATCATTTCGCCTCTGCGGCACCGCGGCGGCGTGGAAGTCAGTTTCAAGACCGACTCCGAGCGCATTCTCTACGACCACATCCACAATCCCGGGGAAGCCACTCAGCAGCACAGGAGCTTTGAAGTGGCCGGCCCCCGGGACATGATCTATTTCCATCCCTCAAAAATCACCGCGGGCATCGTCACCTGCGGCGGCCTTTGCCCGGGGTTGAATGACATCATCCGCGGCATCGTCACCCAGCTTCACCTCCGCTATGGGGTCACAAAGACGTATGGCTTCCGCTACGGCTACGAAGGGCTCGTTCCGACCTACGGCCATACGCCGATGCACTTAAAGCCGGAATCCGTCTCCCAGATTCACACCTTCGGGGGCACCATCCTTGGAACCTCGCGCGGCCCGCAGAATATCGGCGTCATGGTCGATTTTCTGGAGGAACTGGACCTGGATATCCTGTTTGTGGTCGGGGGCGACGGCACACTGCGCGGCGCGGCGGAGATCGCCCTGGAAGTCGAACGGCGCGGCCAAAAGCGCGCGGTCGTCGGCATCCCGAAGACGATCGACAACGACATCATGTTTCTCGACAAATCCTTTGGCTTTGAGACCGCTTTCGCGGTCGCTGTCCAGGCCGTCAAATGCGCCGAAATTGAATCCCTCGGCTCCATGAATGGCGTCGGGCTCGTCAAACTGATGGGCCGCGATTCCGGGTTTATCTCCTGCTTTGCCGCGCTCGGCGGAAGCAACGTGGATTTCGTGCTCATTCCCGAAGTGCCCTTCGAACTCGACGGCCCGGGCGGCCTGCTTGAGCGCCTGCGCTATCGCCTGGCAAAACACAGGAGCGCCGTCATCGTCGTCTCCGAGGGCGCGGGCCAGCATTTGATGAACCCCAGCAGCGGGGTGGATGCGAGCGGCAACCAGAAGTACGGCGATATCGGGCTCCTCCTCAAGGACAAGATCAATGCCTTTTTCAAAGGGCGAAAGACCGAGTGCAACCTGAAGTACATCGACCCGAGCTACATCATCCGGAGCGTGCCCGCCAACGCGCAGGACAACGTCTATTGCTCGCAGCTTGCGCAAAATGCGGTGCACGCCGGGATGGCCGGGAAAACGAGCCTCCTCGTGGGACGCTGGCACGGCTCGTTCGTGCATCTTCCCATCGCGCTCGCCACCCAGGGCCGCCGCAAGGTCGATCCCAGAGGGGCGCTCTGGCACAACGTCCTCGAAAGCACGGGGCAACCGGCGCGGCTTTCCTAGGAGCACCGGGCGCCTGGAAGGGGCGTCGTTTGGTGCGATGCAAGCGGCCGACCGCAAACGTTTCACGTCGCTATGAAGACGGCGCCGGGCAAAGCTCCGGAATCGTCATTCGTCATTCTGTTTTCGTCATTTCCGTCCGGCCACCCCCAGCCAGCAAGGCGGATACATGCGCCGCGACCGCGCTGGCCAGGCCGCCAAGATTGTATCCGCCTTCCAGCATGGAGACCACGCGCCCTCCGGCGTGCTTTCTCGCGATTCCCAACGCCAGGCGGGTCAAATCGGCGAAGTCCGCATCCGTGAGCATAAAATTCCCGAGCGGGTCGCCGATGCGCGAATCGAAGCCGGCGGAGATGAGGACGAGGTCCGGGCGAAAAGCGTCCGCCGCGGGAAGGAGTCTCTCTTGAAACGCTTCGAAGATCTCCGCGCGGCCGGAACCGGCCGGCAGCGGACAGTTCAGCGTCATTCCACGTCCGGAAGCAGACCCCGTCTCCGAGGCGCGACCGGTTCCGGGATACAATGGCCATTGATGCGTGCTGAAGAAGAAGACCGATGCGTCTTCGTAAAAGATGTCCTGCGTTCCGTTCCCGTGATGCACATCC
>Ga0302319_10009803_pt1 | contig 18347 bp, 15 predicted proteins | sample Bog_T0_2_FD_203319 | JGI IMG/M metagenome (GOLD analysis project Ga0302319, IMG submission 203319) | Peat permafrost microbial communities from Stordalen Mire near Abisko, Sweden - Bog_T0_2 | ecosystem: Environmental > Terrestrial > Soil > Wetlands > Peat | place: Sweden: Abisko, Stordalen Mire...
CAGGGAAACTGGACCATGCAACAAACCCTCGCCACCTTGGAAAAGATCACCGGTTTTCCCGCCCCGAAAGTCAAGCTGCCTTACTGGGTGGCTTTGGGCGTGGCGGAAATCAGCGAAGGCATCGCCATTTTTACCGGCAAGACCCCGCAGGCGACGCTGGCCGGGGTGCGCATGGCCAAGCACAAGATGTGGTTTAATCCCGGCAGGGCCGTGCGCGAATTGCGCCTGCCCCAGACCCCGCCCGAACAGGCCTTCAGAGATGCGGTCGACTGGTTCCGCACCAACGGCTACGTCACCAAATAAACGGCCGCAGCCGGTTATTTTGCGCCTCCTGCTGGTCTGGCCCCGGGGTTTAAAGGATTTCGAGCATTAGCGAGGGATTGGAAAAGATTGAACCAATGCCATCCTCCATCCAGTCACTTTTAAAAAACCAGTCAGCGAGCCCGGCCTCACTCCTTGCATAACCCGTTGCCTTCCCGGCAGAAAAGTATTCTCCGGGCTTGCTTTTTACCGGGTGACGCAGTAAAAAATTCACGGAAGCCAGACTGAAGCGCATGAACGTTCATCACCTCGAACTGTTTTATTATGTCGCCAAGCATGGCGGGATCATGCCAGCGGTACGCAACATTCCCTATGGTATTCAACAACCGGCGGTCAGCGCGCAGGTGGCGCAGCTCGAGGAATTCCTGGGCGTCACCCTTTTTCAGCGACGACCGTTTGCGCTGACGCCGCCGGGCGAAAAGTTGTTTGCGTTTGCAAAACCGTTCTTTGCCAATCTGGATAAAATGGCGGCGGATCTCCAGGGTGGCCAAACGCGGCAATTCCGCATTGGCGCCTCGACCATAGTTTTGCGCGACCATTTGCCAGAATTGTTGACGGGCGTCAGAAGGAAATTCCCGGGCTTGAAGATCCTGTTGCGCGAAGGATTCCCCGCCCAATTAGAAACAATGCTTGCCATCGACGAGCTGGATTTGGTATTTACTAGTGTTGAGAGAAAACCAGCGGCAGGGTTTCAATCGCTGGTGTTGTTGGAATTACCGCTCGTCTTGCTGGTGGAAAAGTCTTCGCGATTCAAGACGGCGGCGGAACTTTGGGGCATGGATAAGATATTAGAACCTTTGATTTGCCTGCCCGCACACGAAACCATGACGAAACATTTTCAGGCGCGGCTGGCTGAGCTCGCAGTTGAATGGTTCCCGTCGATCGAGGCTAGCTCCGCCGGCTTGGTGGAAGGTTACGTTGCCCGTGGTCTTGGCATCGGTTTATCCGTGAAAGTACCGGGCAAGCCATTGCTTAAGAATGCCCGGGCGCTGCCGCTGCCTGACTTTCCGGGGATGCTGATTGGGGCTCTCTGGCGTGGCAAAAACACACCACTCTTGGATGCATTTCTGGACATGGCGAGACAACGCGCGCGGGAATTGACTTGATGGACAGCCAATTTCAAGACAAGACCGACTTGAGTTCAGACAATATCCGGCTCTCAATCGCAATTTCCAGCACGAGAGACACTTGGCGCGACAACTGCTAAACGAACTGAACGGGTTAAATTTGAAACGTACCTGATGCAGGGTGCAGCTAATGCGGCCTGCTCTAATAAAAGTAACAACCATACTAGAAACAAACATGGCCTTATCCTTGCCATTTCTTAATGGGTCGTCTCGGAAGCGACGCACCCAGATGATGGCGATTGACATGGGTGGACGGACGACCAAGGCGGCCTTGTTCGAGTTCCGTGGCCAGGTCTTGGCGCTGACCCGATACGCACTGCTGGATGCTCCACCCGCCGACAAGAAGCTTTCTCCCGAACAATTTGCCGAGCACTTGAAGGCAGTCGCCGAGGCTCTGGGCGGCACCACTAAATTTGTGACCGTGGCGGTGGGTTTGGATGACGCCATTGTACGGCAGATTGAACTGCCACAGATCCCATTGGAGGAAATGCGGCTGATTCTCAAGATGAATCACAAGAACTATCTCCAGCAGGAGCTGCCAAACCATGTTTTCGACTGCTATATTGTTCCGCCACGGCCTTTGCCCCCGGGTGAGAAATCCGCCACCGGCGCAGGCACCCCCAAATTCAAGGTCGTTGCGGCGGCAATGAAACAGCAGCTGGCGGATGATTTTATGCGTGCGGCACAGCTGGCGGGACTAACCGCGGAGTGCATGATACCAGGCCTGATCGGCCCCATGAACACGTTTGAAGCGGCGTTACCCGAAATTTATGCCAAGGAAACCGTGGCCTTGGTTGATATCGGTTTCAAACACACTTCCGTGTGCGTCTTGGACCGCGGCGAACTGGCCTTGACCCGCGTGGTGAACATCGGTGGCGACAAGCTGACCTCCGGCTTGGCGGAAGCCATGAGCATTAGCTACGCGGAGGCCGAAGGAATCAAGGTGGGCATGGCGCCCGAGGTCGAAAGCGGCCTCCAATTGCAAGTCATTCCGCTGGGCCGCGAAATCCGGGCCTCCCTGGATTTTTTCGAGCATCAGCAGGACCGTCCAGTTTCCCAGGTGTTTATAAGCGGGGCCTCCGCACGGTCGGATATGATTCTACAGATGCTTCACTCGGAACTGCTGCTGGACTGCAAAACATGGAACCCCACCAGCTTCCTGCAACTGGCTTTGCCGGGCCAGCAGGCGGTTGAAGTGGAACATGTCGGATTGCAATTGACCGTGGCCATTGGCGCCGCCCTGGCGGCTTTTTAGACTATGCCCATACGCATCAATTTGTTGGCTGAAGCTCTGGCGGCACAGGATTTGCGCCGGCGCGATCCCGTGAAGCGGACCATGTTTGCCGGCTTGCTTTTCGTGATGCTGTCGCTGGCTTGGTTCAGCTCAACCTGGCTCGGGGGGAAAATCGAGGAACAGAAGCTCAACCAAATCCAAGCCCAGGCTGAAACGTACACGAACAAATACGCCCAGGTGCAGGACGATTCCAGAAAAGTTGGCGAATTGCAGCAGCGCATCGCCGCCCTGGATCACTTCACCGCGATTCGCTTTTTGCATGGCAACCTCCTCAACGCGATTCAGCAAACCTACGTGCCCAACGTCAACCTGACGCGTCTGCACGTGGATCAAATTTACACCACCATCCCCGGCACGCCCGCCAAAAACAATCTGCCCGCCCGTCCGCCCGTGAATACCGAGCATGTCACGGTCACATTTGACGCCAGAGATTCGGGACTCAATCCTGGTGAAGAAGTGCAGCCGTTCAAAGATGCCCTGATGGCTCAAAATTATTTCAAGACCAACATCGATCCCGCCGCCGGCATCCGGCTGCTCAACCTGTCGCCAGTGCAGACTATCGGCGACAGCAAGCCATATGTGAATTTCAGTCTCGAGTGCCGATTCACCACCAAACCATGAAACGCCTCTCCCCAGCCAAACAGCAACAGCTCATCGGCGTACTGATCGCCACTCTGGCGGTGATCGGTGGAGTTTATTTTTTCCTGATCAGCCCGCAGGAGAAAAAGAATACCGATCTGGCGTTTCAAATCCGCAAGAACACCGACCAGGTGACGCTGTACCAGTCCACCATCAAACTGGCGGACGCCAAGGCCAGTGAAGTGAAGGAACTGAAAGATGAACTGGCCCAATCTGAAGATGACATCGCTTCCGGCGATGTTTATGAATGGACCTATGAGAAATTCATGCGCGGCTTCAAACCGGCCTACAAAGTGGAAATTCCCAACCTCAGCCAGCCCACTCAGGGCGATTGTGATCTGATTGGTGGCTTTCCCTACAAGCAAATTCGCTTCTCCCTGGTCGGTACCGCCTATTTTCACGACCTGGGCAAATTCGTCGCCGACTTTGAAAACAAGTTTCCGCATTGTCGGGTGCTCAACCTGTCCGTGGATATGCCGTTCAATCCCGCCAGCGAACGGCTGAGCTTCCACATGGAAATCGCGGCCTTGGTCAAACCCAACAGCTAAATCCTGTGAATGCCCTGAAGCGAACATCTTTGATAGTGGCCTTGGCCGTGGCGGCCCTGCCCACGCTTGGCGGCGAGCCCGCCAAACCCGCGCCGGTCGTCAAGACTCCGCCGCCAAAATCCGTGTTTGTCATGCCCGCCAGCCCCCGCGAAGGCCGCGATCCGTTTTTTCCCGAATCCTTCCGCCCCTACGAAGACGCTCCGGCCACAAAACGCGAGGTGGACTCCACCGTCTTCATAATCAAAGGCATTTCCAACGAGCGCGGGCACCTCATGGCCATTGTCAACAACCATACGTTCGCCGCCGGCGACGAAGGGGACGTCCTCACCACCAGCGGACGTGTTCATCTCCGGGTGGTAAGTATCTCTCCCGATTCGGTCGTGATTGAAGCTAACGGTACCAGACGTGAAATAAAGTCCTACAACAAATAATTAACCATTTCAAGAGCCGCCTAACATTCAAACTGTCATGAAAAAAATCGTTTACAACATCGTGCTCGCCGGACTGGCCAGCATTCTCATTGCCCGTGCGCAAACCAACACTACCGACGCGCAGCCGGTGGACAACACCAACGCCGCCAGCGCCACACCGGCGGCCACCAATGTGCCGGCGGCCACCAACGTGCCTGCCGCTGACGCCACAACTGCGTCCAGCAATACCCCCGCCGCCAGCGTCACCCCGGCGGCCGGCGGCGAGTCAGCCGCCAGCAACGCGCCCGCCGCCAGTGAGGCCAGCACGACGACCACCACTACGAGCACCACGACGGCGACCAGCACCACGACCACGGCCGTGGTTGCGGTGACTGATACCAACGCCGCGGCTGCCACCGTGGCCAGCAACTCTGCCGTCGCCCTTGCCAGCCCCGGCGCAGCCACCACCGCGGAAAGCATTCCCTTGATTCAATTCTCCGATGTGCCCATCACCACCGCCATCGAGCACCTGGCTCGTCAGGCGGGAATCAATTACATGTTGGATCCCAAAATTGGTTTCGGCCAGCCGGATGCCAGCGGTCAGATCAAACCCGAACCGCAGTTGTCCATTCGCTGGGAAAACATCACCGCCGAAAGTGCTTTGCTGGCTTTGCTGGATAATTACGGCATGCAATTGGTGGTCGATCGCAAGACCGGCATTGACCGGATCAGCTTGAAGGACCCCGCCGCCCTTCCGCCCTTGTACACGCGGGTGGTGCAGTTGCAGTACGCCGGCGTGGGGAACATGACCAACGCCGTGCAATCGGTCCTGACCGATAAGCGCAGCCGCGTCATCCCGGACACCCGCACCAGCCAGTTGCTCATCGTCGCCACCGATCCCGAACAGCAGTCCGTGGATACCCTGGTCGCCCAGTTGGACAAGCCCACCAAACAGGTGCTGATCGAAACCAAATTGATCGAAATCTCCAGCACACCGAGCGCCAAGCGCGGCGTGGACTGGACGGGAACCTTGAACAATCAAAACGTCTCCTTTGGTAACGGCTCCATCTCCGGCAATACCACCATCACCGCTCCCGGCACGCCGGTGACCTCGTCCAGTACCTTTGGCGGCCACACCGTCACCACCACCACCACGCCTTCCAGCAGCCAAAGCACCGTGATTAACCAGGTGCTGGGCGCCGGCGGTTTTTCCGCCAGCACCCTCAGCGGGTTGATTCCCACCACCGGCTTCCTGAACGCCGACGGTGTTAATGCCGTGATCTCCTTCATCAACGCCTCCTATGATGCCCAGAGCTATTCCACCCCCCGCGTGGTTACCTTGGATAATCAACCGGCGCACATCGAAGTGGTCCGCACCTACCCCATCGTCACCGTATCGGGCTCCTCGGTCAACAACTCCGCCAGTGCCACCGTCTCCTATTCAAACGTGGGTACCGTTCTGGATGTCACCCCCCGGGTTTCCGCCAACGACAATATTTGGTTGCAGGTGATTCCCGAAGTGTCTGATCATTTTGCCGATCAATCCGTCTCCGTCGGCGGCGGTGGCAGCTTTACCGTGCCGATCTTCGATCGCCGCCGCATTCAATCCCAGGTTATGATTCCCAATGGCAACACCCTGGTGATGGGCGGCTTGGTGCAGGATGCCCCCAATGCCAGCTACACCAAGGTGCCTTTCCTGGGCGATATTCCCGGTTTGGGCTGGGCGTTTCATAGTGAAAGCAAATCCATGTCCAAGGATAACCTGATCATTTTCATCACTCCCACCATCGTCAAGGATTCTGACTTCCGGCCCGAGACGTCCACGTTCCTCCAATCCAAGGGAAATACGATGCGCTCGCCCATGAATCCGCACCATATCTGGGATGGTGCCGAACCTGAAACCGGCTGGAACAATCCCGCCCCGATCCCCGGTGAATTCCGCGATCCTGATCATACCGAATAGCCTTGAGTAGCCACCTCGAATTCAAACGAGTTCGCTTATATCGAATTGCATTATGAGAACCAGAACTTTCCAACCTTGGAACGGCCGCTTAAAGAAATTCTTCGGCCTCGGGCCGGGTTTCATGCTGGCCGCGGCACTGTTGCCATGCTTGGTCAACCAACTTCATGCCACCAACCCGCCTCGGGTCACTACCCTTGGTGGCGGCACCCTGAACCCGCCCAACCCGCCATTTTATGGCACAAACGACGGGAACACTTATACGGATGCCCAATTTCATAACCCCGCTGGCATGGCGCTGGATCCTTCCGGCACCTTTCTTTTTCTGGCGGATTATGACAATAGTGCCATTCGTTTGATTTCCGCCATAGGCGATCCGGCGGATAGCGAGACCATCACCTACATCCCCTCCAATGTCGTTGACGCTGTGTTTCCCGGTCCGACCGGCGTCAACCATCCGCTCGCGGTGACGGTGGACGCTGCCACCAACATTTTTGTGTTGAACCACGGGAATGGCACCAATGGCACCATCCAACTCTTCAGTGGCATCATGATGAATGAGAACATCTTTGACGGCTTCGGCGCCTCCCCCTTGGTTGCCAACCTCGTCAATGCCACGGCCATGGCCATGGATGTTAATGATAACCTCTATGTGGCCGTTAGCAACAATACCGTTATTCGTGTTACTTTCACCACCAACGGCCCGGTGGTAACCACGGTCGGCACCGTCGCCACCAACGGCGTCTCCCTCCAAGGCATCGCCTTGATGGCGAACGGAAACCTTGCCTTGACGGACGCCGGAAACAACGGCATTTGGCTCATGACCCCCGCTGGCAGCGTCACTAATCTAGCCGGTTTTAACGGCCCGGGCGATAACATCGGACGTCCGGCCAGGTTTTTCGCGCCGAAAGGAATATCCGCCGCCGGGAATGGCGCCCTCGTGGTCGCCGACAACGGCAATCATAAGGTCAAAATCATCGATCAGAACGGCGTCGTCACGCTGCTCTACGGTGTCAGTTCGAATCTTTGGGTAAGCGGTGGCAATGCTTATCCCGGCTTTTTTGATGGCCCAGGTACCGCCACGAAAGGCAGCGCCGAGGCCCGCTTGCCGGTGGGTGTCCTGGTGGCACCGGACGCTTCCGTTTATACCACGGAAGACTATTATCATGTGCTTCGTCATGTCACCACCACGGGCCTGTCGGCTCCCGCCATCCCGGTGCCGCCACCCCCGTCTGGCTTGGCCGCCAAAGACCAGTATGGTGCGGTGACTTTGACTTGGTCCCCGTCCACCGGAGCTACCAACTACTATGTGGAGCGCTCACTGTACATCGGCGGCCCTTACGGCATCATTGGCGCTACCGCCAACAATACCTATACCGACTTTGTCCTTGGCGGATCGACCAACTACTATGAGGTCGTCGCCGTGAACCTCTCCGGCGTCAGTGGCCCCTCCTTGCCGGTCCTTGGGGCCTCACTTGTTCCCCCTCCGCCGGCCCCGGTCATCGGTTGGTTTGATTATGAAGGGAACGCAGCCGACGGTTTTTATAGTGTGCTCCATACCATCGTTGAAAGCACCTATAACAATCTCCAGTCGCTCGCGATTAATCCGGAGACGAACGGGGTCACCACCTATTATACCTATGGTACCGCCAATCCCCCCTCCGCCACCAATGGCTCCACCCCCCCGTTTTATCAGGATGGCTTGGGCTATGGTTCCGTCACGCCCCTGCCAAATTTTGGCATTTCCAATCTCGTGATCAATGCCGTCAATGTTGATTCGTACGGCCAGGTCAGCCCCGTCACCACCGCAGACATCATTTATCAGGTTGCTGCTCCTTCTATTCTTGGTAACGATGCGGCCCAGTTCCAGATCACCGACCTTACCACCAACGCGCAGTTGTGGTACACCATCGATGGCTCCGACCCCACCCTCAACGGCCCCACCAGCACATCCGTGAGTTTGAACAGCAGCAATTCCGCCACCCTCTCGATCGTGATCACGAGCAACGTGCTGTTCAAGGTTCGTGGCTATGCCCCCGGCTTTCTACCCAGTGCCGTCGCCCAGCAATCGTTCTCCGTATCAAATTTTGTGGCCAATATCATTAGCTTTGGGTTCGATTCCGGGGAAGCTTCCAGCACTTTTGTGGCGGCGCCCGGACAGACGTTCTATGCCCCGGTCACCCTGAGCCCACTGGCCGGTACCTCCATCTACAGTCTGCAATTTAATATCGTCGCCACCAATGCCGGTCCGAATCCAGGCCCCGCCCTTGTTCCGAGCCCGGGAGAATTTAGTTTCCAAACCATGCTGGTGCAGCCCGACCCGAACGATCCTGGCGCTTATCTCCCCATTTACCCATACATGTTTGTTGGCCTGGCGAGCGGCCCAGTGGATCCCGCTCAGTTGGTAACCTTAAATGGCAACTCTTTCGTCAATCTTGAGACGGTTGACCCCGCAATTAACTTGATGGCGGTGGGCTATGTCGAGCGGGCAGGAGCCACCAACCTCTATAACACGAAAAACCAGGATCTTATTCAGTTTTCCCTGGCTCATGATGATGTGTTCCTCCAGTCGGGTAACAAGATCATCATTGGTGGTTATGGCCTGCAAGTGCCCGGCGCCGCCACCAACGGCCAAACCTACCAGATTCAAATCGGCCGTCCGTCCGCCACCTCCGATGGCATCGGCACGCCTGGTTCCTCGGTCTATATCGCGGCGCCCACCAATGGCGCCACGGCCGGCGGCGACCCCATCAACGCCCTCAAGTATATCACCGTCGGCCAGATCAAGTATCTCGTCGGCAGCGTTTATCCGTTCCGCTGGTTTAACGCCGGCGACTTCGGCTCCAGCAACCTCGTCAATGCCGACGTGGAGCAGGTCTTCCAGAGCGCCATCTACGATGTGGATACCCCGCCCCCCGGCAGCGACTTGTTCGATGCCATGGATTCCGCCGGTTTGGCTTATGTGACTAACAATAACGGCTACTTGGTACCGACCGGGACCGCCGTGACTACCCAGCCGCTGTTCGATGGCAACGACCAGACCATCAACACGGTGGCGTTTGGTGATGGAATCTTGGACGTCAGCGACGTATATGTCACTTACCGCCGGTCCCTCGATCCCAGCTTGACTTGGTTCCAGCGCTATTGGAACAATGGTCAGCTCGTGGCCCAATCTGTCCCCAATGTCATCACGGGGGCCGCCGCCAGCCCTGCCGTCAGGACGAGTTCCCCGAAAGTCAAATCGCCAACGATTGCCAGCAGCACCAACGCCCAGGTCAACTTTGCGGCCACGGATGTGTCCGGCTCCGCTGGGCAAACCGTTCAGGTCCCCATCACTGCCACCGTTTTAGGCAATTATCCATTGCGCGTGCTGATGCTCAACCTGACCGTCGCCGCGCTGGACGGTTCGCCCGCACTGACCACACCCGTGAGCTTTACCCAAACCGCCACCGGGCTGGGAGCGCCTCTGATCACGGATTCCAGGGGCAATAACAATTATGCCGCCGTGTGGCTGAACAGCACCAATGCCGGCTTTACCGGCACATTCACCATTGGCTATCTATCCATCACCATCCCGGCCGGTGCCACCACCAACGCCGCCTACGCCATCCATTTCGATCATGCCTCCGCATCGCCCAATGGCATCGCGTCCTTCCCCAAGAAGACCCTGACCGGTCTGATCACTCTGTCCAGCCGCACCAATTCCTCTTACGGCGATGGCATCCCCGACGCCTGGCGACTGCGCTGGTTCGGAACCAAATATAATGTCCTCTCCTCCTCCAACGCCTGCCCTTCGGGTGACGGCGTCAATAACTGGTCCAAATACGTCGCTGGCGTTGATCCGAGCGTCGCCAACGACTTTCCCAGCACCAAAGCCGCGTCGCCCTCATCCGGTTCCACCACCGCCATCCAATGGCCCAGCACCAGCGGCACGCAATATGTCATCGAACGTTCCCCCACCCTGTTTAATGGTAGTTGGACCGCCATCGCCACCAACACGGGGACCGGAGCCACCATGCAATTCAACGATACCAGCACCAGCAAGGTGCTGTTCTATCGCGTTCTCATTGTCCCGCCCGCACCTTGATATTCAAATTCCGGGGGGTGCCCGCTTTTCGCGGGCCGCCCGTTCCTGATAAACACGATGGCTTCGGTGGGAACTTGACGGTTCCCACCGTTGCTATTTGGTAGTCAGCTTCGCAGCGCCGTTTGCTGGTTGCGGTGGATGTGAATGAACCCTTCCGGTCGTCGGTCGCCGTCGGTGTCAGCGCATACGGGCTAGATAGTCGAAGGAATAAATCCCGGTGTTATGGCCATCCGCCCATAACGGCTGGACGGCATACCCGCCCACGCTGGCGATCTTCACCAGTTCAAACGCCTTTGCCGTCAGCGTCTGGTCCGGCTGTTTGTACAGATTCCCCAGAATATCCATCTCACCCTTGCAGCCCGCGCAGGGGCAGGCCCGGCGAAGTTTTTCCAACGGAATATAACTTTCGCTGCCATCGTCCCATTTGATGGCCAGTTCGTTGCCGATGGACTGGATGTCCCGTGGTCGCATGATCGTAAAAGGAGCTTAACCTGACTATTCCGGCTAGAGTCGCGCCATCAGCGCCGCCTTGCTTTTGGCAAAAATCTCCGCGTGCAATGACCGTCCATGCGAATCAATCGTCACCACGGATGGAAAGTCTTCAACTTCAAACTCCCAGATCGCCTCGGGCGCACCAAATTTTTCCATCATATAGACGTTGCGCACCTGCTTGATCCGCTCCGCCAGCACCTGGGCGGCGCCGCCAATTGCGTGCAAATAGACGCAGCCATATTCCCGGCAGGCCGCCAACGTCCGCTCCCCCATCCCGCCCTTTCCTATCACGCCCCGCAATCCAAAATCGCGGATGACTTGCCATTGATACGGCTCCTCGCGGATGGACGTCGTCGGGCCGGCCGCCGTGGCTTTCCATGATCCATCCGCCTGCTTCATCACCACCGGTCCGCAATGATACAATATCCCGTCGCGCAGGCTTACTTCCGGCGGCAATTCGCCACCCTCATGCAGATACTTGTGGACCGCATCCCGGCCCGTGTAAATGACCCCGGAAATCAGCACTTCATCGCCGACTTTCAAGGCCCGGATTTTTTCTTCCGTGAAGGGAAAGGTCAATGTCGTCATGACCGCAACCTAATCGAATTGCCCCTTCATAGCCACCGTGAAATGACCGGGGCCAACGCTCAACTCCAGAGCTTTTCCGGGTAGTCACCCTTGGCAATCAGTTGGCGAATGCTCTCCACGACTTGTGGTCGGTCTTCGCGGTAGGTCACGCCGAACCATGAATCCGGCGACCGCAGCACCTTCACCCTGGCCTGCCCTCCGGTCACAAGTTCATTCACCGTGCTGGGAATGTAACATTCCGACTTCTGCTCCCGGCCGCTCTGCTTCAGGAATTTTTCAAATGCCACTTTGATTTGGGGGAACAATGCCGGTGTAAAACCCCAAAAATTCATCGAAACCGCCTCCTCACCGCTTAGCTTGGTAACATTGCCGGCGGCATCGGTATTCTTCGCGCTGTTCCCGTCCCGCTCGATCTTCATCATTTCCACCACCGAGGTTAAATACTGGTTCGTATCCGTGCGCGACACTCCCCGGGCCACGCTGCCGTGATCGGACAGCGTGTTTTTCAATATGAATCCCGCCATCGCATAATCCGGCGAACCGGAGGCCAGATGCTGCGCAATCAATCGGTAGGCGTTCTGCCCGTAAAAATCATCGGCATTGATGGCCGCAAACGGCTCCCGGATGGCCTCTTCCGCCATCAAAATCGCATGCGTCGTGCCCCAAGGCTTGGTCCGACCGGCGGGCAGGGTATGGCCCGCGGGCAATTTGTCCAGTTCCTGAAACACGTATTCCACCGCAATGCGCTTTTCAAACCGCGACCCGACCACTTCGCGGAATTGCTGTTCAATATCATGGCGAATGACAAAGACCAGCTTGCCAAAGCCGGCGCGCATCGCGTCAAAAATCGAGTAGTCAATGATGGTCTCACCCGCGGGGCCTACAGGGTCAATCTGCTTAAGCCCGCCATAGCGGCTGCCCATGCCGGCGGCGAGGACTAGCAAAGTCGGTTTCGTCATGCCCGAAATTTAATTTTGTTCGGCCAGAATGTCTAGGTCGCGTTTGCATAATCGCGTGTTGACGCGCTGCGCTTCCCCAACGAAAATCCCCCATGGCAAACGCCCAATTGAAAATTGATCGACTCGCGACCGGCAATGGCGCGGCCCCCAAACGCGGCGATACCGTCACCGTTCATTATACCGGCACCTTTACCGACGGTCAGAAGTTCGACAGTTCCGTGGATCGCGACGAGCCCTTCAGCTTCAAACTCGGCGCGGGCGAGGTTATCGCCGGCTGGGATTTGGGCGTCGCCAACATGCGAATTGGCGACAAGGTCAGGCTGACCATCCCGCCCGAACTGGCCTACGGCCCGGCTGGCTATCCCGGGGCCATCCCGCCCAATGCCACCCTCGTTTTCGAGGTGGAGCTGCTTGGCATTGGCTGAAGCAAGCAATTTTGCCTTCCCGCAATCACAACTCAGGACTCATTGCCACCCGACCGGTTAAGTTCTGGACGGGGCTCGTTGTTCTGGCCCTCCTTTTCGCCGCGGGCGCGCTGCTGACCTGGCGAAAATGGCCCGATCTCATCGTGGATTTTGGCCAGCAGCTCTACCTCCCCTGGCGCTTGTCCGCCGGCGCCGTGCTCTATCGTGACCTTTTTTACATGGCGGGTGGCCCGCTTTCACAATATTATCACGCACTACTGTTTTATCTTTTTGGACCTTCGTTCCTCGCCATCGTCATTTCCAATTTGACCATCACCGCGCTGATGCTGCTGATCTGCTACCGCCAGTTTTGCCACCACGCCGGACTGCTTTGTGGTTTTACCATCACGCTGGCGATCGTCTGCGTCTTTTGTTTTGGCCAATATAGCGGCGTGGGCAATTATAATTATGCCACTCCCTACTCACACGAAATGTTGCATGCTTTGTTCCTTTCGATCCTGGCGCTCGCAGCGCTCGCCCGTTGGCGAGCTCAACAGCAGGTTTTCGTGGTGGCCATCGCCGGAGTCTGCCTCGGCTTGGTCGCGCTCACCAAACCGGACATATTTCTGGCCCTGACCGCCGCCACCTTGTCGGCGTTTATTGTGGCTGCCCAACTGGGGCGCCCTTTTCTCCTCCGTTCTGCCGCCGTGCTGTTGACCGCCGCTGCCGTGCCGATTTTGGCGTTCTTTCTCTTTTTCCTCCCTTTCGGCGGTTGGCGGGAAAGCCTGCGCCTCGAGTTTTTTGGCTGGCGACCGTTGTTTGTTGGCGCCGTTATCCACAGCCCGTTCTACCAGGCTTGCCTGGGCTTGGAGGACCCTGCCGGCCACCTCCAGACCATCGCCCTGCACACGCTCATCCTCGGCGCCACCGTGACGGCCTGTGCCTGGTCCGTGCGCCACCTAAAGAAATTCGCGCCGCTAACCCGGTGGTCCATCCAAGCCGTACTCGCATGCCTGTTGATCGTGGCGGCAGAACAAATCCACTGGGTTGATTCCGCCGCGTCCTTGCCCGTCCTGTGTTTGCTGACGCTGACCTTGCTGTGGCGCCGATGGCGAACCAGTCCGTCTGACCAAACCGTCCTTTTTCCGCTCTTCTGGTGCGTGTTCGCGTTCTTTCTCCTGGCCAAGCAGGGGCTTTTTCCACGCCTCGCCTTGACGGGTTTTACTCTTGCCATGCCCGCGTTTGTCGGTGCCATTTTTTTGCTGGGCTGGGAATTGCCTGCATTCCTGGAGCAAAAATACTCCGTTCCCGCGAGGCCCATGCGTTCCTTGCTGCTGGTGGTTTTGTTCGTTGGCCTGGTCAGCCTCGTCCAAACCTCCCTCGGATTTTACCGAACCAAGCATCTGACCGTCGGCCATGGGCCGGATGTCATCATTGCCACGGGTCCCGTTCATGGGGTTGAGGCCCGCAGCATGAGCGAGGCGCTGGACTGGATTCAAACGAATCTGCCGCCCGCTGCCACCATCGCTGCCTTCCCGGAGGGCGCCTTGCTCAACTTCCTGTCCCGGCACATCAATTCCACCCCGTGTCTGGATTGGAATCCCACCATCCTGGCCGTCTTCGGCGAAACCAACATGAACGCCACGCTCAAAAATCGTCCCCCTGACTACATTGCCCTCGTGGAGTGGGAACCCTATGATTTTAACGAAAATACTTTCGGTTCGACCAACTATGCGTTCAAAACTGTGGGTTGGATTCAAAAAAACTACCTCCCCGTGGCGCTCTTTGGCAGCGAGCCGTTGAGTAACGGATTGTTTGGTATCAAAATGCTTAAACACAAAGATCCGCCGCCCCGCTCCTCACCGGCCGGGAATGAATAAACCGGCCCTATCTTTTTACCACGCCAAGCGGCCACACCACCCTGCCGCACAACTCGTTGAGCACCTGCGACAGACCGGTGTAAATTGCCGCCAACCCGCAGACCACCCCTTCCCAACCTGTTGCCTGCTTGAAACTGGGCCCGGCTTCGCTGAAATCACCATAGGCGAGCAGAAAAAACAAAACCGTCAGCGTGCCAAATACGAGCTGCAGTGCCCGGCTCAGCCTGAAGGTGCCGGCAAACATCACCGCGGTAAACAGTCCCCACGTCGCCAGATAACAAGCCAGCGCCTTTTCGTCAGTCGCTGCCACCGTGGGAATGATCTTCGGCAGCGCCACCAGGACCACGAGCGAAATCCAGAAAAATCCGTAGGATACAAACGCCGTCGTGGCAAAGGTGTTGCCCTTTTTCCATTCCATCAGCCCCGCCAGGATCTGCGCCGCGCCGCCATAACAGAGGCCCATCGCCAGAATCATGCTGTTGAGCTCATAACATCCGGCGTTATGCAGGTTGAGCAATACCGTGGTCATGCCAAATCCCAGCAATCCCAGTGGCGCGGGATTGGCGCTCGTATCCTTGATTTGTGTCAACGCGGAATCGTTCATGGACGGATTTAGTTTTGTTTGTGGCCGGGAATCGCCATGATAATGACAGGTTCCCGCCCGTGGTCAAGTGCGCGGATGCCGTTGTAACCCGCGCCCTCCCCTGCCCGTCTGCCTCCACAGCCCAGCGACCTTAACCCAACATGAAATTTGCAACACTGGCCGTTTACGCGGCCATCCTGTGGTCGCCGCTCCTTCTCCGGGCTGATAACCTGCCCCCCGTCACTGTCGCCACGGATGACGCTTCGTTCACCCTCGACAATGGCATCGTCAGCGCGCAAGTCGCCAGGCGTTCCGGTGATTTGCATTCCCTGAAATATCATCAGCTCGAACTGCTGGACACCCACGGTCGTCAGGCTGGCTACTGGTCCCATGACGCCGCGCGCGGCCGGCCGGAATCCCGCACGACCATTGATCCCCTCGCCAATGGCGGCGAACGCGCAGAAGTCTCCGTCAAAGGCGTGGCCAATGGCAGTCCCCTCGGCAGCGGACCCGGTGGTGGCGTTTATGCCGATGTCGAAATCCGCTACGCCCTGGGCCGCGGCGACTCCGGCGTTTATACTTACTCCATCTTCACCCATCCCACCAACTATCCCGCCACCTCCGTTGGCGAGGCGCGCTTTTGCCTCAAACTCAACGATGATCTGTTTGATTGGATGTCCGTGGATGCCAAACGGAATATGGAAATGATCACGACCTATGACTGGAACCACGGCATCCAGATGAATTTCAAGGAGGCCCGCCGGATGAACACCGGCCGCTATCAAGGAATGGTCGAACACAAATATGATTATTCCGCCAACCAGTTCACCGTCCGTGCCTGGGGATGGTCCAGTTCCGCCGGGCATGTCGGCATCTGGTTCGTGAATCCCAGCGTCGAATATCTGAGCGGCGGCCCCACCAAGTTCGAACTTTCTTCACATCGCGACGCCACCTTCAACACCAGCGCCACCAACGCGCCCGCCCCCCCCACCCTCCTCAATTACTGGCGCAGTAGCCATTATGGCGGGAGCATCTGCAATCTGGCCGCAACCGACGCCTGGACCAAGGTCATCGGTCCCTTTCTGATCTATTGCAACTCCGCCGGCGACCACGACGCCCTCTGGCATGACGCCCTCGCCAAAGCCGGCACTGAAACCCGGGCCTGGCCTTTCGACTGGGTCAGCGGCGTGGATTATCCGCACCAAGCTCAGCGCTCCACGGTTACCGGCAAAATCGTGCTGGAGGATCCCCAGGCCCCTGGCTTGAAATTGAGGCATCTCCTCGTGGGACTGACCGCGCCTGACTACACCCCGGCCAGCATCCCGCGCTCCGGCCGCGGTGCCGTGCGCTTCCCCGGATTCGGCCTGACCGGCGGCGGCGATGACGAAGCCGCCATGACCAACTTGGCCAATCTGAACAATTCTGCCGCTGGCACGAACGATTTCGCCAGCCGGTTTGCCCGCGCCAATGCAGACGAACCGGCCACCAACCGCTTCGGCCGTTTCAGCCGCTCCGGCACGAATGGATTTCGTGGCCGCTTCGGCGGCGGCTACAGTGGCTTGCCCCATATCGTGGACTGGCAGATCGACGCCAAAAATTACCAGTTTTGGGTGACGGCCGACGACTCGGGTGACTTCAGTATTCCCAACGTCCGCCCCGGCACTTACTCGCTCCATGCCATTGCCGATGGCGTGCTCGGCGATTTGACCCTGTCCAACGTCACCGTCGCCCCCGCTCAAAAGCTTGCGCTCGGCCGGGTTGACTGGCAACCCGTGCGATTCGGGCGACAGCTCTGGGACATCGGCATTCCCAACCGCAGCGGCTCCGAATTTTTCAAAGGCGACGACTATTTTCACTGGGGCTGGTATCTGCAATACCCCAGGCTCTTTCCCTACGATGTGAAATATGTCATCGGCAAAAGCGATTTCCGCAAGGACTGGTTTTTTGAACAGGTGCCCCGCAACGAGGACACCAACAACACCACCGGCCGCGGCAACGGCAGCGCCACCACTTGGACCGTGACCTTTGAGCTCCCGGAAGCGCCACATGGCCGGGCGACTCTGCGGCTGGCCATCTGCGGTGTCGGCACGCGCACCCTGTCTGCCAAAGTCAACGACCAGCCCGTCGGCAATCTCACCAATCTCGTTTACAACGCCACCATCAATCGCGACGGTATTGACGGATATTGGAGCGAACACGACCTCACGTTCAATGCCGCGCTCATGAAACCGGGACAAAATGTCCTCGCTCTCACCGTGCCCGCAGGTCCGCTTATGAATGGGATCATCTACGACTACTTGCGCTTGGAACTGGACGATAACGCCAAGCCTTGACCCAATCCGTGACGCTCCGCTCAGATCCTGTCTGCAAATTGAAAAGAATCCTGCGGCCGGGGATTTCGAGGGTGGCCAAGACGGCGGGTGCCACGCATCCTTTTGTAGGCTGAAAGGGTCGAGCCAATTCCACCCAAGTTCAGAAGACCAGCCGCCCGTGGGGGGGCGAGCCAATAGCATCCCTCGGAATTATCAACCAGGCTCTTAACTCGGCATTGTCCATGCTCTGTTTATGGTGTATCCTGGACACATATTTAGCCTATGAAAAACAACGCCTTTATGCTGCTTGGTTTGCTGGTCCTTGCCGCCTGCGGTTGCCAAAGCACCAACCCGCAAGTTGCCTCGGCCAATTCGCCTGCCTGCTGCGCCAATCCCGCGCCTGCCACCAAGCCCCCGTGGCCGCCACCCTCACCCAATATGATGAATTATCCGCCGCCATCAGCCCAGATGCTCCCCGCTGGCCCGCCCTCTGCCTCGCACTAGCTCGATATTGGGGTAGAACAACCGACCCGCTTGTCCTGGTTGGCAACCCGCCGACCGGAACGGAGTAAGACAAGCTGTTGCCTTCGACCGAGGTTCGAAAACAGTGAGCCCAAAAACGCGATTACACGCCCCATAAACATGGATATTTTCCCATGTTCCTGTCTAAATACTGACAAACCCGACCATCGCGCCATCCAGGTGGAACCCCAAACCCACCAGGATGATTGCCGGCAATCGTG
>Ga0302319_10009805_pt1 | contig 18345 bp, 18 predicted proteins | sample Bog_T0_2_FD_203319 | JGI IMG/M metagenome (GOLD analysis project Ga0302319, IMG submission 203319) | Peat permafrost microbial communities from Stordalen Mire near Abisko, Sweden - Bog_T0_2 | ecosystem: Environmental > Terrestrial > Soil > Wetlands > Peat | place: Sweden: Abisko, Stordalen Mire...
GTGTAGGAACTTGGCAATGCCGGGAATCTTTGATAAGACATTCTTTTCAAAGATGGGATTCAGCGCCTCAGCTACGATCTTAGGAACGTAGAGGCTGCTACGATCCGACATAGGCATCCAACCGTCCGGGTGATCCTCCGGTGTTCCTTGCACTCCTAGTTCGCTATTTTTCAACTCCATCTCAAGCAGTTTGGTAGCAACGCTCCGCGCATGGCTCTCTCCGTAAACCTGCATCGAATCGAGTGCGTTGATCGTCCGGTAATCAACCTCACTTTTCTTTAGAGAATCAAGTAGGTGAACCCCCGTTCTTTCCGCGGATAACTTGCCAAGCGGCCCCGGCTCTTCACCCTTCACCAAAATGCGATGAGTGTAGTTTTCAGGTGGTATCTTGCTCTCAAGGAATCCAAGTTCGCGGCCTTCGTTGAGCGCGGGCGTGTAGTACGCGGTCAGCTTTTGATCTGCCTCCAGCATCGCCTTGGTTGGGTTCAATGCGCGTTCGATTGCGGGGATGAGCGGCTTCAACTTTGGATCATTACCCTCCTGAATCTTCCGCAACTGTGAGCGCAGACCGTCCGGGCTTTCTACAAATCCTTTGTAATCACGGTAGAAGGTTAGAGCCTCTTGATCCACTTGCTCAGGTATCAACTTTTGAAGGCTTTCGCGCAACTGATTCGTGAAGGCTACGCGGGTATCGCGCTGGCCCACGTATAGGATTCGCAGCACTTCTTTCGCATAACCGCTACTGACGTTCCCAGCCTTGATGTCGTTCAGCCCTTTGCGGAGAACTCCTAGGCGTTGAATGTTCTCTCTGGACATTCCGCCGATACCATCTTCGCCTTCCAGCAAGTCGCGGCCATGCACACGGTTCCTAGCTTCCGTGTAATCTTCAGAGTGGAACTCCTGATTCTTGCCACCCGCTACGTCTTCCCACATCTGGGCAACAAGCGGCTCGTTGACCTTCATCCATGCCCGCGCAACGGGACGGGTAAGAAACTTTCCATCAGGAGTGACGAATCCCCGCCCGGATTTCATATCAGCGCGATTATAGAGTTGGTCGATGGTTTCAGTTCCCTTGTCACCACCTCCAGCCTCCAGCGCCTCTTTCTTCAGCGCCCATGCCCGGTCGATCTCTGCCTGATCGTGAATTGCTGGATTCTGCAATACGTCATCTGCTAGGGCGGGGTCGGCTTCCAGTTCGGCCATCGTTACCGGCTTTTGGGCCAGGACGCGCTCCGCAAGGTTCGCGTGATGCTCACCGTCGTCCGCCTCTATGAAACCCTCTCCTACCTGAATTGCAGGCCGTAGACCCGGCTGAGGATCAGGCTTCACTACCGGCTGTGCGGCCAGCTTCTCGCCAGTCTCTTGCGGCGTGGTCCCATCCTTGGCGTACACGTCCATCGCGGCCTGTTTGATGTCTGCCCTCTTGAGCAGCAAACCACCCGTCGCCAGATTCAGCGGAATGACCATAAGGGCAGAGTCTTCAAAGTCTCGCAAGCGAGGAACCTGCCCGTTCAACAGCGAGCCTACCGTGGTAATCGCCGCCGCTTGGTATGCACCCTTCATGGCGATGGTAGATAGCGGTTTCCCGGCCAGCATACCGGGCACAGGAAGCTCTCCAGCGATACCAAATGCTTCCGCACCCAACGCTCCCTTGGTAGCCTCCCAGAGAGCATCGTGGGCGCGTGTGGTCAAGTCCTGGAAGTCTTTCACGTCTCCTTTTTGGTAGTGGTCCATCATCGTTTTACGAAGTCCCGCATCAAGCGCGGAGCCTCCAACGAATCCACCTATTGCCGCGCCCGGTACTACCGCATCCGCAAGTACGCCGCCGATGGTCGGAACCATGACCACCGGATCAGTGGCGAAGCTAACAGTGTTATGCACGAACCGCTCAAGGGCATTGGTAGACTCAAATGGTTCTGGGGCTTTGCCGCGCAAGAGCATACCCAGAGGGGTTTCCTCAAATCCGGTTTCCGCCGCATTGAGAAATCCTTTGTCATTGTCGTAATCTCCGCCTGCATCTCGCAACTGGCGCTCAATTTCTTCGCGGTTCTGATAGGCGTACCCAGCATCCACCCCAAGCATCTGCGAATGAACTCCCGCCCTGAATGAATCTGAGGCTATATCTGGAGTCGTCTGTGGTCCAGAATACAGCCGTTCCCCTGTCGCCGGATCAATTTGAGGCGCAGACCGTTCTTGAATCCTTTCTCCGGTAACGGGGTCAATTTCCGGCATTGTCAGGAACCCACTTTCCGCCATGGAACTTTATTGGATCACCGGAGGCGTTCTTTTTCTTCGATCCTTCTTTAGGCGGTTCGGTTAGCTTAGGCATAGCTGGCAAACCTGAAGATGGACGCGCACCCATGAGACGGTTGAAGTTTTGGGCAACCCAACTTTGATTGGACTGCACAGGGAACATCTGGCTAACCCTGTCGGCAATCTGCTTCTGAACAGCCGGTTTCAGCGCCTCTTGCATGACCTCCATCTTGTTCCGCTCAGGATGTGCGTTTACCATCTGTTGAAACGCAGACCACGTCTCCACCGCCATTTCGTTTTGACGGCCAGATTGCTGCGCATGAAGCGTGGTCTGCATCTCAGTCGGGTTTTTTGGTAACGGTGGCGGTGTGAACGTGTCGCTGAGAAGGTTTAACGCCGCCCTGTAGCTTGCCCCCTCTGGCCCTTTTTGCGCCGCCTCCATCGCGCCCAATACCTGAACTTGGTCACTCTTAGTTAGCCCTGTCATTGTTTTTATTTGCAATGGAGTGAAGAGTTTTCCTGCCCCTATGTCCATGATAGTGCTCATCTTCAAATCATTGCTTCTCTGCGCTTGCTCCTGTTTCGCTTCCTGTCGTTCAGCTAAGGACATTGAACGGTTGATGCGATAATTTTCATCCCACTTTGACAGCAGATAACTACGTCCATGAGCGGAGATTTCTGAGTCAGGAATCTGGAATACCTGAGGGCGCGTCATTTTTGCAACGTTCGGCTCGTACTTGTCGATAGCCTTTACGTCTTTGTCTGCCCGTTCTTTCTCCCACTCCGCTCTCTGGCGAGTGACCTCCTGCTGCAACTTCTCTCCCATTACGCGATCAGGTTTTCCGTCAGGAGTAACAGCCCCTATACTCTTGAGAAAGTCTCCGTCGTCAACGGCGTTCTCTCGCGCTTCGTAATCGCCCTTCCCGTTGTTTGTATATGGGAACTTTTCAAAAGCGTCGTGCATATTGTTGAGGACACCCCTCAAGTCCTGCGCTCCGGCCATCTCTGTGAGTTCGTGGTCCTCATGTTCCGCTGCCGTTAGAGTTGTGTTTCTTTCGGCGAGGTTCATGCCGTCTACCAGAGGACCGTTCCCGCTTTTGAGTTGGGCGATTACCGCTTGCCTGTCAGCCGGTTTAGGACTGTTCGCCAGCGCCCCAATCGTGTCCATCTTGGAATCCTTGAGCCATTTATCGAAATGAGCGTCGGCCTGGTCCTGGGTCATGGTTCCATGCTTGACTGAGGATGCAAGCAAAATCCTTTCATCGTTTTCAGCCATGGTCGTATCGCCGCCAGCGGCAGCGGCAAGCACGTAATCCCCGCTGTACTTCGTGCCCAACATATCGTTCGCGGCCAAATCATTTTCCGTGATGACTTTCGCTTGCCTCACGGTTGCCAAATCTTGTATGCCTATGCTTTTATGCGCGCCGTAAAACTGCAACGCTCTGGACACTTTTGGATTTTTCTGTGAATTTACAGCCTCTTGCGCTTTCTCTTCAAAGCCCCGCTGAATGTCTTGCATCTGCTCTGGGGTAGTGGCCTTACCCATCGCGGCGTGTGCATCAGCTTCGAGCTTGTCTATTCCCACTTCCCCCATCTTTACATCTACTGTCTCCTGCGCCTCCTGCAATTTCTGGGCAACATGAAATCCATAGTCCGCCACGCTGCCCATTTGCTCCGCAGCGTTCGCCATTGCCGCTCCTGGTTCACCGGCGATACGGGGGTTCATCTCCGGTGGAGGAGTCAGTGTAGGAGCTACTGCTTGAGGGATTTCTGGCAATTTACCATCCTCCCGATCCTGTTGGAGCCATAGACTGCGGCACTGTTGGAACCGTTCCGTAAGAAGACGAATTCATACTCATTGAGGCCATCATCCCCGCCTGTGACAATCCAGCGATAGCCGTGCTGATTCCGCCTATTGTGCCTGACCACGCCGCTACCTTGCCGTAATACTTTTGCAGCTCCGCCTCTTCCGTTCCGGCCTGAGATTCGCTTTCCTGCTCAACTCCACTCTGCGCGGCGGTGTGCGCCATCATCAGCAGAGGAGACCCGGAAGCAATGTCTACTCCTGCCCTTGCGTAAGCTGTTGCCTGTTTTCCGATGAGGTTGGAATACTTCGCCTCAGAGGTCTGCATTTTCTGCTGCATCTGGTCAAGAGAGATTTGCGAGTTGTAATCGTAAGCGCCCTCCTTCTCCTGGCCTTGCTCATACTGCCCGAAGCCAGACAATAACCCACTGAGTCCTTTTTCTCCGGCGAAGAGCATCATCAACGCATTGGGGTCCATCTAGCCCTCCTCGGCCACGGAAAGCCGTGGGGTGACACTGCGCAGCGTGAACGGAAACGGGTCACTATGCACAATATGAATTGTACCTTCATCGGTCCATTCCGCGTCCAGATCGTTGATTACGTTGCCGGTAAACAGCATTGCCGGACTTCCGGGCGGGAGCGGGTTCGGAGTTCCCTGTGTGTAGTCGATTTTGTAGAGATGGTTTGCATCCGTGCCCACCATGCCGCCGACTGATTCAAACATCGAAAGGTTGACGCGAGGGAATTTCTGCCTCTTGCTTTTCGAGGTATTCTTCAAATCTCCGAGGACTGGATTCATGGGTTCAATCGTGCTTGTGTACGGAAGACCGATGGTGATCTGGTTGGCGTAGGAGCCGAAAACAACTGTGTCCGCCGTCACAATTCCGGTGAAGATGACCGCCTCATCCCCAACCGCAGTGACGTTCTGGCCCATCAGATAGCTCATCCCGGTAACCTGATTCGTCACTTGCTCAACTGTTCCGCCGCCTGTGTAGGCTCCCCATGCGGTTGAGTCGCTGCCTTGAAGCTGGAAGGTATCGCCGCTCACGTTGGCCACGGTCCATGCCTGCAAGGGATTCGTGTTCACCTGAGTCATGCCCAGCACGCCCGCAATGGCTACCGTCTGCCCATTCACGAGCGTATGACCTGGCGCTGTCACGACGGCGGGGTTGGCGTTCGTGATCCCGGTGATAGTGAACGGCCCGACTCCCTGCCACTGGAGGCCGCAATTCACAAAGAAAGCATTGGATAACTGACTAAACAATTCCTGCGGCATGAAGTATTCCACGTATCGCTGCGTCACGCCGTTGATGGTCCGATTGACAACCACCACAATCTGATCTTCTTGATTCTGCCCGGAGATAACGGCAACAGACTCAATCAATCCGGATCCCATGTTTACTCGGAACCATGCGTACACCTGATCTTGCGTGTTGAAGACGAGTCCGATCAACTGACCATCGTTCCGCACGGCCCAGTAGATCGGGTACGGCTCCATCTGAAACGCCGTCTGCGCAATTCCTGACATTGCCGCCGAGGTGCCGATGGTGATGTTACGGTTGAGCCGGGTAAGGTCGGTATTGTCCCAAGCGTCCGTCACGAAGTTGTAGGCCATAAAGGTCACAATCCGCGAAGAGCGCGAAACAAAGATAGCCGAGCCGTTCACCACTTGCGGCTGCAACGCGCTTACCCCCTGAGAACTTTGTTGAGACGCGGTTACATCGGTCTGACTTAGGGATGAATTATTAGACCCAGCCACTACCCATACGCCGCCTGACGTGCCGATAACCAAAGCATTCGGAGTCCCCACCATGTTGAGAAGCTGGTTCACCTGATTCGAGACGAGGGTATACTGGACGGCGTAATCGTCTGCATTCGGATCACAGATGAAATCAGGGTAGTCGTCCTCAACAGAACCGTTCAGTTGCGTCGGATTGTTATCACTGCCGCCAACCATTAGCCGTTCCTGATACAAAGCGCCGCAAGCGGGATAGTCTCCTGTCGCCGCGAACATCGCAACCACCTGCACAGCGAACCCGCCGCCCGTGTACTGCTGATAGCTGGAGGAGTCAATGTTCGCCCCGGTGCTAGGGTCTTGAGGGGTAAAACTCCATCCAATCCCGGTTACGCTCGTAGTAGTTCCCGAAGAGTCTGTTACGGAAACGGTCACTGACCCATAAGTCATTCCTGAGACAAGAAATTCTCCCTGATTCAAACTTACCAAACCAGAACACTCGTTGATATAAATTCTGCTTCCGTCCTGAAATGGTTGCGAGGCTGGATTTGAAGCCAGCACAATTACGCAAGGATTCGCCTGCGAAATCAAAGTGATGTTCTGACCAAGCGCGGAGTACCCCGTCTTCACCACGTCCAGCGTTCCACGATACGCCGGTTCCCCCGGTTGCTGGCCGGGGAGAGCGAGACTGTAAACCCATGAATTCGCGCTTAGGCGTTGAATCATTCCCGGCGGATAGTTGGGGTGGAATACCCACAACACGTCTGCGCTTTGTGTGCTGCAATCGAGTGCGAATAGATCAGCTTCGGTATAAGGGACTACTAACTCTATCGGCGTCCATGTGGAGCTATTCGCAGGTTCCCAATACGTCGTGTTCCAAGATATGATACCGCCGCTGTCGATGAGTGGGAATTCATCGTTCTGGTTAGCAGCTACACACTCGCCATTCCAATTCGAATTACTGCAAAAGAATTGTGTGGCACCTGTGGGAGAAGGTACAGGCGCGGGGACGGGCGGAGGCGGAGGCGGAGGCGGAGGATCGGGCGGAATTGGACGACTCATGGAGCCTCCATAAATGTTGTCCACGGCGCGGCATAATAAACCGAGTCTGGTGTCACCGTCCAAGCCGAAAGGTCTACGAAGTTAGCTCCAGATGCGTTCAACGAAACTAACGCCCGAATCGCAGCCTGAATCAGAGTCGCAGCATTTTTGGCGGCAGTCGTCATTGCCAATGCGATATTGAAGCCCTGATTTGGCGTACTGCCGGTTTTGGTCACACTCAATGCGTCGGAAGTGTTGACGGTGATAGTAATTGGAACCGTATTGGCGTTGGTTGTTCCGTGGGGAGCAGAGATGTAAAGAGTGCCTGCTGGCGTCCCCCCGTACGAAGTAATAAATGCGGTCGGGCCGATTGATACGAGATTTCCAGCAGTATACGCTGTTACTGGATTGTAGGCGGCCATAGAAGGGGGTTGCAAAGCTATTCCTAAATACCAATACCCCTGAGCCGCACCCTCCCACACGCGCACCATCCCGTCGGAGAATTCCAAGACAGCACCTTGGTCTGTCGAGAACTGAAACGGGACCAGACGAGCCTTGTTGGTAGTGCCATTCTTTGTAGCTCCGGCGAAGTACGTCCCCGGCATCTTCTTCGCGCCGCCCTCAACCAGAGGAACCGCGTTCTCCAAAGTACGACAAGCGGAGGAAAATTTAGCCAAGTCCGAGCGGCTTTCACATAAACCGCTGATCTCGCCCGTGTTGAAAGAATTTATGAGGACGTTCGGCATCAGTAGCGCCTCCCGAAACAGCGCCCCGCTTGCACCCATGACTGCGAACCGGCCTCATCCTGAAGGTAGTCACACTCCTGCTGGGCCGCCGCTGAGTTGAGCGTGGTGAAGTACATCTGCATCATGCTCTTGGCTTTGCTCTCATCCTCTGTGATTGCCAGCGCCAGTTCTCCAGCAAGCCGATACGCAAGGCAGTTCACGAAGCCGGGAAGCAACTGCGTAAAGTCTGTGATGAGCCGGATGTAGTTGATGATGATGGGTCGGACGTTTGTGTAAGTATCGCAGTGCGGATAGTTGGTCAAGAGGTTGTTGGTGTACGAAACCCCATCTGCGCTCAGAACCGCCTCGATGACATACGGCACAGCTTCATGCGGGTGTACAGGAATATCGCGGTGACGAAACCAACCATACCCATCTCCGCCCCATCCCCACTCGGCTGCATCGGCAATGCGGCGCTCTTCCGGTATCTCGCGTGGCCTAACCAGCCTCAGATAATCCGCCGGAAGAGGGTAGGCAAACTTGTACCCTCCCACAGGAGCTTGCGCGTTCTGCTGCAAGGCTACTCGCGTCTTGGCAAACTTCCATTCTCGCTCCGAAAGCACCTCCTGAAACACCATGTCAAAGCAAACACTAGCCTTGATAGCATTGGGAGTTTGTTCAGTCAGAGAGCCGATGGTTCCTCGCGCACCGATACGCTGGAGAGCTAAGTTTACTACGCCCACTTGCGAAAAGTTCAAGGCTCCCCCTTAAAGAAAAAGAGGGACGAGGCATTGCCCCGCCCCCCGGTGAATGGTGAACTGTTCTAAGCAGCCGCCAATTCCAACTTAGCCTTCTTCGCGGCGCGTCCCTTTGCGAGTGCTACCTCGAGTTGAGCCTTGCGTTCAGCAGTCATCGGCACCTTGCGCTTGTCAGTGGTGACAGGCTTGGCCTCGACAATCTCCTTGATGGTTGCCGTAGCCACAACAGGCACGTCTCCCGGCTTTGGAGCGCGTCCCTCATGACCAGGGTACTGGAAAAGCCAGTCGCCTCTAATTGTCTTCAAGGTAGCTAGTTGGCTATCCGTGTCGATCTCATAGAGGCCGTCAGGCAACGGCCCAGCATTGGGATTGTACGCTTTGCTGGCTTGACTATCCCAAGCAAACGCAAGGCACTTCGCATGAACAAGCATTATTGCTCCCCTCCACACTTCGGTCCCCACCATGAATAGATGGAACCGACATAGCCGTTGTTGGCCGGTGTGTTGACCGCATTCCAGCGAAGGAACTCAAGAACAGAGTTGCCCGGAACCGGAATCCAGTAGTGCGCCCCCTGGACTTGCAACTGCGCGATGGTCAAAGAACGGGTGGCTATAATCGTTGTAGCCCCTGTCGCTGCCCCGGTTTCGACATTGAACGCGATGCTGGTGAGTGAGTTCCCGTAAACCGGCCCGGAAACGACGATATGCACGCCGAACGGGATTCCACCGTCGCCCACAACTTCGGGCGGGTAGGAGTATCCCTTCTCGGTCAAAGACGGGAATGCGGAAATGAACGGGGAAGCCGTTCCAGGGTTCGGCGCACCGAAGTCAATCTCGCAATTGCTCTGCTGTGAGGTTGCCCCAACGACCAGAAGATCGCCCAAGAGCGCCGGGGTAGCATTGATGGTTGCGCTGGCTGACAGTTGCGGGTAACTGACAGTGTAGGTTCCAACACCGTTCGCGGCGGTGATTGCGGTAATGCCCGACACGATGGTAGGACCAAGCGTGGTAGCGATGTTAGGTCCCGTAAGAGAGTCCCCTACCAGAAGTTCGCCCCCGGCTGGACCTGCGGTAATAGTCAAGACTCCAGAGGTGGCGATAGAGCCAGTAAACCCCGTCTTGGCCGTGGTGGTAATCGGCCCGAAAGCCGACGTTCCAGTTCCGTGGAAATACTGCATTGCATCTGAAAGCATGATGATCTCCTTCTAGCGACATCGGCTAGCTGATGATGGTTTCTGAGTTGGAAATCTTTTCGGCCATAACAACCTGGATTCCCTGGAAGCGCGTAATTCTCCGCGATCCCCAGATGTCGCCGGTTTCCGCGTTTTGCGTGTAGTAGCCATTGGTTTTCTGCGATATTGCGCGAATGTTCATCTCGTTCAGAACGGCGCGACTGCACAGAATCACCGTGCCGGGGGCGTTACCAGCGGAAGGCAAATTGCCGAGTGCTTGGACGAGCAGGTTCTCATCGAAACCACCCGCCTGCAACGGAACTGGGTTCACATTGGCGATGCGCTGGGCGCAGCGTTCGTCAACAATCTGAATCCCCAAGCTCCATTTGCACTGGGTTACATACGCCATCAGCGCCTTGGATTGTCCGAGAACGCCACTCAGCCCGGTAGCCATAGTCCACGGAATTTTTCCAATAGTGTTGATTTCCAGACCCGCAGGACTACCAGCGGGATAGATTGCCTGAACCTTGTCTTTGCCGAGTTCAAGCACCCAGATGCTGGTTGCGTTTCCGGATGTCAGCCCGCCATTGTAAGCATTCGCCGGCCAGCTTCCATCTCCGTTGGGCACCGATTCAAGGTTATTGATTCGCGTTGCCAGTCCCCTGATTCCGCCCACATCGGTAGCCGGATTGCCGTAAAACAACGTGGTTTCGATTTTCTGCTTGAAGCCCTCGACCTTGTTGCTGATCTGGTCCGACATATATGCCGAGGGATTGGGTTGAAGATCAGCAAAAGCTGAGTCCTCAACACTCCAGTTTTCCCACATGGCAATATCGTCGGTGATGTTGGTGTTCTTGGACGAAGTGACATTCGCGGCTTCGTTGAACCGGCGCGTTGAAGGAACGTCCAAGTAATCGGTGCGCCGTGCGACGTTGAAAAGCATATTGTTTGCCGGGACGAAAGGCAAGAACTCAAGCAATGGGCAAGCGCGGGCTAGCACCTTTGCGGGCTGAACAAACTGCGCACGAGCGTCTGAGGACGAGTAGCTGTTTACTACGTCCGTAAGTGTCGTGTAACCGAGTTGAGACTGGTCTGCCATGGCGATAATCTCCCTTTAGAGAGACCTAAATCCTTGCTTTCGGAAGATTGAATTTACTCAAATCGTACCCGGCTTTAGACGCTTCCGCCCTCTGCCCTGTTCCGCGCAAAGATGAATCCTCTCCGGTTTTTGCAGCCACGTTCAACAGGAAGCGCATCATCGTAGTTCGGTTGGCGCTGCTTTCAGTTGCAAACGCCTTATCGAATTCGACTTCTGTTTTTCCCCATTCCTTCCATAGCCGCGACACGAGCACTACACTCGCGTCATATTTGTCGCCCAACTCGGTTTTCAGCGTTTCAGCCGCCTTGGTATTCTCTTCGAGAATCTTGGCGTTGTGCGCTTCCACCATTGAGGTCAACTGAGCATTCAACTTACCTTGAAGAGCTTGAGCGGTTTTCTTGGGAATACCCTCAGAAAACAAGGTGTCCTCCCAATACTTGTTCCACTCAGGCGCATTCTTCTTCTCAGGGTCTAGCTCATAACCTTCCGGCTTATCGGGCCGTCCGAGTGAGGTATAGAACTTATCGCGCTCTTCCTGCGTCGCGTTCTCGCCCAGTTTGGGGATCGAGTTCGCCAGCTTTCCCTCGTACTCTGTGACCTTCTTCGCTGTTTCCAGATGGGCTTTTGCAAAGTCTCCCACCGTCTTGTGCGACTTGAAAGCCTCATTGTCTCTGAGGTCTGCTGGCAAACCCGCCAACCATCCCGGCGATTGCGGCTGCTGGTTGCCCGGTAATACAGTCTCACTTCCCGCTACGGGTTGATCGACAACTACGTCCATTTGCTGCTCCTTAAAAAAGTACGGGCCAAAAAAATGACGGCTACAGGAGATATGGCTCCATATAGCCGTCATGGTCTTGCTTGCGTCCGAGGTAGGTTGGCCGACTTCCCCCAGAACCCGAATTGTGAAAAACAAAACTCTTTACGTCAACCCCGCCAAATACATCCCGCCGTTGGTTCCCGTATGCACTACCGTTCCCATCTTGCCGTAGGTGACAACAGCCGTGTTAGTCGTGTTGCCATTCACTTCGCAAGTGACGGTGACGGAGGCTCCGCCAAGGTTTTGGACGTACTGCGACATCCCCGGCTGGCAGGTGGGGAACACAAGAACCACATTCCCGGTTGGAGTCAGTGTAATAAGAGATGCCCCGGCCTGTTGAGTGGTGAGAGTGATAGTGCTTGCGCCCATCCCGCCGAGGTCGAGTTCACCGTAGGTGTCTACTGTCGGTTGTGTTTGCGTGGACTTGGCGACAAAACCGCCACGTTCCGTAGGAATCCGAAGAGCATCCGCCCCCGGCCAGTTCACTCCGCCATACGTTGGACTTGGATTTGCCATCTCAGTTTTCTCCAATCATCAGTAAAGCATCAACTTCGCTCATCATACCACTCATCCGGGCAATTGCAATACCCACATTGTACTCGATTCGCTCAACTTCGTTGTTCAACGGAACCCCGAAGTGATTTGAAACGAGTATATCACCAAGCACCCAACGGCCCTCAGTTGAGCTAAACACGCTCTGATAATACTGTCGCCTCTTCTTTTCGGCAAGCTGTCTAGCGTCTTCTTCTGGCGTATAGTCGATCATTCTCCCGGCTCCTTACCGCCGCCCATCATCGTTTTTAGGGGGCTATCCGGTTCCGCCGCTTTGCCGGCCAGTGCAGCGGCCTTGGCAATCTTGGGCGCATTATCAATCTGCTGCTGCTTCTCCTGCTGTTTCTGGGCCATCTGGCGTATCTCTGCAATGGCTTTCGGGTCACGTAGGCACGTCGCTGGACCACCTACAGCATCCCACGCCTCGCGTACCATCTCGTCTGTATCGAGAGCGTGCATGGCGAGGGGATCGAACTGTGTGATCGACGTAATCAGCGCCACGCCAGATTGAATCGCCCGGACCTTCGTTACCCTGGTCTGTGCCTGAGACAAGAGGCCCAAGTATTGCACCTTGATTGGCTCATGCTCGGAATCTTGAAGAATTTGCGGCGGTTCAGGTATGCGCCCCGCCCGCGCCTCGATGTCGTACACCCGCGCAATCATGGGGTTGAATCCTTCTGATTGCAGGTTTCCGACGATGGTTCCAAGTAGCGCCGCCTTTTCAGTCATCAGTTCATTGATTTGCGCCGTCACCATGCGCTCAGTTGCGCCGCCCTGCGCCAGTTGCGTAAGCAGGGTGAACACATCCGTGTGGAAGTGTTGGTTGATAATCTGCGCGACTTTTCCCTGATACTCCGTATTGAAGGGAAGATTTTGAACGCCGGTCGTTAGAGGTTGCGGCATGATCTGGCGAATGTCGCCACGGTTGGTTGGGATGAATGTAAAACCATTCGGGCCGCGCTGAATCTTCCCACGCTGGTCCTCATACGCCACCATCGGCGGTTCAGCCGCTTTTTGGGCAGTAATCAGATTGGTTCTTCCCATCTGATTGTCTAACCCTATAGCGACCCAAGCATCGTGCCCCGGTGAGCGACCGTAGGTTTCGTCTGAATTCTTCCTCCACCTCCAACTCAGAATCGGTATGGAGTCGTAGCCGCCCTCGGATAGCATCGAAATGTTCTGATCTCCATCCGCTCCGAGTATCTTTCCGCCTTTGCGATACACCCAATCGGATGCCCATTTCTTTCCTTTCGCATCCATGCGTCCAGAGTTATAATCCTTGCGGGGATAGACCGCGTGGAGGACTTCGCGCTCTGCGTGCATATTGCTCTCGTAGTCATGCTCAAAGTTCGCGTCTGCCCTCTTCATAGCTTCCATGCCGAACTGTTGAACGAACTGCCGAAGCGTCATTTTATAGACGCGATAGTTCGTATCGACCTGCCCGAATCGGTTTTCTGCGATGAAGCACTCCCGGAAATGGGGGACGGTGAAGATAATGGTTGCCGTCGAAACATCCTCTTCGATCAGCAAGTGAGCCGTGCCGGGAGCGGACCCGTCACCGATGAATTCTGGCACCACGTCATAGAAGTTACTGCGGTTGAACGCTGAATACATCACGTCTTGGCAGTCCTGAAGCCACCGCTGGACTTCCGGGTAGGAATCGACTTTCTTTCCGGTCCATGCTCTCATCCGGCTTGTGCGCGAGAAGTTTAGTTTGCCGGGAAGTTCCAATCCAAACCACGGCTGGTTCCTTGAACAGAGATACCCCACCATTCCCTTGACCAGAGTGTTGTGGGCAAGCATGGCGGAGTCAGCGAAAATCTCTAATCCAGTAGGCTGGCCGGGCCACAAATCCTTGTCTTGGACACCACGCCGACCGTGATTGACGTACATGATGATGTTGTCCACCATCCATTCCCATGGAAGTCTTTCTTCTGCAAGGACTTGTAGATATTTTTGGGCATCCTTCGCTCGGTCGTCGGCGGAGCGGTCGTTGAGTCGGGAAGGGGCATACCCCCCGGAGTCCATGTAAGGCGCGGCTAGACCGACAGAAGCCATTATCCCCCCAGAGTTGCTTTCCCTACTGTAGCATTACCGCTGGTCATCGGGCTTTGCAGCATCGTGCTTGCCATTCCCCGGCGCTGCGTCAATGCCTGCGCCTGCGCCAGAGCCGATGCCTGGGAAGCCTGCGCCGTTTGCTCATTGGTCTGCGCCTGGGTAGGAGCAGTGGGCGCGGAAGGCTTGCTGACAGCCTCGTAGACACCCTCGCCAATAGCCGCGGCGGCTGTAACGCTTGCGCCGATAATCAATGCCGTGGTAGCCGAGATGCTTCCAGCCATCGTTACTCCCCCGTAACCACTATCGTATCACCACTTCCATCCCGACGTGACATCAACTGGTCAGACTCGGCGAAAACCTCATCCTCAACTTCTTCAACTGTTCCAAGAGAGGTCGGATAAATCATCGTCATCTCAACCGGCCCGTGGGTCCAAAAGAACTGCTTACGCCCCGCGCATCCGGGAATGACGTTGTAGCCGGTGAGTTCAACCCTCTGGTCGCCGATCAGCACTGAGCAGTCACCATGAACGATTAGAACGGTTGCCAGCTTGATAAGCGAACCCATCATCTTTGTCCCCGATTGGAGCCGGATGGTTCTCGCATACATTCCGCCGTGAAAGAGATGCTCGGTAGCAAGTTCGATCTGGGGGCAAGAGAGGATGATTTTGTTGATTTCGTCCAGTTGAGCGAGAACGGCTGGCGAAGCAGGAACCATGGCAATCGGTAAAGGTGCCGTCAATGCACTCATAGCCACCTCGTGAACATGGTGTGGCTTTCCTTGCAACCGGGGCGGCGGGATAGAACCACCTCCAAAGGACTGCCCACCCTGGCGGTGTACAACAAGGCTACGCATCCCTCTTTGAGCGCTAACACCTCGACAGCAGACAGCAACGCATCCCCTATGCCGTATTTCCTGTGAGACGGCAATGCGAATAGGCTTTCAATCGTCGCCATTCGCTTCCCGTTGTGCGGCATAACTCCTGTGATTACAGAGGCAAAGCCTACGAGCATATCCTCTAAGTACGCTCCGAAACAGTGAAGCGCTCCTGAGTTCTCCAGCGCCGCGTACATCTGGCGCTGCGGGTCGTAGTCGGGCATTACGCAGTCTTTCGAGTAGGCGTGCAATAGTTCTGCCGAGTTGGGCGCGTCGAGAATTTCCGAGTAGCTGACTGGCTTTATCTCAAGCATTGGCGCTCCGTAACCCGTATGAGAGCGGGTTGTAATCCGTTTCGTTGCGTGCCGCCAGAAATTGTGCGATCAAATCGTTCTTCTCGTTTGGCGGTTGGTAAACCGGCTGCTCCAGGCAAAGATACCTGACTGTATCGCAAAAATCTTTGTACTGCTCCTCCGGTTTATCCGTTCCAGTTTTCCACTGATAGTTGAATAAATCCTGAGTCGGACCCCGTTCACCCCGACAACCTTCCTCGGCAAACAGCAGCGCCGGTATTTCCTTGCTCTTCACGGCGGAGTAATGAGGCTGCAGGTATTCTTTGACCCGCTTATGCCCCAGCGCAATGTCGCCAGCCTCAGAGTGTGAGAGCCAGATGCGCCCGATTCCCGCCTTGTCGAGTTCATCTTCCCACGAGGTATCGTTGAGTTGCGTCCTCGCCCCGTACTTGGCATCGAGGACAACGAATGCTGGTTCAGAATAGTTGTGTTCTGCCCGTTTCACCTTCACCTGTCGCGCAATCTCTTCCACATTCCCGTTAGCCAAAAGATACGCATAAACGTAGATTCTGTTTGCTGGTTTCCCGTTTATCGTAATGTCCTCTGGCGAGACCGCCGCGAACAACCATCGTGTCGGACGGGCGTCGTGCGGGTCTACAGCCTCAATCCGCATCCAATCGGCGGGGATTTTGAAGTCCTTGTAGAGATGCACCGTCCGGTCGAGCGTCTTGTAAACCAGCCCGCTCAGGTGGCCTTCCTTGCCGCCGATGTGCGCGTCGTATTCCTCTGGATCGGTAAACAGCTTGGCGTACTCTTCGATACCCGCTCTTGGGATGAACCCCATGATGAGGCCGCACTTGGGGCAGTTGTTTACCGGGCGCTCCCCGTGAGGATCGGCCATGTTCACTGGGTCGTTTTCCGGGATGTACTCGTCGCACTGCCGACAATAATCCTGGCAGTTGTCCCAGGTCGTGCCTGTAAAGATCGCAATCTCTTGATCTTCCCCGCCCCCGTTGAACGCCTTCACGGAAAACATATCGTAGAAGTATGGCGCTCCGTAGAGTGGGGTCATGGCGAACCATGAGGGAGCATTTGTCGTGACCTTGCCGCGCTCGGCTGCAATCAACAAATCGTGCGGAGGCGGTTCATCCCAACCGTAGTGGTCGTAGTCGATTCCAAGAAAAGTGTCTGCGAGTTGGTTGTACGAACGGACGTGGAGGGTAGAACCACAGGCGCGGCCCAGATAGTCGTACTTCATCGTGACCGACTTCAATGCCCCGGTCGTGTCCCGCTTCCAGTCTGGAGCGCAATGCGCCGGGATGAGCATGGCAAGCTCAGGCTCTATCTTGGCCGACACTGACTGAGCCATCGTCTGACAGCCCATGAACCCCTGGTTGGGAACCCGAATCGAAATCTTGTAGTCAGGGTCATCCGGCCTAAGCCACGGCCTGAATCCCATCCCGTGAGCTATTGATTCGCAAACAGAGATTCTCGTTTTCCCAACCTTCTCTCCAGGCTTGAGAATCCGCCGTCGAGGTGTACGCCCGTACTTGTTCTTGATCCTGATGAACGGGTCTTGCACCCGGTTCATCCTCAGCATCCCAAGGCGCATCAACTGATTTGCGGTTGAGACTATCTTGGACGGCTCAATCTTCCCGTCAGCGCCGACAAGCCGCGCCAGCACGTCCGGCTGTTCGCGCTTCGCCATTACTCCTCCGGCGTGTACTGGACGTAAACCACATCAGCAGCAGTTCCAATCGCGTACCACTGATTCAGGTTGATCGCGCCGCTGGTGAATGGTCCAATAGTCGTAGGGTCAGAGGTGGGGGAAGCAACCCTCACAGGAATTCCGGTTGAGGCGCTAACAACCGAAGAGTCGCCAACATAAGAAGCCGCCGTCCCCTGCCAGACTTTCAACTGCATCGCACGTAAAGGTTGAGCAGTAAATCGCGTAGCTCCCGCCCCCAATGTCACCGTTAACAATGCCATAAATCACCTCACTCAGAGTGTATCACCGGCTGGCCTTCCCACGCCGGGAGAATCTTGAAGCACTGCATCCGCAATGCGTCCTCCGCTGCGATTTCCGCTTCCAGTCTTGTCACCATCCCGCTTCTCCTTGTCCCAGTAGGGACTCTTGCACTTCCCGCAGCACGTCGGCCTCCCGGTTCCCCGAAAGCACCAATTACGCTTGCATCGAAGGCAATACTTAATCTCCATACTGTTAGTATACACGAACCGTTATTACTGTCAAGTCGTTTTTGGTGAAAATTTCATAGGCGGGATATGTACGCATCGACCCACCCCACCCTCAAATGGGGGCATAGGGGGTCGTCTAGGCTCTCTTTTCGCCTATGCCATTGAATATAAATAGGATATAAATTCTGCCCAGTGTCCCATCGTACCGGACCACCCTCACCGTTGCCGATGCTGTGCTGATTGCCTGCTGATTGCCCTCAAGTGCCTGATAAGGCGAAGGATAGGCGAAGCGAGACGCGCTACAAGACACGTAGACGCATCGCTGGCCGGTCGGTGAGGCTACCCTATGGCAGAATTGTCCTCGTTATCAATGACTTGCGTAGCTGGACGGTCGCGCATATCACGCGCTGCTTGCACTAGATCGAGCAGCACAGATACATTAACTTGCGTGGCCTGGCCGCGTATCGTCCGAGCCTTATCATGGAGTATCGCCGCGCTCGTAACTCGTGGCAACAATTGGGCTTTTGCTATATCTTCGTCAGTAATTGACATGAGCATCCGGTGAGTCATGCGGTCGAACACGTCAGCGGTATTGTTTTTGAAGGCTTGATGATCGTCCTCTGTGATACCGTCACCGAGGAAACGGGCTAGAACACGGTGAACATTGGCAGGATCGCATCCTACTCTCTTGGCTATTTGGCCTTCGCTTAGTTCCGGGTAGCTCATTTTCATGCGTCTAATAGCAGGAGCAGCACCTGTGTGCCTGCCACTGACCTTGGGCGCGTCGATAACGGGTGTGACTTTAGGAGCCATGCGGGAATTGTACCTCAATGCCCTTCGCATCAATCCAGCTTAGCACACGAGTGAACCGTGAAGCTGTGGATTTCCTGTGAATAACTTTCCTAAGCCTATTGTTATCAACACTCATTATTCCCTTGACACTAATACGTATTAGTCTACAGTTGTAAA
>Ga0302319_10009809_pt1 | contig 18341 bp, 18 predicted proteins | sample Bog_T0_2_FD_203319 | JGI IMG/M metagenome (GOLD analysis project Ga0302319, IMG submission 203319) | Peat permafrost microbial communities from Stordalen Mire near Abisko, Sweden - Bog_T0_2 | ecosystem: Environmental > Terrestrial > Soil > Wetlands > Peat | place: Sweden: Abisko, Stordalen Mire...
GGTCGTGCTCTTGCAAAAAACACACCGGTAACATAAAATCTTTGGCGAACTGTCGATATAACTCACACTCAGAGGTTATTATGCCCTTGCACGAACTCCCCGAACAGAAGCATCAAGATCTCATGAACACGGTCGCAGACCGACTCATATATTTGGCGAATGATTGCCAAGTACCGACCAGAGCAACCTCTGAAGAGATCGCAAGAACCACGATCACCATCATCAACAAGGTGCCCGTCAGATAGTATCAGTCTTTGATTTCGCGCATACCCCTTGGGGTATGCGTTTTTTATTTGCATTTGTACAAAACCATTTTTGAGAGTATAATAGGTCCTAATATAAGTTAAAACCTATATTTTAAGCCATATAATAGTAACCATATCATGCAACAAGAAACAAAAAGCTCTCTAAAAGAGTTTGTGACAATCATTGTTCTTTCACTCGTAATTGTACTTCCTATCAGAGCCTTCATCGCTCAACCATTCGTCGTCTCTGGACAATCAATGGATAATTCTTTTCATGATAGCAATTATCTCATCGTCGATGAGCTTTCATATCATTTCAAAAAGCCACAACGTGGCGACATTATTGTTTTCAAAGCTCCGCCAAAAGCACTCGCATTGCAAAATGAAAATGCAAGCAGCACCACATTTTATATAAAAAGAATTATCGGACTTCCCGGAGAAACAGTACAAATAGATGGTGATCAAGTAAAAATTTTCAATGCTTCAAGCACCAATGGTTTTATATTGAATGAACCATACGCGGTCGCAAGCAGTACAGATAATTCTCCATTTGAGAATATTCACGAAAAAATCACACTCGATGCTGGCGAATATTTTGTCATGGGAGACAATCGCCACGACAGCTCCGATTCCCGCTTGTGGGGTATTCTTCCCGCTGCAAATATCAAAGGTGACGTACTATTTCGACTATTTCCATTTACACAAATATCACTCTTTCCTGCAGAATATCACTATTCAAATTAAATCCCATGCCTCAAACAAAATCAAAAAAGGTTTCGAAGAAAATATCAAAATCAAAAAATAAAGAAACAAACTTTATTCAATTTTTACCAATAAATAAATCCGCAGAAGCCGCATTGTATTACGGTTTTATACCAACGAAGCCAGTCAAAATAACAAAAGATGATACGCAAAAAGTTTCATCTCTCAAGGATACAGGGAGCAAAAATCACAGCGGTTTGCATTGGCTTTTTTCACAACTATTTGCCGAGGAACGAGTTGCGCTTTTGCGAGATTATATAGAAAAAAATCTTTCTTCACAGCCACAGCCAATCATGTTGATTCATGAAACCGATATCATCCGCGAGCGCGCAAAAGCAACAATCAATCTTGAAATCATGGGTACAGAAAAAAGCATTGCGGAAGCATTGCTTATCAAAACCGCAACATCAATTCTTCACGATGCTGGATATAAAGATTTTGTAATTGAAATCAATACCATTGGCGATAAAGAATCCAGCAATAAATTCACCAAAGAATTGATTAATTATTATAAAAAACATCTCAATCAATTGCCGGCACATTGCCGACAAGGTTTCAAAAAAGATCCATTTTATGTTCTCAGATGCAATACCTGTGATTCAAAAGGTGTCATGAAAGAAACCGCACCGACATCAATCAGTTGCCTTTCCGATGCAAGCAGAACGCATTTCAAAGAAGTTTTGGAATTCATCGAGACGATGCAGATTCCATATAAAATAAATAATAATCTTGTTCCCGACAAAAAATATTGCTCCGGAGTCGTATATGAAATCAAAGAATTAAAATCAGATGGTGAAGCTGGTGAGACGCTCGCTGTCGGATTCCGACATGATGGCATTTCACAAAAAGTTGGACTCAAAAAAGACAATCCTGGCGCAGGGATTAAAATCTTCATCAAAAAGAAAGCGACGATCAAAAAGATTTCGAAATTACCAAAGCCGATTGCATTTTATATTCAGCTTGGTGATGAGGCAAAACACCGAAGCCTTGAAGTGATTGAGATGCTCAAGCGCGAAAAAATTTATCTTCAGCACATGCTCGGTCGTGATAAATTTGGTAGCCAATTTGCACACGTGGAAAAATCAAAAATCCCCTATCTCATTATTATGGGTAAAAAAGAATTCATCGAAAATTCAGTTATGGTTCGAGAAAACAGCACGCGAAGCCAGCAAACAGTAGCAATTAAGGATCTTGTAGAACATATTAAAAATCTCAACCATAAATAAAAGGGTACTTTTCCCCGAGGCTCCACCTCGGCAACTTGCCGAGGTGGAGCCTCGGGGAAACACAGTTGCATTTCTTACAAGGAAATGATAGTATTTCGGACACATATGGCAACAAATATAGAAATAGTAAAAGAAAAAAACGGAACAGAAAGCAATGCAAGCATGCTGAGACGTTTTACTAAAAAGGTACAAGGTTCCGGTATTCTCCCACGAGTTCGATCAATCAGATATTCTGGAAGAAAACTTTCTCATTATAAAGTAAAAATGCAGAGACTCTCAGGAATCGATCGAAAAGCAAAAATCGAAGAACTCATCAAAATGGGCAAAATGGCAGATCGTATGGAAGCTCATGCACGAGGAGGTAAAAAATAAAAGCTCACTCCTCAGTATTTTTAGAACACGGATATTTTCTTGCTAGAAAATTCCTCGAGCTTGTGCCGTCGCACTCGCTAGGTTCTAAAAACACTTACTCATTCGCCAACGGAAATGCAAATACAAAATACATTTTCAATAATCAATACCACAAAAGGCAGGCTTCCGAGCTTGCCTTTTGTAGTGTATAAAAATAAAATTCTTGGAAAACAATACGACTTGAGTCTCGTATTTATTGATGAAAAAAAAATGCATACACTCAACAAACACTATCGAAATATAGACTCTTCCACCGACATCTTAAGTTTTTCTCTCGATAAAAATTCTGGAGAAATTTTCATCTGTCAAAAAATCGCGCACAAAAAAGCAAAAGATTTTGAAATGACATATGAGAAATTTATTCCTTTTTTATTCATTCACGGACTTGTGCATCTCCTTGGATATGATCATGGAAACAAAATGGAATTAGTTGAAAAAAAATATCGACGATTTTTCCTACCAAGAAAAATCGAACAAAAATAATCAGGAACACGGAGTGTTAGAAGTTTTTTTGAGGGTATTTCAAAATATAATAATATCTTACAAAACAAAACGACGATGCTATTATAGATTTTGCTGTTCTTCTCTAACACCGTGCGTGATCTCATGCTGGCTTTGCTCGCAACTCAGGTCGCCACCGTCGTATAAGGACTGAATGAAGGGCTGGGACATAAGCCACCCAGCAGTCAAACCCCCCGTCCGAAACTGGACGGGATGTTTTTTTATATATAAAAATATTTTGCTTAACCCACTAAAATTTTCGTGGCTGAAAGTTTGTTTCACACATATATCCTATAGAATATTTTTTAAATAGGTAGTATAATAAACGCAAATAACATTACGGTCGTACATATTTTTATTAATAAAAATTTATCAGATATATGTCACAACACATTTCAGTTGGAATAGATATCGGAACATACCAAATCAAAGTGGTTATCGCTGAAAATGTACGACTGGAAGATGGCACCTATTCTCCTCGCGTCATCGGTACTGGTTTTGCAGAATCAAAAGGACTCAGACATGGTTACATTATTAATGTTGATGATGTAACTCGATGCATTCGATTCGCTGTCGGACAAGCAGAAAAAATTTCAAAAACAAAAATCAAGCAGGCGTATATTTCTGTCGGAGGTATCGGACTCTCTGCAATCACCGGGAAAGGATCGACAATGATTTCAAAGGCTGATTCCGAAATCACCGACCTCGATATCAAAAATGTCATGACCATTGCCGAAAGCGAAATTCCCCAGAGCCTCCTCATGAATAAAACGATTATTTACACAGTGCCTCTTGGTTATAAAATAGACGATCAGGTTGTCATGGGCAGACCAAAAGGTATGCACGGCAATCGCCTTGAGGCCAAAGTTCTTTTTATCGTCTGTCTCGAGCAACATTTGAATGATTTAATCCGAGCCACTGAAGCCGCTGGTATTGATGTCATTGATGTCATGGCATCCCCTATCGCTGCAAGCTTTGTCAGTCTTACCAAAACACAAAAAATTGCCGGCTGTGTGTTGGTAAATATTGGATCAGAAACTGTCTCTGTGGTTGTATATGAAAATAATATTCCAATATCACTCGAGATATTTCCTGTCGGCAGCACTGATATTACCAATGACATCGCACTCGGTTTTCGCGTACCTATCGATGAAGCAGAAAATATAAAAACACGATCAACGAACGCCGAAACAAAATATCCAAAAAAGAAACTTGATGAAATTATCGCAAGACGACTTTCAGATATTTTCGCACTCATTGAGGCTCATTTGAAAAAAATTGGAAGAAGCGGTCTTTTGCCTGCGGGAATTATTCTTACTGGGGGAGGTTCTGGAATTGAATCGCTCGAAGACGCTGCTCGCACATCCCTCAAACTTCCATCAAAAATAGCTACTATCAATCTTATTTCCAATCTCAAAAATACTGAGCTAAAAGATTCATTTTGGTCAGTTGCATACGGACTCTCTATTTGGGGACTCAACAATGACGAGGGTGACTCTTCTACCGGACTTCATATTTCAATGAGTAAAACAAAGATTTTCAAAAATACAAAAGACTGGTTCAAACAATTTTTGCCATAGTTTTTAGTTACAAGCTATTCACTAAAAACCAAGGTGGAACCTTAAGAATTCAGAAAGGTTCCACCTTGGTTTTTTATTTTTTCAACACAAAATATACCTCTATTCAAGCCTTTTCTTTTTTCTTTTTTTTCTGATATTATTGAGTCTATTAAAAGAAATTTTAGTTGCAATTTATTAATGTATTAATTCTCGTTATACAAAATGCCACAAATTAAACCAGATGTAGAAGCCTTTGCAAGAATAAAAGTTCTCGGTGTCGGTGGTTCCGGAAAAAATGCAGTCAATCACATGATCAACTCGAAAGTCAAAGGAGTTGAATTTATTGCAATCAATACCGATGCGCAAGATTTGCATCATTCATTGGCACCGAAGAAAATCCATATCGGAAAAAATCTTACCAAAGGTCTTGGTACTGGTATGAATCCCGAACTCGGAAAACGCGCAGCGGAAGAAACAAAAGAAGAACTTCAGGAAGCATTGAAAGGAGCTGACATGGTTTTTATTGCGGGAGGTCTTGGTGGAGGTACGGCATCTGGTGCAGCTCCAATTATTGCAAAAATCGCAAAAGAACTTGGTATTCTCACTATCGCCGTAGTTACCCGACCTTTTATGTTTGAGGGTTTACAAAGAAACAAAATCGCAGAAATTGCCGTCGATGAACTCAAAAAAAATGTTGATTCAATCATCGTCGTACCAAATGACCGATTACTCGCAATGGTCAGCAAAGAAACAACTGCAAAATCTGCATTCGCAATTTGTGATGATATTTTACGACAAGCAGTTGAAGGAATTTCAGATTTGATCACCACTCCCGGAACGATCAATATTGATTTCGCCGACATTCGTTCAATCATTGAAAACGCCGGATCTGCACTCATGGGTATCGGTACTGCAAGCGGTGACAAACGAGCAGAGGAAGCTGCAAAAATGGCAATCAATTCTCCCCTTCTTGAAGTTTCTATTACTGGAGCAAAAGGAGTTCTCTTTTCTATTGCTGGCGGCGACGATCTCACACTCTTTGAAATTCAAGATGCGGCAAAAGTTATCACTGAATCAATTGATCCAAACGCACGAGTTATCTTTGGTACAATCCATACCGACAAATTGAAGAAAAATGAAGTTCAGATTACCGTGATTGCATCGGGCTTTTCTGATACACCAAACAAAAAGATGCTTTTCAATTCCATTACACCACAAAGACTTTCAGATGAAAAAGAAAACACTCTTGGAAAAATGTTTTCATCACACGAAACAAAAGAAGAAGCAAAATTAAAAGCTGAACCAGAAACCATTATCATTGACGACGAAGCTCCAAAAACATCCATCAAAGTAGAAGACGCGGATGATTGGGGTGCAGTTCCATCTTTTCTCCGACGTTCAAAAATAAAGTAAACATTATGTACGATCTCGCAATAATCGGTGGCGGACCTGCAGGTGTTGCTGCGGGAGTCTATGCCGCTCGAAAAAAAATACAGACGATTCTCATCACCAAAGATTTCCGCAATCAAAGTGTTGTTTCTCATGATATTCAAAATTGGATTGGTACCATATCAATCAGTGGTGAAGAACTCGTCGCAAACCTTGAAAAGCATGTTAAACACTATGCGACGGATATTGATATTCATGAAAAAGAATCGGTAACTGAACTCAAAAAAGAAGGAGATATTTTTTCTATAAAAACAAACAAAGGTGAATACCAAGCTAAAACCGTATTGATCACCACAGGAAGTGCGCGAAGAAAAATAACCGTGAAAGGTGCTGCGGAATTTGAAAACAAAGGTATTACCTACTGTGCAACATGTGATGCTCCTCTTTTCACTGATATGGATGTTGCGGTTATTGGTGGTGGAAATTCTGCATTCGAATCAGCATCGCAACTCACTGCATACGCAAAAAATATTACGATTTTACAGAGAAGCGACTTTCGTGCTGAACCAATCACCATCAAAAGAGTTCTCGCTGAACCAAAAATAAAAGCATTCTCAAATGTTGAACTCCTTGAAATCAAAGGTGATGGTTTTGTAAATGCGATTGTATACAAAGACAAAGTAACAGGGGTAACTACTGAGCTTCCTGTAAGTGGAATCTTTGTTGAAATTGGTTCAGACCCCGTCATTGAATATCTCAAGGATGATGCAGTTCGACTCGACGAAAGAAAACAAATTATCGTCGATCCGAAAACCCAAGAGACCACCGCAAATGGCATCTGGGCAGCTGGAGATTGTACAGATGGACTCTACAAACAAAACAATATCGCCGCAGGTGATGCAATCAAAGCAGTAGAAAATATTTATAAATATTTGAAGGCGTAAAAAATCCCCATACGGGGATTTTTTTATTAATAAGCAATCATAACCCTAAATCACAAAATATTTATTTATTTGGATTTTGCAAAACCTTTCTTCTAGAGAGACAAATGACAGCAACAGTCACATTACCAATAGCCAACATTGTTAAATAGGTTATGGTTAGAAAATTATATTGAGCATTTGAGATTATACTCAATATATCAATAATTGCCATCGTTACCCAAAAAGAAATTGTTTCACTATAAGGTTCCAAATATGATTTTCTAATGGTTGGTATTAATCCTATCCCATCGATAATAGTTATCATCAAAACAGATAACAGAGGATTTTTGAGTGTCCACCAAATAATGATTGCAATGAAAGCAACGATGAGAGAAATCGTATCGCTTCTGGTTATATTTTTTGATCCGTATTGAAATGAAAGAATAAAAATTGCCAAAACAAAGATTGTTCCAATAATTAAACTCATACCTCCAAACTTACCGCCACCATAAAGCAGCGCCACGGCTGCTGTTCCTTGAGTGATTGTCCATATTAACCAAGTATAAAGATGTGGCTTTGTTTTTCTTGCAAATATATCCCTAAAATATGGAACATACGAGAAAACAGTAAGAAGTGAAGCGGTGGTAGCAAGGAACAATTTCCAATCTAAATTATTTAACATGATAAAATTATATCACAAAAATTATGAATCTTTTTCTGCAAGTTTTTTATGATTTTTTTAAACTTTATTTTTATTGATAAATATGGTAATTTAATACCTGTTTAGGGGTTTATGCTGTTTTAGTATATAACCTCGCGAAGCAAATTAATAAAGTAATATAAGTTTGGGCGGTTAGCTCAGTTGGTAGAGCATGTCTTTGACGTAGACAGGGTCACAGGTTCGAATCCTGTACCGCCCACATTTAAAAAACATCCTTCCGGATGTTTTTTAAATGTGGGCGGTAAGCAAGCAAACGATTTTGCTTGCGTCAGGATTCGAAGTCCGATTGAGCAGATTTTGTGACCATAAGGAAACAAAATCTCCAATCGGGGTACTGCCCCTATAAGGGGAGAAATTCCTGTACCACGAGCTAGGCGTAGATTTTCTTATGAACGAAGTGAATTAGAAAATCAAGCGCGAAGCTTCGCGAAAAATTTCCATCAGAAAATTTATTCGTTATACATAGAAAATAAAAAAACAGAGGTGGAACCTTTCTGAATTCCTAAGGTTCCACCTCTGTTTTTTTATTTTCTATTTTATTACCCCTTTTGCAATCTCCTCTTCTGCAGCTTCTTTTCCAAGAAAATCTCCTGTCTTTACCCATTTACCCTCTTCAAGTTGTTTGTAAGTATCAAAGAAATGTTTAATCTTTTTCTTTGTATGTGCATCGATATCGGCAATGTCATTCACCTCTGCATAATGTGGATCAATTTTTACAATTGGTACCGCAATCACTTTATTGTCCATACCCGCTTCATCCTCCATTTGAAGTACTCCGATTGGTCGAACTTTAATCATTGCACCTGGCATCACGGTAGATGATGAAATAACCATCACGTCTACTGGATCACCGTCGTCTGCTTTTGTATTTGGAACAAAACCATAATTGAATGGGTAGCCCATTGCAACATGCACAAATCGATCAACGTACAAAAGATGTGTTTCTTTATCGAGTTCGTATTTTACCCCAGATCCTTGAGTGATTTCAATAAATACATTTACTTCTTTTGGAAAATTCTTTCCCATTGATACTTTTTCTAGATTCATTTGTTTTAATTATGGTTGATAAAAATTATATCGGGAATCGGTCACGCGTATTTTTCTGCTGAAAAATCGCTCGACCCCGCCTCGCGCCGACGCGCTCCGGCTTTCGATTCTTCTAAAAAGCAAATACTTTTGCTTTTTAGAATCACCAAAATTTGCGAAGCAAATTTGGGTGACCCTACGGGGAATCGAACCCCGATTACAGCCTTGAAAAGGCCGTGTCCTAACCGTTAGACGATAGGGCCATATATTGGCAAACACAGGAGCTAATATAACATTTTTTGGAAAAAAGGCAAAAAATGCTATAGTGTTTTAGTTCTTATGTACGGAAGAGTGGCTGAGTGGTTGAAAGCGCTGCATTCGAAACGCAGTATAGGCAAAACCTATCGCGGGTTCAAATCCCGCCTCTTCCGCAGGATAATATAATAAAAAAATGAATATAGATAAAAACAAATTAGACTCTGCAGAAACTTTTGAAGAATTAGCTGATGTGGCTATAGATATGTTAAAACACATGAGTCTTTCTGGTAAACCGATTGTTGAAATTTGTGGCCCCATATCAACAGGGGGCTTAGGTAGCGTTGAAAAAAATCTCGCCCGAATTAAAAAAGCAATAGAAATTGCAAATAAAAATAATCTGCAGGTATTCGATAATACGCCCTTTGAAGATGCTATGAATCGACTCTCTGCCAAGTATCCAAAAGTAAATGGGTATCCCGTAGCAATACTAGAAATATTTTATAGAAAAATATTTGAGTCAGACCTGATTAGTAAAGTTTTTTTCTTATCAGACTGGCAAAGTTCAAAAGGAGCAACGTGGGAAAGAAATATCGCACCGACACTCAATATTGAGGTGAAGGAATATCCAGAAGAATGGCTATCCGAAACTGAAAACAAATAAAGCTATGATCTACAAATCCGAACCAAAAAATTTCTCTTCAAAATTTGATGTTGTCAGTTGTTTTGTTGAGGTGGATGGAAAGATTCTTCTTCTCCATCGTCAAGACCATAAACCCCAAGGAAATACCTGGGGTGTTCCTGCTGGAAAAGTAGATAAAGACGAAGACTTATTCAAAGCAATGGTGCGCGAAATGTCTGAAGAAACTGGGTACACTGCCGTAGCAAATGAATTACAATATTTTGATAAACTCTTTGTACGATATGGCGACTATGATTTTATATATCATGTTTTCCACCTGCCCTTGCAAGAAAAACCCGAGATAAAAATACATCCCAAGGAACACAAAACACATCTTTGGGAAACACCAGAAAACGCACTTCTCATGAATCTCATACAAGATGAGGATACGTGCATTAAGATGTTTTATAAAATTTCTTAATTTATTTCGTAAGAGTAAAATTTTATCTTCCCCCCCCCCTCTTCTCTACCCAAACAAGATAGTAAAAAATTTATTAGCAAACAAAAAAGCCATGCTCGTATAGACGCATGGCTTTTGCAAAGCTTGTGGACCACCTCATTCACCAGACGACCCACTTGAACCCGCCAAACAAAACAACCTCGCTAACCCGGCTATCATTGCAGAAGGGTGCGAAACACTTGACCTGTGGAAAGACCAGAGTCAATCGCTTTGCCACCGTCCAATCAAGCTCGGCGCCCCCCCTTCAGGAGCCATCCCGACTTGAGTCCGAGACTCCCCACATCGTAGGTCGGAATGATCGATCCGCTGACGTTTACGATGTTGAAGAAGTTCTTCTGACCGCCGAGGCCGAGACTGAACAAATTTCCGCCGGGATAAGTCGAGTCCGGCATGACGGTGTAATTGTCCCACACCCCGAACAGAGTGAAGTCCCCAAGTTGCTTTGATACCTTTAGCTCGGAAAAGATCATGTCTTGCGCTCCGAGATTCTCGACACCCGGCTCATCGCAGTAGTCAGCAAATATGCCAACGTCGAAAAAATGCAGAGAGCCATTCCAACCGAGTGTAAAATCCTGCTCGGTTGCGAACGTTTCATTGTAGATCTGCCCTTGAATTGGGGCCGAGTTCCACAAATCGACGTACAATCCGTTCTTGAAGCCGAGAAACAGGTCGGCCTGCAAAACTGGCTGGTCATCGCAGACGGCCCCGCTGCCACCGACGTACTTGCTTGCAACCAATGATTGCAAGGAAACGGACGGGGTCCAGCTCGAAGTCTCATCGGCGCGCACCGTCTGTGCGAACCCGATAGCCAAGATGAGGCACAGCAACAGCTTTTTCATGAATTCCTCCTATAAGAACTACATTATGGTAATAACCATAGTTTATATGAAGCCACGGTGGCTTCATTTCAGTTTCTAATGCAGATTTTAAATCAAAAAAGTATATTTGTCAATATATCCCACTCCACTATTACAGTGAATAAAATCAGTCTTTGATATGATAGAATATTTGCATATGCAAAATCTTCCGACAGCAGAAGTCTATCAAAAAGAGGCGCACTATATGCCATGGGGTATTCTCGTTTCCGAGATAGAGCAATATGTTATAGGGAATACTCCCCGAGGTGGAACCGTTCTTGATTTACTTTGTGGAACAGGATATATACTTGGTGAACTTTGCAAGAAGCGACCAGACCTAAAATATATCGGTGTAGATTTGGAAAAAGATTTTATCACATATGCTCAGAAAGAATATCCCGCAATCGAATTTCATGTAGATAACGCAATCACGTGGAACGCAGAACAAAAATATGATGTGGTTCTTTGTACCGGTGGACTTCATCATATTTCATATGATCAACAAAAAGAATTCCTTGGTAAAATCGCATCTCTAATTCGACAGGGTGGATTTGCGATTGTTGGTGATCCCTATATTGATGATTATACAAATGAACAAGAAAGAAAATTAGCTGCTACGAAACTTGGGTACGAATATCTTGTAGCGACTATTAAAAATGGTGCGACAGATGATGTAATTAAAGCAACAGCATCACTTATCGAAAACGACGTATTGTGTGTTGAGTTTAAAGACTCTGTTAAAAATGTGGAGCCGTATTTGAAAGAATATTTTTCCTTTATTGATAAACACAAAACATGGCCGAAGAAAAAAACCCAGTACGGTGATTATTATTTTATTTTAAAAAAGTAACTATATCTTTCTTTTCTTTTATAAAACTATCCTTTATTAAAGTTGCGAGAACTCTTTCTACTCTCCCCTTTTCTTCCTCAAGTTCAACGACAATTTTCTTTTTTGAAATAGAATTATTTTTCAAAAGTATTCGCAAAATTTTCCCGCGTATTTCTCTGTCTGATCCTTTAAACTTCGATTGTTTTGTGTAGTGCTTACTTTTTCTATTAGGATTTTCTACTTGAGTTTTCAAATATGTTCCGTAATCCATGAGTGCCCAATACCACTCACGAGGATATATCTCGTCAACAGTCTCTGCAACCAATTTCAATATGTCTGCATCAGAAATTTTCTTTCGAGATTTTTGAAAAAAGAAATGAATAAAAATTCGACGAATATTTGTCTCAATAAAAACCACCGGCATATTGAAACTGTATGCACAAATCGCCGCAGCTGTATTTGGACCGATCCCTGGAAATTCCACAAGAATATTGGGGTTCTTTGGCAAAACTCCTTTATATTTTTCACATACGAGCTCAGCTGTCTTTTTTAAATACAATGCACGACGATTGTACCCGAGCCCCTGCCAGAGCTGTAATACATCCGGCACTGAAGCTTTTGCAAGACTTTGAAATGTAGGAAATGCTTTGAGAAATGCTTCGTATTTTGGAATCACCCGAGCGACCTGCGTTTGCTGGAGCATGTATTCTGAAACGAGAATTTTATATGGGTCTTTTGTTGTGCGCCATGGTAAATCATGACGACCGTATTTCTTGTAATAGTCCCAGATAACTTTTTGAAAATGTTTTATAGACTCTGTCATACAACCATCATAGCAAAAATCAAAAACAAAATCGCCATGATACCGAGTAGTCTTTTCCTCATTTTTTTGATAGATTAGAACCTGTTATGAAAATCTTAAGTATCGAAACATCGTGCGACGAAACAGCGATTTGCCTCATTGAAGCAAACGCTGATTCTATTCATACTCTCGGGAATCAACTGTATTCTCAGGTAGCACTCCATGCACAATATGGCGGGGTTTTCCCCATGATGGCAAAGCGCGAGCATGCAAAAAATCTCACCCACCTTCTTGAAGAGTGTTTAGCTGAAGCGCACTTTTTAAAACAAACGACACAGATAATTTCTCAAGAGAAAAAGGATGCGATACAACGAGCACTCAATAGAGAAGAAGGACTTTTTGATCATCTCATGGAATTCGCACAAAAATACGAAAGACCTTATATCGACGCTATTGTCGTAACCAATGGCCCCGGACTCGAGCCAGCACTCTGGGTTGGTGTGAGCTTCGCAAAAGCGCTCAGTGGACTCTGGGATATGCCGGTGTTTCCCGTGAACCACATGGAAGGACATATTCTTGTTGCTACACTTGAAAAAATCAAGGATGCAGAATACAAAATAAAATCAATGCAATATCCAGCGATTGCACTTCTCATAAGTGGTGGGCATACACAACTTGTACTTATAAAAGAATCACTTCATTATGAAATCATCGGGAATACTCGAGATGATGCAGTGGGAGAAGCTTTTGATAAAGTTGCTCGAATACTTGGGCTTCCCTATCCTGGCGGACCAGAAATATCAAAACTCGCAGAAAAAGAACGAATTGAATTTCCAAATAAAATTACTCAGTATCCACTTCCTCGACCAATGATACACTCGGGTGATTTATTCTTTTCATTCTCTGGAATAAAAACTGCAGTACTTTACACAGTACAAAAAATAGAACATCTCACTCATGAGATTAAACAAGAAATCGCGAGAGAATTTGAAGATGCAGTAACAGAGGTAATTGTAAAGAAAACACGAGAAGCGATTATGCAATACAACGCACAAACCTTGATCATCGGTGGTGGTGTGAGTGCAAACAAAAAAATACGAACTGATTTTGAAAAACTTGGAGATGAACTCGGAATCGAAGTCACCGTACCAGAAGTCAGCGCTTCAACCGACAATGCTTTCATGATTGCGATCGCTGGCTACATGAATCTCGCCTCAGGAAAAAAACCTACAAAAGACTTTGTCGCCAAAGGAAATCTTTCTTTGTAAAAACAACTTTACTTTTTTATAAAAAGGATTGGGATGAACCAGTCCATATCGACAAACCTCTTTCTAAGAATACGAAGGCTTAGGAGAAATAGTCGAGGAGACAAAAAAGGGCGATCCAAAGGATAAGCCCGCGGTAAAGTCGGTACGATTGCGATAAGAGGGCCTTTTCCCTTTTGCCAACTTCGGGCTTATTTCACCCTCTTTCCACGACAATACCGTAAACACAGTAAGGGAACGGCTTTCCTCTCAGAGGAACCTTCCAAATGGGTGCTGCGCAACCAAGTGCAGCACCCATCTTTTTTTTAGAAAAAAACTTGACTTTTATATCGTATAGTTGTAAAATAGTAAAGGATAGATTACTTGGGGATTCTTCTTACACGTGGTGTGCGACCACAAGAAGAAACTGGGTTGCAGTGACTTCTCTACATACTGAGAGAAGATATCTGCAGGACGGAAAAATCCCGTCACCGCCCGTTCGGTCTTGATGATATTGACACGGGCGCGCACAGCAAGACTTACTCTGCTTGACGAGCTCTCCCAAAAGGAGAGCTCTAAATTATTATATGGTTGACTTTCTCATATAAATTCTTATAATCTATACCCAGTTGTGAACGCGGGACAAATCCTCGACCTGGCGCTCACACCAAAAACCCTCGTAGGAGGGTAAGCAATACAAATCCAGCTGACTGCTGGTAGGGCATCCATCGTGATGCCCTTTATTTATTCCCAAAATGCCTTTATTTTGTTATTATCTTCTGTATGAATGAGAAATTTTTAAAGCCCTACAATCCCCAAGAAACCGAACCAAGAACATATGATATGTGGTCAAAATCTGGCTTTTTCAATCCAGATAATCTTCCAGAAAGACACAAAGAACCATACACGATTATCATGCCCCCACCAAACGTAACCGGTGTTCTTCACATGGGACATGCTCTTATGATTACTCTTGAAGATATCATGATTCGTTATCAGAGAATGCAGGGCAAAAAAACACTTTGGCTTCCTGGTACTGACCATGCTGCAATTGCGACTCAATCAAAAGTTGAAAAGGAAATTAAAAAAAATGAAGATAAATCTCGATACGATCTTGGACGAGAAGAACTTCTGAGACGAGTAAATGAATTCGCCCAACAGAGTCATGATACGATTACTTCTCAAATTAAAAAAATGGGGGCATCATGCGATTGGTCACGCGAAGCATTTACCCTTGATGAAAAAAGAAGTCTTGCAGTTCGCACTGTCTTTAAAAAAATGTACGATGACGGGCTTATCTACCGAGGGTATCGAGTGGTGAACTGGGATCCAAAAGGTCAAACGACGATATCTGATGATGAAATTGTGTATGAAGAACGAGACGCAAAACTCTATACATTTAAATATTCAAAAGACTTCCCTATTTCTATTTCGACAACACGACCAGAAACAAAAGTTGGTGATATTGCCGTTGCAGTACATCCAGAAGATGAGCGGTACCAAAAATATGTCGGGCAAGAATACGATGTGATTTTTTGCGGAGTTCCTATACATATAAAAATTATTGCGGACAAAGAAGTCGATAAAGAATTCGGCACTGGCGCGCTTGGCGTGACACCGGCACATTCGATGATCGACTGGGAAATTGCCGAGCGACACAATCTGCCAAAAGATAAAGTTGTCATCAATGAATACGCAAAAATGACTGTTGGTGACGAGCGAATCATGGGGAAGAAAACGACTGAAGCCCGCGAGGCAATTGTTGCGTGGCTCAAAGAAGAAGGGCTTCTCGAAAAAGAAGAATCCGTAAAACAAAATGTTTCAACAGCAGAACGCACTGGTGGCATTATTGAACCATTGCCAAAATTGCAATGGTTCATGGCAGTCAGCAAACCATTCATCTTTCCCCATTCTGAAATCAACGGCATAGAATCTGGCAGTGAAACAACACTCAAAGACATCATGCGAAATGCCGTACAGAGAACACAAATTGAAATCATTCCGGAATATTTTAACAAAACGTATTTCCATTGGATCGACAAACTCGGCGACTGGTGTCTTTCACGACAAATTTGGTACGGACATCGAATCCCCGTTTGGTATCGCGGTACGGAAATTTTCTGTGGCATAGATGCGCCAGAAGGTGAAGCTTGGAAACAAGATGAGGATACGCTTGATACGTGGTTTTCATCAGGACTTTGGACTTTTTCAACACTTGGCTGGCCAGAAAAAACAACCGACCTTGCAACCTATCATCCAAGCAATGTTCTTGAAACTGGATATGAGATCCTGTTCTTTTGGATTGCACGAATGATCCTTATGACTGGTTACACACTCGGCACAATTCCCTTTCAATTGGTATATTTACACGGTACCGTACGCGATGCAAAAGGAAGAAAAATGTCAAAATCACTCGGAAATGGTATTGATCCCGTTGATATCGCCGACAAATTTGGCGCAGATGCCGGCAGAATGACTTTAATTGTAGGAAATACTCCGGGAACCGACATGAAGCTCTCTGAAGACAAAATCAAAGGCTACAAAAACTTTGCAAACAAAGTATGGAATATTACTCGATTTATTCTTGAATCAACTGCCGACACGGAGTACAAAAAAGATTTTGCAAATTTCACTGAAGTCGATACAAAACTCATCGAGGAAAGAAAAAATACCGTAGTAGATATTACAAAAGATATCGATGAGTATCGATTCTACATGGCGGCGGAAAAAATCTATCATTATATCTGGCACACACTCGCGGATATATATCTCGAGGAAAGTAAAAAAATATTTGCCGAAGGAACAGTCGCCGAAAAAGAATCAAGAAAACAATTCCTCCTTGCAACACTCAGAATTTCTCTCAAGGTGCTTCATCCATTTATGCCATTTGTCACTGAAGAAATCTGGCAATCTATTGGAGAGAGAAATCTTCTGATGATTGAAGAATGGCCACAAAAATAACATCATGAACTTACTCAATCACGAACTCATATCGATCATGTATGCGTTTCTCGGCGGAGTTATTCCCGCAATCGTCTGGTTACTGTTTTGGAATAAAGAAAAAAAAGATAATCCCGAACCCAAAAGAGCCATCATACTCACCTTTTTAGGTGGCATGATTGCAGTGTTTGCGTCGCTTATTTTAGAAAAAATCTGTTATTCCATCAATCCAGATACAATTTTCCACGGGGTGTTTTTTCAGGCAATCCTTACATGGTTTAAAAATATCGCAACCCAAAGCAATAATCCATTAAACAAAATTTTACTTGTTATTATTTTTGCTCCAATTATTGAAGAAATATTAAAATTTATCACCGCGTATATACTTGTTCTTCGTGGAAAAGATGATCGGGATCCAATAGATCCAATGATATACATGATCACAACAGCGCTTGGCTTTGCGGCAATAGAAAATATGCTTTTTTTGATAGATCCAATTAGTCATGGAGATCTCATTACAAGCGTTCTGACAGGAAATATCCGTTTTATCGGCGCGATGCTCCTTCACACTGTATCATCGGCAACAATCGGTATTTTTATTAGTTTCAACTTTTTTGATACCTGGCTGGAAAAAGCGTTTTGGACTATCGTCGGGGTTATTTCTGCAATTCTGATACACGCTTTCTTTAATTTCTTTATGGTTGTCAACTCCGACTACTTTGTAGTGTTGGAAGTAATATGGATTGTTGTTATAATAATACTGTTAGCCTTTGAAAAAATTAAACGTGTGCGCTTAGAAAAAATTTGATTTTTGTATTGTTTAAATCATCAGCAACTTTTAACAAAAAATTATGAAAAAAAGATCTTTTTTTGAAAAACTCACCGGTGTCGTCAAACTTGACGAACATGACGAAGACGATATTTCCTTACAAGAAGAAGAGACCACCCCCGAAGAAGAAACCGATGGTCAGCTTGCCATAGACATGTATCAAACCCCCACAGAAATTGTGATAAAAACAATGGTCGCTGGCGTAAAACCAGAGGATTTAGATATATCCATTACTCGCGACATGGCAACCATTAAAGGTCACCGAGAAGAATCAAATGATGTTATCGGAAATGATTTCTTTCACAAAGAATTATATTGGGGTACATTTTCAAGAACCGTCATGCTTCCTGAAGAAATTGATGTTGAAACAACCGAAGCGATAAATAAAAACGGACTTCTCATTATCACGATGCCTAAGGTAGACAAAAACAAACAAGCGAAAGTGAGAGTAAAGAGTGCGTAAAAATAAGTAAAAAGAGCTCGTGGCAATTGCCTCGAGCTCTTTGTTATCTTTTCAGCGAAGTCCCAAATCCTTAATCGCTTTATGGACATCATTTTCTCCATAAGCGCAGTTACAGCCCTTCTGAAGAAGAATCGTGTGGTCAACTTTGATCCCAAAGCCGACCAACATGATCTTGTCCCGTTCTTCAGTCACAAACTGAAGAACATCAGAATTGATC
>Ga0302319_10009810_pt1 | contig 18340 bp, 36 predicted proteins | sample Bog_T0_2_FD_203319 | JGI IMG/M metagenome (GOLD analysis project Ga0302319, IMG submission 203319) | Peat permafrost microbial communities from Stordalen Mire near Abisko, Sweden - Bog_T0_2 | ecosystem: Environmental > Terrestrial > Soil > Wetlands > Peat | place: Sweden: Abisko, Stordalen Mire...
ATTGGCTGCTGTTAATAAAAATGGTTATGTCATTTATTATATCAAAAATCCAAGCGAAGAAATGCAACTGGCTGCGGTTAATCAAGATGGTGGTGCTATTTATTACATCAAAAACCCAAGCGAAGATGTACAACTGGCGGCTGTTAATCAAGATGGTCATGCAATTTATTATATCAAAAATCCAAGCGAAGAAATGCAACTGGCTGCGGTTAATCAAGATGGTAATGCCATTAAATATATCAAAAACCCAACAATATCTGTTCAAATGATGGCCAAATTATTGTCTTGACAAATGAATCAAAGTTTGATATACTATATTTGAGGTGAAAAATGGAATCGAACGACAATCATATCAGTTTTGATGAGGAAACTGGTGAATTTAATGATATTTATGAAGATGAAAAACCTCTTCCCGACAATAATTTTATTATAATGTGGTGTAATTCTGGTTTGGAATGCGTGATTCCAGTTGATATGGATCATATGTCAGAAGGTGCAGATTTTTTGGCTGCGTTGGGTGGGGTTGAAAATACATATGCCAAAGAAATAAATAAAACTGTTTTTATGTTAAAACTTCGCGCTCAAGCCAATACTCAGCGTCACTATGAAATTTATAGTTTGAAAACTTCCGATGGTATTACTAAAGAAACATTGGAAGAAATATTTGAATCTACTCCCCAAATGATTGTTGATATAATTCGTGAAAAGGGTGTTAAAATTTACAGTAATCGTGCAATGGAATCACCAAGAATATTCTAATGACCGATAAAAATGGTGCTGAATTACAAATTGGTGATTATGTTATTATTAATTCTGATAGGTATGGTTTAATTTGTGGGAGAGTTTATACGATGGACCGTGCAAGTGGATCAGTAGCGATTAGTAGTAATATTATATATTGTCATAGATATTGTGAGTATGTTGAGAAAATTCCATTAGATGAAAAAGAACGAGAACAATTAATATTTCTTCGAAGTTTAGAACAATGATGGGAATATATGACATATAGAGATAAAAATGGAAAAAATTTGAAAGTCGGTGATTGGGTAATATATCCTTGGGGTTCGGGGTCGGACCAAAATTTTGAATATTTTTGTGATACAATAAAAGCATTTGGCAAATGTGATTATAATACAACATATGTTCATGGTTTGGGTTTTGGCGACGCCAGCACAACATATCGTCTTGAGAAAGTACCAAAAAATAAAAAGAAACGCAATGAAATTTTCTTCCTAAGAAAATTGGAGCAATAAATGAAAAACTTACATATTATTCATACGTATGATGGTTATTCTTGTGACCATGATGGGTGTAGTGGGGGAAGCGCATATGGAGTTACTGTTATGCTTGACGGCGAAGAGATATTAAAATTAATTCCAAGGGCACATTGTTGGGATAGTATTACCTACAATGAACGTGATATATTAATGGCGATTTTTAAAGCTATGTGTATTAATTTTTCTTTGGAAGAAGATGCTGATTTAGATGATTTACCATTGGCTTTAACTTCTATTTTTCAAGCATTGAATTTGGACATAAAAGTAACCGAAGAATTCAACTATTAAATAGTTATATGAAAATTATTTTTGATAATCGACCATATTTAAAATCTGTATTAGAACGTCATAGGATTCAAACAAATATAAATTTTAATGGGATCAAATGGATATATGAAGAAAAATGTGTGGAGTATATAAATAGTCCTATTTATTGGCTTGTTAATCAAATTGAATTTGATACCCAAAAAGAAGCAGAGGAATTTTTTGTATTACGTAAACTGGAGCAATAAATGAAATTAAATGAAATAACATCAGAATCAAAATTTCAGGCAAGAATATATCATCCAGAAGATCGTATTTTTGATGAAGGTTCAATTGGTGCTCACAAAGCATTGGAATCTTTAAAAGATGCCGCATCTTCATCTCAAAATATTTCTATTAAGTGGGATGGAACTCCAAGTTTAATAGCTGGAAATTTAAATGGAAATTTTGTAATGACAGATAAAGCTGGAATGACAAAGAAACAATTCCCGCAAACCAGCGGTGAAATATTTAATATGATTTTTAATCGTCTTCCCGATCAAGCTGGTCGTAGTGATTATAGCACTTCTTTAGCAGGGTTGTTTCAAATTATGAAAACTGTTTTTCCAAAGAATTTTACTGGTTTAATTCAATTTGATGTTATGTGGCTCCAAAAGCCAAAAATAATTGATAAAAATTATGTAATACAACCAAACAAAGTTCTTTATAAGATACCAATATATAGTGAGTTAGGAAAGCAAATATCAAGTAGTAGATTTGGAATTGTTATCCATAGTTATTTTGCAACACCCAATGATTCTGAACCAAGAGCTATCAATGATTTTTCTAATATTGGATTTATACCAAACTCTGAGTTAGTAATTTTGAATTCAAAAGTAAATTTTTCGGTTCAACCAAGTAGAAAAATAATTAATTTCATTGGTTTTTCTCAAGATAGAATTACTACTTATTCTAAAGAAATTGATTCATTTTTAAATAAACAATCACTTATGAAAAATAAAATAACTGATCTTCCATCAAGAATGAAACAATTTCTTGCCGTTCAAGCACGAAATGGAACCGAATCCGAATCAAAAAATTTATCTATAGATTTTATTACATGGTTCAAAGATTTGTCGATGACTGATAGTAAGAAAACAAACTCGTTAAATTATATAAGGAATAATTCACGAGGATTTGATTATATATGGTGGTCGGTTTCTGGTATAATTAGATGTAAGAATCAAATATTAAATATATTAAATAAGAATCCTCAAAATATTCAAGCTAATATTGGTGATAATTTATCGCATGAGGGATATGTTATTGACGCAATATCTGGTAAAATAAAACTAGTCAATAGACCTCTTTTTATGAATAAAAATACTATTGGCTCATTCGATCAAAAATCAAATTCTTCTCTACCAATATCAAAGGAGTAATACATGTCACACCCACAACAACTTAATTTTATACAATCAGTAAAAAATCAATATCCAGATTATTTTAATTCTAAAAAGGTTTTAGAAATCGGTAGTTTAAACATCAATGGATCGATTCGCCCATTTTTCACACAATGTCAGTATATTGGTTTAGACGTTGGAGCAGGAAAAGATGTTGATGTTGTGTGTAATGGGGAGGATTATAATCCTCCAGATAGTTCGTTTGATGTAACAGTTTCGTGTGAATGTTTTGAACATAACCCACAATGGGTAGAAACATTTCAAAACATGATTCGTATGACAAAAGCTGGAGGTCTGGTGATTATGTCATGTGCAACTGAAGGTAGAGCCGAGCACGGAACAGCACGAACTTCTCCTGCTGATTCTCCATTAACCATTGGTCTAGGTTGGAATTATTATAAGAATTTAACGGCCAAAGATTTTAAAGATAATTTTGATTTTTTAAATATTTTTTCCGATTATGATTTTATTATTAATATATCTGCTTGTGATCTTTATTTTTATGGAGTAAAGAGATGAGAACATTAGATCAAGCAAAGAAATTATTAGCTAAGAAAAGAGAATCATTCAGTAAAATTTCTAAAAAGCATTATGCTGAAACCGAAGCTCTATTAAAAGAAATAATTGAAATTGGTTGCGATCATTCGAATACAACAGATTATCGTTGGGAACATGATAATGGATATGGTAGACAATCAAATATAGTAGGTAAAAAATGTATTTATTGTGGTTGGATTGATTCTTGGGGAAGAGGTAAAGGAAATTTTTCAGACCCTAAAAATTTTGTAGATCGTAGTAATTAAATTATCTTTTACGTTTTCTATAAGTAGCTGAAAATGGAAATTCCAAAACAAAGGCTTCGATTGTTTTTTTGTTTTGTTCACGTGCTACGATGAGTCTATGTTGACCATCTAAAATGACATACTCACCAGTTAAAAAATGAGCTACTATAATAGGTGTTTGACTTTCTGGCCGTCTGCCCCAATCATGATGTGGTTTCAATTCATTGATATTAATTGTCTCTAATTCTGCATTTTCCCATGCTTCATTAAATGCTTGTTTTAATTTTTCCCCTTCAATGGAAATTTTATAATAAAAAAGGTAATCACGTAGAACTTCAAATGCATCAACTAAATCCATTTTTGGAACTAATTCTTCGGATTCAAATATTTCACATATTCTCATAATGGTATTTATAATAATTACTTACAATAAGAAAAGGCCAAGCTAGCTTGGCCTTTTTCGTTGTTTTGGTTATATTTCTTAGAATGTTACGTTTGCAGGGAAACCTTGTGACTGACCACCAAGACCGCCAGTAGGAGCGCCAATTGAAATAGCTGAAACAGTTACACCTGAAACATTCACATTAGACCAACCAAGAGTTGCATTAGCAGTTGCTATAATTCCGAGTGATTGAATAGCTGTTTGTAGTGCCACTGCATTAGCTGCGTTGATACCAGAAGTTAGCATACGAACGCCGATGTTTGCATTTCCGCCATTCTGACTAAGTAGAACACAGTTGGCAGTAAGTGCTCCGAGAACTTCGATGGAGGCAACCTGTTCGATGGTCTGAATAACGATTGGCCATGCGCCGTTTGGTCCCAAGTTCCATGCACTAAGAATTGGGGTTGTGTTTGGAATAGTTCCGTTTCCAAAGTTAAGTTCAACATAGTCAAGATTCTTACCGAATACAGCAATTGAATTACCGTCGATTGCGGGGTTACTCTTATATAATGAAGGCATTTTATATCTCCGTTTGTTACTTATGAATTTGGGATTTTTAATCCCTTTGAATGTATTTATACAAATGCGCAAAAATATCTTGGATAACAATAATTTAAAGAGTAAATAAGTGCATGATAGAAATTTTTAGTCTTATTGATATAACAAAAACAAATATTCACCGAAATAATAGGCCAACTGGGTCTAAGTTGTCCTATGAAGAATATACTAAAAAACGCAATCAACAAAGAAACTTTGATACAGTTGTTCAATTATTAGGTCTGTGCTTTCAACCAAATAATATTATTCCACCAGTAAAATTAGATCATCAAAGACCAGCAGCATATGGGTTTGGGTGGTTATATGGTCCTCTTGATGACATAACAATATGGCAATGTTGGTGTCAGTATGATAATTCTGTTGATTTATGGAAATTAAGAGGAGACTTTGATAATGTTCCGATTATTACTGATTTAGATGAATCAATATCTTTTCCAAAGTCTTGTTTTTCATCAATAGGTGAAAATCTAAATATAGTTCTGAATCAGAGAATTTGAAAATATTCATAAATACAGTAGAGGAATTATGATTATTGAAGATTTTTCAAGACCGGTTACGACTGTTACTATTCATAATATATTACGAGAAAATTTTAATTATGAATTTCCAGTTGATACTTTGAATAAGCAAAAAGCTAACGCCTTGTTAGAAGAAGTTATTATTCGTATTAATGATTTTCGTAATGAAGGTGATTATTTTCTTGGAGAAAAAAATTCTCAATATCTTAGTATGTTAGCCACTGCAAGATTCTTAACTGAATATCTTAGAGAAAAGAAAACTTTGTTAGAAGCAGGGCGCGAAGTTGCTGATCCATATCATAAAGGAATTCAAAAAGCAATTGGCCATGGTGCAGATACGACTGTAAAATTTATCCCACATGTCGCAGGTTCGGCTATTGGGGCATTTGTAAATGGACTCAAGGGAGGATCACTTCAATCAGAACACGGTCAAATAAAAAGAACTGATATTGAAGTTGAGAAAAAGTTTAAAAATCTAGATATAGATAATCCAAATTCAGTTAGAACATTTTTTGATAAAGAAATGAAGGAACATTTTAATGAATACAAGGGACAAGATTATAAGATTATTCAACGATTTTTAATGGAAATGTATAATAGTGGTGTAAAAGGCAATGTTGAGAATAGAACGACTATTAGAAATAAAGTTTTTAGACTTCCCGGAAATCCATTTAGATTAGTTACAGATAAAGTTAAACAAAAAGAATTAATAGATTATTTTTATGGTATATATTATGCTGTTAGTAGATTAAAATCAGCAGGAAAAGATAACGAGAAAGGAAAAGATAAAGGACCGATAGATAAAAAAACAAGCAATGATGTAATTTCTGCCCTGATTAATTTGGGTTATAAGAAAAATGATGCTATGTCAGTAGTTAAACAGGCATTGCTAAATAATAATAAACTTCAAGGAAATTTTGAGGCTTTATTGAAAAGTTCCATGGGATTAATTACAAAAGGATAAATAGATTAGAGGAAGGAAAATACTATTATGAAAAAACAGATTACAGAAAGTCCCATCAAAAGATATGCTCGTCGTATGCTAAGAGAAGGCGAAATTGAATCAGCAGAATGTGCATTGGCAGCAAAAGATCAAGTTGATTCCTTGGCTGACATTATTGATAATGTTAGTAAAATGGAAAATGATCAACTTCCAAAACTAATCGAAAAAATTAGAGGAACATATGGTCCAGAGCAAGCAACTGCTTATCAGCAAACAGCAGATGCAGTGTTTTCTGAACTTCTTGGTATAGTAAAAGAAAAGAAATCAACATTGGAACAGGCTCTTTTGGTTCTTACTGGAGAGGCACAAGCAGAACAAAACCAAACTGAACTAAATCTCCCCGATGAAGAAGCAGTCGGTGATGAAGAGTTGGGCAATGAATTTAAACCAAGTAATAAAACCCCTTCCCCACTTGGTCGCGAAGCTAGAATTCCAGCCGATGAATCTCGACAATTCAATAAAAAACTTTCCGAAGCTAAGATTGTTGCATTGAAGAAAGCATTAGATGAAACTGATACTAAGAAATTTCCAATTCGTGCGCGTAGAATTTCCGAAGAATTAACTCGTGTTGTTACTGAGGCAATCAAAGAAGAATCTAAAAAAGTAAAAGCAAAGAAACTTAATAATGTTAAGAAAAGTGGCAAGGATATGTTGAAGAAAGTTGAAAAGCCAATAAAGAAAAAATAAAAGATTCTTATAAATTATCATTGAAATACAATAGGGGCCATAATGGAACAACTTCAAAGAATTTCACATTCGGAAAGAATTAAAATAAAGATTGAAGAAAAAACATTATATCTTATGTGTGATCTTCAACAAATATTCGGAAATTTAGACACTGAAACATATACAGAAGTTCAAAAAATGATTTCCGATACGCTTTTAAATATTGCCGATGAAGTTATGCTTCAAAAATGGATTGAGGGAAATAATTAAAATGGGAACAAATTCAAATCCGTTGATTCAAAATACCCTTTTATCTCTTATTGTATTTTTAAAACATAAGGCCGAAGAAAAAAGTCTCAAACCAGTTATTACTATTGCTAAATTAAGTGATATGATGCGCAGTAGTGGAATGCGTATAACATATCAACAACTTGTAGATTTATCAAAAAGTCCAGCAATTGCTCCATCAATTAAATCAATTAATAAAAATCAAATTGTGTTTAATCTAGATACTGATGAAGCTGAACCACAACAATCAGAAATGCCAATGGAACCTATACCAAACGAAGAAGAAAATCCAGAAGAAAATCCAGATGAAATGGGTGGAGATGAATATAATCCAGAAGATTTTTCTGGGCCAGAAGAGGGAATAGAAAATCAAGAAATGCAACCACCACAACATCAGCAGCAAAGCATAATTTCAGCTATGGCTCGACGTGCGGCTAATAGACCTGATTAATATATGAAAAGACAAAAACTAGAAAAAGATCAACATGGAAGACACGAAATTTATGTAGCGCAATATAATGCTCCTGCGCCATTTGGTGGATCATGGTGTTTGTTTTCTAATTTAGATTCTGCTATTTTCTTTGTTGTAAGTGGTTTGGGGTCTTCTGTTGATTGGTCTAATTTTCCTGATCCAAATAAAAAATATCCACATGAAGATAGAAACGGCAGTAACAAAACTCTTACGCCGGTTTTTATTATTAAACAAATTAATAAAAAAACAAATCAAGAAGTTAACGGTTCTGTCACAAAAATGGGTGTAATGAGTGATTGGATTGTTGGTAATGGTATTGCAGAAGCAGGTAAAAAATGGTTTGCTCAAGCTACTGGCCGCGATATTATAAAAGTATCTACATCAAAAGAATCAAATATAAAAGGAATAAGAACAGTTATAGACGGTAGAATTAAAAAATAGTTGTTGCATTCTACATATAACATATGTATACTAATTAAATGATAGTTAATAAATTTAATTATATAAAATTATCTCGTGCTACAATCAATGGTAAGAGATTATATTCTTGTCCAGATGGTTCTAAACTTCCAAGCGTAACTACTATTCTTAGTGCCACATCCCCACAATCAAAAAAAGATGGATTAAATAACTGGCGAAAACGTGTTGGTGTAAAAAATGCCACAGAAATTACCAGCGCAGCAGCAAATCGCGGATCAAGAATGCATTCTTTCATCGAGGGATATATTAAAAATGGAGAAATTTCTGAATCTGGAACAAATCCATTTTCTATTGAAAGTCATAAAATGGCAAAACATATAATTAAAAATGGTTTTGCTAATATAACCGAATATTATGGTTCTGAAATTTCATTGTATTATCCTGAACTTTATGCTGGTTCAACGGATTTGGTTGCATTAAAAAACGGAGAATTAATTTTAGGAGATTATAAGCAAACGAACAAACCAAAGCGTCGAGAGTGGATTGACGATTATTTCCTGCAACTTAGTGCATATATATGCAACCATAATTTACTTTACGATACAGATGTTAAACATGGTATTATTATGATGTGTGATCCAACTTTATATTATCAAGAGTTTGATTTAACTGGAGATGAATTGGAACATTATAAAGAAGAATGGTGGAAACGAGTTTATCAATATTATGATTCAATGTTATAGGATAATAAAATGACAGAAAAAATTTCGTGGTTGGGTAATCCAGAAGCAAGAATTTTAAGTATTCGAAAATTTCGCAAATATATTGATACTTTACCATTTGATCAAGCAGTAAGATATACCTTTGAAAATTGGAATATGGGGCCAAGAATTAATAGTTATCACTTTGATATTGCAAATGTGGAAGAGTGGCCTACTCCATGGAATTTGTTTGCACAATCAACATTTTGTAGGAATTCTCAGATTTTAGGTAGTTTCTATACACTTATATTATCTTCCCATAATAAAGATCATGTGATTAAATTGATTATTTTTGAAGATGATCCATGGCAAGAATATAATACCGATATTGTTTTTGACAATAATGAAATAGATGAAAAAATTATTCGCATTATAACCGCAACAGATATAAAAGAAAAACTAGGAGTATAATTATGGAAATTTATTCTATCAAACTTACATCGGGAGAGGAAATTGTTGCTAAAACGGAAACAATTGAAATTTTAAACCACGATGTTGTTGATATTTACGAAGCACGTAGTATTGTCATGATGCCAACTGGAGAATTGAGATTTGGTCCAGTTCTTTTTTCAGCTAACAAAGATAAGGCAATTAATATTAATCGATCAGCGATTGCAGCATATAGTAAATATGTTCGAGAAGAATTTTCTAATGCATATACACAAGCTGTTTCACCATTATCTATACCTAAACCATCAATTCTATTGGGCTAAATATTAGTATGCAAAATAGTTTAAGTGGATTTCAAATACTTGCAGGATCGGGTCTTCAAAATGGAGAGGGAATAACTCCTCCGAATATTAGTGCAAATTTATCCTCATATAGTAATTTTGCGCCAGTTGCAAATTTTAGTAACATTTATTCAACAGCATCTCTTCTGCCATTTGGATTAACATCAGCAAATGCTAATTTATTACTTTCAATTGGAGCAAATACTTTCCCACAAGTATTTGGTCAAGTTCCAAATGAATTTAGTTCTAATCTTGGAAATGGACCATTATTTTCTATTGCTCCAGCAAGAACAATAGCTTGGTTTGGTGGTAGTCCAACAGCAAATATTTATATACAAACTTTGAGCCAAGCACAATCATATGCGGCAGCAGCACAGGCGGTAATTAGTTCAGCAGCTACAACACAGTGGTCTGGTGGGCCAGCCTCTAGTGCTACTGGAGGATTTTCTGCAATTGGCGGAAATGATCCAATACAATTTCAAAATGTAGCCAATGTAATTTCAGAGTTAGGAACATTAATGGTTCCAACAGACCCATTCAATGGTTTTAGTAATGCAGATTGTTTTAATCGCATATTGGAAGCTGGTAATGATACCATTGGTAATTTACATCTTACTTTTTTTGGTAAAAATATTATTGATCCTACGACTGGAAATACTTGGATAATTGGTAGTGATTTATTTTCTTATATTTTAGATAATCCTGTTGGTTTATCAGATACAGATACTTTTCAAATTGTATCTTTAAATCCATTTGATATTGTTTTGGGACAAGCAGCAAATAATGCATTGACACAGACCGGAGACTTGGATGCTGTCATAACATTTTTTGGTGTTGGACCAAATGCAGCCTCTTTAATATATCAATGGACAGATTGTTTAAATATTCCATTAATGATAGGACCAGTAGTAACACAAACTATTAGTTCAGCTTTGAATCTCGGAAATATTTCATTAGATGTTTATCATTTTATTAATGGTTTAGTTACAAATATTTCAGGATTAACAAATATTCCATCGATGACAGCTTTGGGATTAATAATGTCACAAATTTCTCCATTAACAAATTCAAGTAATTTATTAGCATTATCATCACCAATATCACAAAGTCAATTTTCCAATATACAATCAACTTTTGGGCCGGGGTCTGGAACATATGGAAATCCAACAGTTGATGATATTTTAGGATCAACTAATTACAATGGTGCTTTAACAGATACAATATCGGGTTTAATTACATTAACTACTTCTACGCATTATGCAAATATTAGCTCAGATACTTCAAATATTTCTTCTGCGCTTGTAACAAATATATTTCCAGTAACATTGAGTGACGGTTCTATATATGGAAATATAAATAGCTTGGCAATTGGAGGATCAACTTTAGTAAATCAAAATGCAGCTAATTTAGCAAACATTGCTCCTTCATTAACAAATGTTTCTGTATTTTCATCATATAATAATATTTCAGAAACACATAATAATAGTATTACGCTTTCAAATGTTGCATCTTCTTTTTCTCCTATCAATACAGTTGCTATGCTTTCTGGCGCTACATCAGATTTTCCAAAAGTTAGTGGATTGGTTGGCTTAGTTTTGAGCATTATTCACAAATATTATGGCGCAAGTCAAATAGTAAAAATAGATAATCCACCCCAAAGCGCAATGTTCCAAAGAATTCCCGGTTCCCCTAATTTTTCTCCATCGGCAGTATTGGGATCGTTTCCTTCTTCACTAGCGGCAATGGCTGCATTATCAAGTCAAATCCCAAATGCAGATGAAATTTCTGGATTGAATAATATAACAAATTGTATTGATATGACTTCAATTACTGGTCAAGCACTCAATGCAACAGTTAAAGAAGCACAAAATGCCCAAGTATTATCTTCTGGAGGTATTATTTCACAATCGTTTGCTACAAATCCAATCAGTTTGGTTATACCAAAATTTTAATATTGACATTTTATTTTAGTTGTGTATAATCAGATTATGATTAGTGAACGTATAAAAACCGCTATTGATTTTGCAATGGAGAAACACAATGGGCAATTAGACAAAGCAGGAAAACCATATTTTGGTCATCCTTTACGAGTTGCTCTTTCTGTTGCATCTCGACAAGATATTCCTGACGATGATGATTATTTTATCGTTGCAATTTTACACGATGTAGTAGAAGACGCGAAAGTTTCTTTAAAGGAAATTGAAGAACAGTGGGGGAAAGTTGTAGCTGATGCCGTTGATTCTGTTTCTCGCCGGGTAAAACCACGAAAAGAAACTTACATGCAACTTATTGCACGAGCTAAGGATAATGTCATTGGTCGTACTGTAAAAATTGCAGATATTGAAGATAATAGTGATCCTATTAGAATCGCGGCGCTACCAATAAACAATAGAGATATTGTTAAGAGATATGACCGTGCAAAGAAATTTTTGCTAGAGGATTAATGTGATAAATATTATGTTAAATGAAGAAAAAAGACGATTACTAGAAGTCTTGAATATACCAAATTATTGGGATTTCTCAGAAGATGGCAAGGGTATTATTGTTGTGGTTGACGGTAAGCAGGTATCACAATTTTCAATGTATGAAGTTCTTGATTCAGCAAATCCAGATTTTATTATGGAAACTCTGGAAAATATTAGAAAAGAATGTGTTGAACATCCAATTGGAAAATGGCGAGAATATTACAGCAGAAAGTGTTTGGAGAAATTCGAATCATGAGAAACACCAAAAATTGGACACCTTTGCGGTTATGGCTGTTAATTTTTGTGATTATTTCAATAATAATTATTATTGACCATATTACACCATAAATACTATTATATTAACTTTAACCAAAAAGCCCTCATTTTGGGGGTTTTTGCTTTCTATGGAGAATAATATGACTAAAAAATTACAAATTATGATTATGGGGGTCTTTGTATTTTTTGCATCGATATTATATGCAGAAACAACTTTCCCTTCCCACGACCAAGCGGTTTGTCTCGCAAAAGTCATATATCACGAATCTGGTAACGAATCAATAAAAGGTCAAATTGCTGTTGGAGAAGTAATAGTTAATAGATTAAATGCTGGAGTTGCAAAATCAGTGTGCGCAGTAGTTGAACAACATATTGGGCAACATTGGCAGTTTGGAAGTTATGTTTTAAATAAGAATGTCATTCCGGTTAATCGTAGAAATTATTTTTATGAAGTGGCTCAACAAGTTTTGAATCAAACATCTTTCATTTTACCGCCAAATGTTTTATATTTTAATAATGCGTTATTTGATAAAACAAAATATCAATTGTATGAAAAAATTGGACACCAATATTTTTTCATTCGTAGATATCCGCATAAAAGTGTCAAAAACTAACATGATAACCGATGATGAGAAACGGTTTTATTTAATGTTGTGTGGTTGGCAACAAATCAGTGGATTATTTAATGAACTTTGGTGGACGAAGACGGATCATTCTTGCACATCTTTAGATAACGCCTATCAAATAGAAAGGAAAAATAATGGATGTATCAACAGATGATGAAATGGAAATGTATCTAATGTTATGTGGATGGACAAAATCAAATAAGCCATATTATGGACTTGATTGGCGTAGTCCACTAAACGGTGATCGGTATACGCTGCAAGAAACATATCGTCTAGAAAAGAAACGGTTAGAGAAAAAATAATGGAAATAACCGATGATGAAAAACGATTTTATTTAATGTTACATGGATGGCAACAACGAATGCAAGATTTTACTGAATATTGGTGTATTGTTGGAGAAGTTGGAATTTTTAATCTTTACGCAGCATATTATAGGCAACGTAAACGAATGGAGATTCAAAATGATAACCGATGATGAAAAACGGTTTTGTTAGAATCTACCTTGACAAACAAACCAAATTCTGATATACTAGATTTATGAATGAAAAAGATTACAATTTGATGTCGGAATCGGAGCAATTGTCTGCTGTTCAACAAGATGGTCATGCCATTAAATATATCAAAAACCCAAGCGAAGATGTGCAATTGGCTGCTGTTAATAAAAATGGTTATGCCATTCGATACATCGAAAACCCAAGCGAAGATGTGCAATTGGCTGCGGTTAAACAAAATGTTTGGGCCATTGATGACATCAAAAACCCAAGCGAAGATGTTCAACTGGCTGCGGTTAATCAAGATGGTTATGCCATTCAATATATCAAAAATCCAAGCGAAGAAATGCAACTGGCTGCGGTTAATCAAAATGGTGGTGCTATTTATTACATCAAAAACCCAAGCGAAGATGTACAACTGGCGGCTGTTAATCAAGATGGTCATGCCATTCAATATATCAAAAACCCAAGCGAAGATGTTCAACTGGCTGCGGTTAATCAAGATGGTCATGCAATTTATTATATCAAAAATCCAAGCGAAGAAATGCAACTGGCTGCGGTTAATCAAGATGGTTATGCCATTCAATATATCAAAAACCCAACAATATCTGTTCAAATGATGGCCAAATTATTGTCTTGACAACCAAACCAAATTCTAATATATTTGAAATTGAAAGGATAAAATAATGATTAAGTTTATTCACAAGTTTTTTCTGTCTCGAAAATTTTCCCCTGTTTTGCACACTATTGCAACTGAACCAGAGGTAACGCGCCGGTTTATGAATGTAAATAAGATTGCCGATGGTCTTGAAAAGACCAGTCGATTGCTGGTTGAATTGCGTTCCAAAGCTGTTCCAAATTCCGATGCTATTGCAACTTGGGAAAGAATTCAAGCAAATTTGCAATGTCAATGGCGGGATGCAGGTATTGAAATTTCCACTAATGGTCATTACACTTTTGAATAGGTGATATATGGAATATCCAACCAAAGACGAGATGGAGATGTATTTAATGCTTCTTGGTTGGGAAATATATGTATTTCCAAAAACGAATAAAACTGCATATTTTTCTCCTAATACCCTTATTGGTTATTATGATATTAAAGAGGCTTATGAAATAGAAAGGCATCGTAATGGTTAAAAAGGATAAAGAAAAAATTGTTTTTCTGTTGTTTTCTGGATGGAAAGTATTACCTAGAAAACCACACTGTGAAACTCGTTATTATCCTCCATATAGTGGGTATTTTGCACCTAGTGGATATCCATTATGTTTAGCATATGCAATGGAAAAAAACAATATAAAAGTCAATGAGTGTCATTATGAATAAAATATCAAATGACGAAATGGAGTTTTATCTTATGCTATGTGGATGGCATAAAGAATTAAAAGAAAAGTCTGAACCTTATCAATTTTGGATTGATCCAGTAGATACAGGATACTGGCTTTTAGAGGAAGCTATAAAAGCACAAAAGAATGTTGATAATAACCTTGCAGAATCATTATTTGATTCTATGAAAAAATTTGGATTGTAATATGACCAATGATGAAAAAGAAATGTATTTGATGTTGCACAATTGGATAATAGATCGGATTAATTATTTTCCTAAAATTGCTTATTTTCCATCAAGTCTATCTATTGGAACTTTTCATTTAGATTATGCATATGAATTAGCGAGGGAAGAAGATGGTATCAGATAACCAAAAAGAAATGTATCTAATGTTATGTGGATGGATAAAAATTAAACAAACAGATAATAATTATCTTCAATTATATGAATCTCCAAGAAAAACACATTATACTTTAGAATCAGCATTTAGATTTCAGAGGTATTTAGATGAACATGGCGACCAATGACGAAAAAGAAATGTATCTGTTATTAGTTGGATGGAAAATAGATAGAATCATGGTTGAATTAAACTATTATTATCCTCCGTGGAGTAAAGGTATATTATATAGAAATATTGATTACGCATTTAAGGCAGAAAAGGATCATAATGGAATTGTCGAAAAATGAAAAAGAATTTTATTTAATTCTCATGGGATGGACCACAGAAAAATCAACCGTTCATTACTATTACGCTGGTGATATTTGGTATATTCCACCCAATGGTTCTCCTATACTTAAAAAGTATGAAATGACACGTATATTAGAACACGCTTTTGAATGGCAAAAATGTGTAGATGAAGGTCGCTACGTCTGCCTTTCGGGTGGAAATTAATTTTATTGACATTAATTATAAATTTTGGTATATTTGTATTTGAAGGGGGAGTATGACAACTGCTGATGAAAAAGAGATGTATTTGATGTTGGCCGGTTGGACAATAAACCGTGTTAATTGGCTTGAAACTAAATATGTTGTTTATACACCACCTGCAAATTCGCGTTGTATAAGAGGATATAGATATGTCCTTGATTTGGATAAAGCATTCAAATCACAGAAAAGAATGGATTTAAATCGATGAATAATAAACCAACCCGCTTAACCTACTTATTTTAAACGATTTATTTCTCTTGACATTACCTGAAAAGTTTGGTATACTTAATTCATGAGTCAAAGAGAGAACATCCAAAAGTCCATCGTGAGTTTGAACAACACCTTGATTAATGCACAAACCGCATATTATGGCTGCGCTGGTGCATTAGGCGACTTGAGTCCGGTGATGTCTGATGCTGATTATGACGCATTAGAAGCCCAACTGACCGCTCTGGTCAATGCAAACAAGGAATTTGCTCCATTGGCAACAGTGTTGAGCAAAGTAGGAACAGAATCCAATTCTGTTTTGAGAATTCCCCACGCTCGTCCGATGTTGTCCATCGAGAATTACTATACCCCTGAAAGTTTTGTTGAGGCCGCGAAGAATTATGGTTCGGTTGTTTTGATTGAACCAAAGCGTGATGGTTGTAGTTCTGAAATTCAATATTTGGATGGCGTTTTGACTCGTGCTGTGAGTCGCGGAGATGGCGAAGCTGGTGAGGAAATGACAGCACAGGTTAAGGTTTGTAAGAAAATTCCTCAGACAATTAAAACCAATATCCACGACTTGAGAATTCGTGGTGAAATGGTAATGTATAACTCAGAATTGTCGAGAATCAATTCTTTGGGTGGAAAACAATATGCAAATTCACGAAATTTAACTGCTGGAACATTAAAGCAGAAAGATTTGTCAATTGTTCGTTCTCGTGAGATTGTTATGATTCCATGGGATATGTATTCCCCTGATCAGGATGCTCTTTTGCCAGATAGCGCATATGAGCGTATGCAACTTGCAACGAGTTTTGGTTTCGCTGATTATGAAGGCGAGAGAGTTAATCGTCAGAATAGTGTAGATATTTTGAATGTTCTGAAAGCGATTTTGAAGAAGAACGAAGTATCTACTATTGTTGCAGATGGAGCGGTAATAAAATCTGATAGTCATAAAGTGCGCAATACATTGGGAGTGGCATCAAAGTTTACAAAATATCAGCATTGTTTTAAACCTCAGAATTTGGTTTCAAACACAACTTTGCTATCTATTGAATACGGTCTTGGTCGCACTGGCAAGGTTACACCAGTTGCAATTCTCAAGCCTGTCAATCTTGGTGGAGCAATGATTGCTCGTGCTACAGTGTGCAATGAAACATATATGGAAGCACTTAATTTGACAATTGGTTGTGAAGTTGAGCTATGTCGCTCCGGTGATGTCATTCCTTTTATTGTCAAGGTTACAAAGCCGGGAACAAAGAAGATTGTTTTCCCAACAAATTGCCCATCTTGCAATTCAGTTCTAACATTTGATCCTACATCAGAAATTGTTCAGCGTATGTGTGTGAATAGTAATTGTGCTGGCAAGGCGGCTGAACAGTTCGCATATGTCGGCAATCGTAAAACATTGGAAGTTGACAATCTCGGCGATAGTATGGCCGCAGAACTTGTCGTTCACAATATCACCAATCTTGCCGATCTATTTGAGTTCGCCGCAGATATTCTCAATAATAATTTGACTGTTAATGATTTGGTTGATATGGGTTTTCGTTCAGGTGTCAACACAATGAAGATGATTAAGAGTCTGCAAAATGCAAAGACTGCAAAGTGGGATCGTTGGATTGCTTCTCTTAATATTCCGTTCATCGGTCACAGTCTTGGCAAGGATATTGCTAAGATTCTTAATCTATCTTCGGATGATATGAATAATCTTCCTAAGTTGTTGCTCACTCTTCCTAAGTTGAATCTTGATAAGTTGGGAGTAGTTAAGACAGCATCAATCGTTGAATGGGCGCAGAATCCTACGAACGCCGATCTTTGCAATCGGTTATATAATACTGGTGTAAGGCCAGAACAGGTGGAGGTAGTAAAAATGAGTGGTAAGAAGTTGAGTGGAACAAAATTCGTTATGACTGGTGAGATGGCCAGAGGCACTCGCAAGGTTGTTGCCGCAGAATTGGTAAATCTTGGCGCAGAAGAACTTAGCGCAGTATCTTCGGCATGTAATCTTTTGATTGTTGGTGAAAATCCGGGATCGAAGTTGGCAAAGGCACAAGCCAAAAATATTAAAATTGTTGGAGAAGATTGGGTCAATGAAGTGTTGGGATAATATCTCACATGCAAAAATTGCATACTGAAAGGAACTATTCTTTGGAAAATATTCTTGGTTATCTGTATGGTTATGATCGCAATAATTCATCCAAGCGTAAAAAATCTTATAGAAAAGATAAAGAACGTCTTTGGATAGGACAAGGTGGAGTGTGTTATTGGTGCAGTAAAAATTGCAATTTTAATGGTAATGGCGGAACTCCCGATGAATTTACAGTAGATCATGTCATACCACTTGATCACAATGGAACAAATAATTGGATGAATTTAGTTGGAAGTTGTCAAG
>Ga0302319_10009813_pt1 | contig 18336 bp, 10 predicted proteins | sample Bog_T0_2_FD_203319 | JGI IMG/M metagenome (GOLD analysis project Ga0302319, IMG submission 203319) | Peat permafrost microbial communities from Stordalen Mire near Abisko, Sweden - Bog_T0_2 | ecosystem: Environmental > Terrestrial > Soil > Wetlands > Peat | place: Sweden: Abisko, Stordalen Mire...
AGAGCGAAGACCCCGATGGCGTAGTCCCAGTAGTAAAGCGGGAACTGCCAGCGATCCTTGCCGGCCAGTTTCTGAGTGTTGGCCCAGGAGCCCCAGCCCAGCATGGTGAGGACGCAAAAGAAGATGGCGAGTCCGGTGCTATCAACGATGAACATATTCTTGGGTAGGTAGCTCCTGTTCTGTCAGCCTGCGAGGATACGTTGTACTTCGGCGCGATCCGGCGCCGAGTTCTGAGCGCCGTTGCGAGTGACCGAGACGGCTGCCGCGGCGTTGGCGAAGCGCATGGCTTCGGGAATGGACGTGCCCTCCGACAGAGCGACCGCGAGCGCTGCGTTGAAGACATCGCCCGCGGCCGTAGTGTCGACCGCTTTCACGGAGAATGCATTCGCGCGCTCGCAACCGGGGACGGCCGAGGATGAATAAAGGCAGCCAGTGGCACCCAGCTTGAGCATAACGGCGCGCACGCCGAGAGCGAGTAGTTTTGCGGCGGCGTTTTCGGCATCGGTGAAGGTTTCGATAAGCAGCTGTGAGTCATCAAGCAGAACACCGGCTTCCGTTTGGTTCGGCGTGAGGATGCTCACATTGTTGAGCAAGGCCGCGGGAAGAGTACGTGCGGGCGCGGGATCGAGGATCGTAGTTGCGCCGCGCTGCACGGCGTGGGCGAAAGCGGCCTCGACGGTTTCGAGCGGCGTTTCCAGCTGTGTGAGCAGGAAATCGCCTTCGCCGATATCGCGCAACTGCGATAGCGCGGTTTCGGGATCGAGGTCCGCATTGGCGCCGGGCGAGATGACGATCGAGTTCTCGCCTCCGGGCAGCACATAGATGCAGGCGCAGCCGGTCGGCCTGACGGACGTCCGGATTCTGCCCGTATCGACGCCGGCTGATACGAGACTGGACAACAGAGCCTGTCCAAAGGGATCGGCCCCGACGGAGGCAATCATGGATACGTTGCCGCCCAGTTTCGCGGCAGCGTAGGCCTGGTTCGCTCCCTTGCCGCCGGGGAACAGCGCGAGATCGCCGCCCGCAAGGGTCTCGCCTTCGCGTGGGAGACGCGACAGACCGAAAACCAGATCCATGTTGGCGCTACCGAGAACGAAGATTCTGCGGTTACTCATCAAACTGGCCATCCACTGCGCAGCGGAAGCCGACGGTTCCCGAGCGGTCCTTTGAAGGGGCCATGAGCAACAGCTTGCCGTGTTCGCTCAGTTTGTATGCCTGAGGAAAATACCAGCGCGAGCCTTGCGGCTGGTAGTAGCTGCCTCCGCGAAGGATCGCCGCGCGCGTGTGATCGTCGGAATACTCGTCGGTCCACTGCCAGACGTTGCCGGTCAGGTCTTCCACGCCGAAGGGGCTTGCTCCGCGCGCATGGGCAGCCACGTCATCGGGTCCTCGCAGCGTGCGGTCTTTATCCGGAACGGGCACGGCGGTTGGGTCCCACTGATTGCCCCAGGGATAAATGCGTCCGTCCTTGCCCTGCCCCGCGTATTGCCATTCCCATTCGTGCGGCAGGCGCTTGCCGGCCCACTGCGCGTAGGCGCGGGCGTCTTCAAGCGAAACCCATGTGACAGGCTTGTTGTCCCAGCCCGCGGGGAAGGTTCCGTTCTTCCAGTCCTTCAGAAAATTATGATCGTCCGCCGGATGGTATTTCGCGGCATCGAGAAACTTCTTGAAGTCGGCGTTGGTGACCGGGTAACGATCGATGTAGAAGGGCGCAATCTGGACAGTACTTTTGTGCGCTCGGCGGGCGGCATTCTCCCAGGGGTACTGAACGTCGACGCCGATCTGGTTCTCGCCTTCGATTTCGATGCCGGAAACTTCGAACGGGAACGCAGCGGCAGGAATTGGGACCATCCCCGGCGGCGAAACTGCGGCCGGTTTGGTGGGAGCAATGGCAGTCAGCGTCTGCTGAAGGACATTGCGCTCTTTTGAGAAGCTATCGAGCCTGGTCCGGCCGAGCGTGCTGATTGCCGCGAGGAGCGTAGTGAGTTCGGGATTCACGGAAGTGGCATCCACGGAGAGCACTGCGCCGTAGCCACTGCCTTCCATGGCGAAGCTCAGTATGGCGGTATTGCCGCGAGGCGCGGGCGTCAGTTCGACGCCGTGCCAAAGGTCGAAGTACCGGCGACCCGTCTGGTGAGGGATTGCGAGTTGTGCGCCCGAAACGTCGAACTCATTTTTGTTCACGATGGTCCACAGGGTACGGTTCGCCAGCGGCCATTTACTGGCGTAGATGCCCGTCTGGAGCATCGGAGTGTGTGGTTCCCAATCGGCGCTGACGAGGTTGGCAGCGAAGGCGCGCTCGATTCTACCGATGCGGCGCACGACTTCGGAATCGCGCGGAGTGAGCTGATTCCAGATGCCCCAGATGTTCTCCCAGGTCTCCATGCCCACGCCGTTGAAGAAGGCGTACTGAAGGTCGATATTCTTATCGCGCTGCCACCGATCGGAGATGTTGGTCAGGTGGCGGGTCTCCAGCCACTTGTACTTCGACACGAGCTGCGGCGGGGGAAGCGGGCCCCCGGGGACCGCGGGTCCGGTGGCCGGTCCCCAGTTCATATTGTTGTAAGCCAGGGCTTCGTCGACGGACAACAGTTCGGGCTCGAAGGCGAGCGGGTGGCCGGTCTTATCGGAAGCGACGCGGTACTCACGGGGAACCGCGGCCATAGTGTCGCCGTTGATGCCGTCCGCGCCCACCTCGGCGAGTTCTTCGGCCAAAGCTCTCGATTCGGGCAGGCCGAAGTCGCGCGTACCCTGATCCCACAGCATCATGGGGAAGAGGACGCGCACGCCGCGACGGTGGAAGTCGGCCACCATTTGGCGGATGGCGGGGATTCCGCCGGGCATGTCGCGGAAGTGATCGAACTGGCTGCGGTCATCGATGCCGATGTTGGGATAGGTGTGCCAGACGAGGACGGCGTCGATACCTCCGTAGCGTTTATCGAGATCATCGAGGTAGCGGTCGACGGTGTATTTGCCGGTGGCGGGATCGAAGAAGTAGCGGTCTTCGATCATCATCTGGGGCTGCATGAAACTGCTTTGGGTCCACTTGAGTTCGGGCCGGTCGTATTCGGCACCGTTGTAGCCGATGCGTTTGAGATACTCCATGCGCCAGCGCTTCATGTCGGCGAGCCAGCGGGGGAAATCGGCGGGCGTGCGGGGGCCTTCGAAGTGATAGCCCTGAGGGGTCACGGTGGGATCCTGCGCGATGAGGAGGGTGGCGGTCAGAAAGACGGCGATGGGGATGGGGAAGGCGGCGCGCATGTGGGTCCTGGCCAGAGTCAAGGATATCGCATTTCGAAAAACCTTAGCCGCGGATAAAGGGAGGGTTCTCTCCAGCCCCGATTCCGGCAGTTCCCCCCTCGTGACGATATTTGGTCACTCGCCCGCATTATCGCCGCAGCATGGAAAACACGAGAACTACCATCGACGTGCGGGCTCAATGCGCCTGTTCCATTAAGCGGCGATGCGCCGATGGCCCTCGGGATGCTTTGCCATAAAGCATGAGACCTCCGCCGAACCCGTCGCGGGCAAAAAGCGAGGCCCCATTCGGCTGAGTAAGCGCCGTGAGACCGGGACATGACGCCCCAGAACTCCGCCAACGACCAATGGAAGCCGCGGGTCAATCCGTGGGCGATTGCGTCGACAGTGGCGCTCGCGGCGTTCATGGAGGTTCTGGATACCTCGATCGCCAATGTGGCGTTGCCGCACATCTCCGGAAACCTTGGCGCCAGCACCGATGAAGGGACCTGGGTCCTCACCAGCTACCTGGTCTCAAATGCGATCGTTCTGCCGATGGGCGCGTGGGCTTCAAGCGTTATCGGACGCAAGCGGTTTTTCATGCTGTGCATCATAATCTTCACCGTCGCCAGCTTTTCCTGTGCCATCGCGCCATCGCTCCCTCTCCTGCTTCTGGCGCGTGTCGTCCAGGGGGCCGGTGGTGGCGGGATGCAGCCGATGGCGCAGGCGATTATGGCGGACTCGTTCGAAGAAAAGAAGCGCGGCCAGGCGTTTGCCCTCTATGGTCTGGTCGCGGTATTGGCGCCATCCATAGGCCCTAGTTTGGGTGGCTGGATCACGGACAACTACTCCTGGCGATGGATCTTCTACCTCAACATCCCGATCGGCGTTCTGGCGCTCATACTGGTGAACCGTTTCGTCGACGACCCGCCGTGGATCAAAGGCGACCGGCGGAACCTGAAGCGGCTGGACTATATTGGCCTCGGCTTACTGACCGTCGCCATGGGCGGAATGCAGATCATGCTTGACAAGGGCGAGGAGAGCGCGTGGTTCGCTTCGTACTTCATTCGGTTCTTCGGCACGCTGTTCGTGGCCGGGATGATCGGGCTGATCTGGTGGGAGTGGCAAGCCCGGAGCCCGATTATAAATCTGAAACTCCTGAAGCATAGGAACTTCGCCGTATGCACCCTGCTGATGATTCTGGTGGGCGGCGTTCTCAATGCCACCACCGTACTTCAGCCGCAGTTTTCCCAGGCGCTGCTCCACTACACGGCAACTCTATCGGGAGAGGCGCTTACGGGTGGGGGCATCGCGCTGCTTGTAGTTATGCCGCTGGCAGGTTTCGCCGCGGGCAAGTTCCCCGCCCGGAACATCGCGGCTCTCGGGTTTACCTTCTTCGCCTGGGCGTTTTACTACACGTCCACGCACCTCACGCTCAACATGACCTTTGGCTTTGCAACCTGGCTTCGGGTGCTTCAGGTCGCACCAATTCCGTTGTGTTTTATTGCGATCACCAACGCCGCCTATGTGGGTCTGCCGAAGGAGGCGAGCAATCAGGTCTCCGGCATCATCAACTTCGTGCGTAACATAGGCGGCAGCATCTTCATCGCATGCACCGGAGCCATCGTAACGAATCGAACGCTCTTCCATGAGGCGCGCCTGGCCGACAACATGCAGGCTTCGAATCCGGCATACGCCGATCACCTGAGCGCGCTTACCCGCGCCTACGGGGCAATTGCCAGTGGCCCGAATGCGGTGGCACTGGCCCGCGGCTCCATCGACCGGGAGCTCAACAGGCAGGCTGCCGGCCAGGGCTATCAGGACATCTATCGCTTACTTGCCTGGCTGGCGGTCGTCATGGTTGGGTGCGCTTTTCTGCTGAGCAAGAACAAGCCCGGAGAGGGAGCGCCCGCCGGAGAAGCGGGCTAGCGGCGAAACGGGTACTCGAACGAGAAAGTGGTTCCGCAAAGGCGTGAAGCGCGAAAGGCATCGAACATGAAGACCTGCCGGCCAAAGAAACAACTGCTCGCACTCAGTCTGGCGATGGTCGCCAGCGGCTTAGCGTGCCGGGAAGGCCTCGCACAGCAAGGCTACGCCTCGTCCGCGACGTCCAAAGTCCAACAGGTTGTGCTGTCGACCGGCGGCGGAGGCGTGGAGGCACAACAGTCCGCAACGGGCAGCGCTGGCAGCAGTTCCAGCGTGAACACGATCAACAGCACCATCCAGATTTCGGGCGGATATCGGGGAAGCATCCCGGACCCGAAGGCGCCGCAGGGGACGCTTACCTTGACTATCGCCGAGGCCATACGCCGGGGGCTTCAGTTCAACCTGGGGAGCGTGACCGCCGGCGTCTCGGTGAGGCAGGCGCGCGCTCAACGGCTGGCGGCATTAAGTCAGATGCTTCCGAACATTTACGGGACGTTGACCGAGACGAGCGCCAAGGTGGACCTTCAGACATCGGGCCTGACGGCTTCCGCTTTCGGTGGGCGCGTTGCGGTTCCCACCACCGTCGGCCCATTCCATTACTACAGCGCGCTCGGGAATGTGAGCGAGGAACTCAGCCTGACGGCCGTTCACAATTTGCGCCAATCGGAGGCGTTGCTTCAGGCGGCGCAGATGAGCGAAGCCGGCGCGCGCGAGCTCATCGTCCTCGCTGTCGGCGGCACGTACCTTCGCGTGATTGCGAACAGGGCCAACCTCTTGTCCCAGGAGGCCCAGGTCACGCAGTCGGAGGCCAGCTATAAACTGGCCGCCGACCAGTATGCGGCGGGAACCAAGACCATCATCGACAGCAACAAGAGCCTGGTGGAGCTGCGCACACAGCAACAGAGACTCAGCGCACTGCGCGGCGACTTGCTTAAGGAGGTTATGCAGTTCGCGCGGCTGATTGGTCTTCCCGCCGGGCAGCAACTGGTTTTGAGCGAAGATCTGCCGGTGCAGGTCCCAGGCGCCATCCCGCTTGAGGAGGGGCTCAAGCTCGCACTCGACGGACGTCCCGATCTGAAGGCGGTCCGTCTGCAGTTGAAAGCCGCCGCGGAGGCGCGCCGCGCGTCGAAGTCCGAGTACCTGCCGTCCCTGAGCGTCAACGGCAACTATGGTTTGGAAGGTATCAACCCGGACAAAGGGGTCTCCGCTTATCAGATTTCGGCCGGCGTGAATTTCCACATCTTCGATAGCGGGCGAGTCAGGGCCGACATCGATCGGGCCGATGCGGCATACAGTCAGTTGCAAGCCCGGTATGACGATCTGGAGGGCGCCGTGGATCTCGAGGTACGGCAGGCCTATGTCGATCTGCTGGTGGCCACCGAACAACTCGGGGTTGCACAGGAGAATCGCCAGCTCGCGGCTGAGACCCTGACGCAGTCCGTCGATCGTTTCGCTTCCGGCGTGACCAACTCCGTGGAGGTTGTGCAATCGCAGGAGACAGTCGCCGCGGCGGAACGGGACTATATAGGCACGCTTTTCTCTCTCAATCTCTCCCGCATCGGTCTCGCCAAAGCGATCGGGCAGGCCGGGCAATTCATTCCGAACATGCTGAAAGGAAATTAATCCATGCCCGAAAACGATCAGGAAAAGACGAAACAGAATGGGCAACTGCCTGACGGGCAGGGCGTGCAGAAAGACCAGCGGAACCCCACACAGGAAGTCAGGCAGGGAGCCGTTCAACCGGAGGTCAAACAAGACGGCGACAAGAAGGACGACGCCGAAGAAAAGCCGGTCGACCGCGCGACTAAGATCAAGCGAATCCTCATCGGCGCCGGTGTGGTCGTGATATTGGCGATCGCAGGGACCCTATGGTGGCTTCACTCGCGGACCTTCGAGGCCACCGACGACGCACAGATCGATGGACACCTCAACCCCGTCGCCTCTCGCGTTGCCGGAACAGTCAAGGCGGTATATGTGGAAAACGATCAGCCGGTGAAAGCCGGAATGCCTCTGGTGGACCTGGACACGCGCGATTATGAGGTGCAGGTAGAGCAGTCGCGCGCGCAATACGAGCAGGCCCTGGCCCAACTCGCCGCCCAGAATCCGAACGTTCCGATTACGCAGACCGCGAACCGGAGCGCCGTGGATAGCGACTCTGCGACCGTGCTTAACGCGGAGGCCGCGATTACCGGCGCCAAATACGACTATGACAGTAACGTCGCCAGGTTGCGTCAGGCCGAAGCGAACAACCAGAAGAGCCAATCCGACCTGGCGCGATACAAAGGACTGGCGGACAAACATGAGATCGCTTTGTCCGACTACGACCAGTATCTTGCCAACGCCGGCTCGCAGCAGGCTGCCGTTGAAGCCAGCCGCGCAGCCGCCGCGTCCTCGCAGCAGATGGTCGATGCGCGGCGCGCACAATTGCTGCAGCAACAAAGCAAACTCCAGGAGGACATGCAGAATGCGCCTCGCGAGGTCACCATCAAACAGGCCAACAACAAATCGAGCGCGGCGAATGCGGCGTCGGCCAAAGCGCAGCTGGATCTGGCGCTTCTCAATCTGACCTACTGCCATATTCTGGCGCCCGTCGACGGCATCGCTATCCAACGCAGTGCGGAGCTTGGCGGCAGAATCTCGGTGGGCCAGCAGCTTGTAGTCGTGGTACAGAACCAAAATACATGGGTGACGGCCAATTTCAAGGAGACGCAACTCCGCAAGATGCACGTCGGCCAGCATGCCACCGTTGCGGTGGATGCACTGGCCGAATCGTTCCAGGGCGAAGTACAGTACATGCCGGCCGCGACGGGAGATCGAACCAGTCTTTTTCCGCCGGAGGACGCGACCGGCAACTATGTAAAGGTCGTGCAGCGCCTCCCCGTCCGAATCAGCATCAACCCAGACCAGCGGGACCTGAATAAGTTACGCCCGGGTATGTCGGCAGACGTGACTGTTCACTTCGATAGTCGCCAGGACGCATTAGTAGTAGTTCCGAAAAATACGCCGTAACTTTTTCCGGAGCAAAATTCACTGTCTAAATTGTGTATCTTGACAGCGGCTAGCAAGAGGTCTTCGGGCGATTTTCCCGAGTCTCTGCGCGTCTGCGCCATCTCCCGAATCGTGGGTGCCTATCGGCCGGCTACCTTGTCCAGGATTCCCCAGAACTCGGGGAAAGACACTGAGGCGGCGTCTGCGTTGTCGATGGTTGAATCGCCATCGCCTCGCAGGGCTGCTACCGCGAAGGCCATCGCAATGCGATGATCGCCGAAAGAGTCGAAAGCCGCCGCGCGGAACTTTTGTTTGCCGGGGACGCGCATGCCGTCCGGCGTTACTTCGATCTCGATGCCCATGCGCTTGAAATTGTCGGCCACGGTGGCGATGCGGTCGGTCTCTTTGATGCGCAGTTCGGCGGCGTCGCGAATGACGAAGCCTTCCTCCGACGCCGCGCCGAGCACGGCAAGGACGGGGATTTCATCGATCAGCGCCGCGGCCATGTCCTTTTCGATCACGCCGCCGCGAATGGGGGCGTGGCGCACCTGGATGTCTCCGATCGGCTCGCCGTTCACCGATTCGATCTTGAGTACTTTGATGTTGGCGCCGGTAGAGAGCAGGAAGTCGAGCAGGGCGGAACGTGTCGGGTTAAGGCCTACGCCCTGGATTACAAGATTCGAGTCGGGCACGAGGAGGCCGGCAACGAGGAAGAACGCGGCGGAGGAAAGATCGCTGGGGACTACGACGTCGCGACCGGTCAGGTGGGGGCGGCCCTGAAGGGTGATGGTGCGGTTTTTGACGAGGAGGTCGGCGCCGAATTCGCGCAGGGCGATTTCGGTATGGTCGCGGGAACGGATGGGCTCGTGAACGATGGTTTCGCCTTCGGCGAAGAGGCCGCCGAACAGCACGCAGGTCTTGACTTGGGCGCTGGGGACCGGGAGGGTGTATTCGATGGCGTGGAGGTCGGCACCGTGGATGGTGAGGGGCGGGAACTGGCCGTCGCGCGCTTCGATATGGGCCCCCATTTCCGTGAGGGGTTTCATGACGCGGGCCATGGGGCGGCGGGAGAGGGATTCGTCGCCGAAGATGCGGGTGGTGAAGGGCTGTGCGGCGAGGAGGCCGGACATCATGCGGATGGTGGAGCCGGAGTTGCCGGCGTCGAGATCGGCGGCGGGTTCTTTCCAGCCGTGGAGGCCTTTGCCGCGGATGGTGACGGTGGTGCCTTCCTCGGAAGCGTCGATACCGAGGGCCTGGACACAGCCGAGGGTGGAGTGGCAATCGGCGCCGGTGGAATAGTTGGAGATTCGCGTGGTGCCTTCGGCGAGGGAGGCGATCATGGCGAAGCGGTGCGAGATGGATTTATCGCCGGGCAGGGCAAGGACGCCGGACAGACGCGCGGCGGGGCGGATGGTTTGTTGCATGAAGTTCTATTGTAGAGGAGTCCCGGGTTTTGGGCGCGAATGGTGCGGGCTACCTCAGGATTGTGTCATTCGGAGGTTCACGCAGAGACGCAGAGGGAAGACGCGGAGAACGCAGAGAAGACGTAGACCCACAAAAATCTTTTATGCGCGGTTGCGGTGGAGGGTGGGGTCCACGGATGCCACCATTTTCGTTATGTCGAGATGGCCACCCAGAAAGGCGCTGATCCGTTTGGCCGCCGCCCGGGGATCGGCAACCGTTTCGCGATACTTCAGAGTCAGCAACTGCGTGCCGGGGCGGTGACGCAGCAGCGCCTGGATTCGGATAACCGTGCGTGCGTATTCGTCGCGCAACATTTTGCGCCGCTCCGGAGTGGAGGTCAGGGGCTGTTTTCTGCGCACCAGCATGCGGTCCTGAGAGTCGAGAACTTCGTCGAGATCGCGCTCGGTGAAGATCACGCGGCAGGGCAGGCCCGGGGGCAGTGCGGGCAGCAGCGGCGCGACGATCTTGACCGCTTTGCCGCGGCCATTGAGCAGCCAACTGTTGTCCTTCAACAGATTTTTCACCGGCTCGAATTCGAGGTAGCCGCGGGGATTGTCTTCGTCGGGCTCGCGCAGGCCGTCGGTCAGGATTTCGATTCCGCCGGCGGCGAGCATTTGCATGAACATGGAAGTGCCGGAACGGGGAAGGCCGGTTACGACGACCAGAGAATGATCGAGCGGCGGAATTTCGCGCGGGGAAGCCTCCGGTGACTGTGCGGGTTGGGTGGGCGCGGTTGCGAGTTCCACGCGTTCGGCCGCCGAGACCGGCGCGCGGCGGGTGTTCTTGCGGCGCCGCATCTGGCGCGCTAGACGCCGGTGTTCGCTGGCAGTGGCGGGATCGCCCAGGTGTTGCTCCAGCAGGGCGGCGAGGCGCATGTGGGCTTCGGGGAAATTCGGATTGAAGGAAATGGCGGCGCCGAAGGCGGTGGCGGCGCGGCCGTACTCCTTCATCCCCGTGAGCGCGAGGCCGAGCAGATAGTGGGCCAGCGGGTAGTGATAAATCCGCTGCAACGCGTCCAGCGCCAGTTGCGCGGCCTCGGGGTATCTGCGGCGGCGCAATGCCATGCGGCACATGCCGAGGTGGGCGTGGGCGTTATCGGGATCGATGGCGAGCGCCTTCTTGTAAACCTCGGCGGCGTCGCGCCAGCGCTTGAGCCGCTGGTAGAGGTCGGCCGTCTGGAGGAAGAGGCCGGGGCGCACCATGTGGGCCGCGGTTACCTTTTCGAGCGCGGCGAGGGCTTCGGCATACCGTTTTTCGGCGGTCAGGACCTGCGCCTTGAGGTAGTCGATGACGGGGGGCTGGTAGCGGGCCAGGTTTTTCCAGCGGGCGTATTCCTTCTTTTGCTCGTCGTCCAGGTAATCTTCGAGTTCTTTCTGTTTGGCGTCGGGTTTGTTATCTTCCTCTTTGGCTGCGTCTTCTTTGGCTGCGTCTTCTTTGGCCTCGTTTTCTTTCGCTTCGTTTTCCTTCGCTTCGTTTTCTTTCGCTTCGTTTTCCTTCGCTTTGTCCTTAGCTTTCTCCTGTGCGATTTTTCTCAGCTCGGCGACCTTGATGACCGCTTCGTCAAAGAGCGCGCGGCGGCGGAGGTCCAGATCGTCGATGATCTCGCGCATCTCGCCGGTCATGCCCAGAGCCTGGCAGGAAACGAACAGGCGAACGGCGTAGCGTTGTTCGTCGCGATCCTTGCCGTACAGTTCGCGGAAGATTTCGTAAGCTTCCACATGGCGGTCATCGTCCTGATAGGATTCGCCCAGGTTGTAGCGAAGTTCGCGGATGGTCTTCTCCACCGCGATTTCCCGATTCTCGTCGGGACGCTCGATGTAACCGAGCGCGATCATCTGCTCCATGGCTTCATGGGCAGCGACGGGGTCGAGGCGGGTGTGCGGAGGGTGGCGGCCATCGGCACCGGGTACGTCCTCCCAGGATGGGATGAATTTCACGTCGGGCGGTTCAGCGAAAGCCTGGGTCAGCACCTTGCCGTCCATGTCTTCACCTACGGGAAGGCCGAAGAGCGTCAGGATGGTGGGGGTGATATCCAGGACTGAAGGCCCGTGCAGGAGTTCGTCCTTCCTGATGCCGGCGCCGCTGATGGCGAGGATGCCGAAATCGCGATGTTCGATAGCGGGACCGGCGGGAATGTCAGGGATGGAGGCCGGGCGCAGATGGTCGGGGTGGAAGCCGTGATCCGACATCAGAATCACGGTGAGATCCTGATCTTCGCGGCCCCAGCCGGCTTTTTCGAGCAGGGCACCCAGCATCTGATCGTGGAACTGGTAGGCCATGTTGACCACGTTGCTATAGAGTTCGAAATCGCGCTCGCTGATCCATTTTTGGCGCGGGGCGTGGTACTTCATGTAGCCGTGGCAGAAGTGATCGATGGCATCGTAATAGACGGCGAAAAGGTCCCAGTCTTTGCCCTCAGGGAGGGGGTTATCGAGCAGCCACGTGGCGGCGGAGTGCATGCTGACGCACTCGCACAGGGTCTTCATAAGGCCGGCCAGGCGTTTGTCCTTGTCCTGATCGATCTCGCGGGCCAGGGGAATGAAGGGCTCCACCATTTCCGGGGTGAGCAGATCGGGATGCATGCGGAGGTCGGCGAGGGTATCGTGCAGATCCGGTGGATAGACGGCATTCTTCATCAGCGGCCAGCCCTTATCGAGCGGCTGGCCGGCGCGGTGGTAGTGGTCGGAGACCATGACGCCGTTGATGGGTTCGGCAGGATGGGAGGGCCACCAGCCGATGACGATGCTGCGGAGGTCGTTTTGCGTGAGGATATTCCAGATTGCTTTGGATTTGCGCGAGAGGTTGGTGACCGGTTGGATGAAGCGGCCATCGGGGGTGGGTTCGGAGAAGCCGTGGATGCCGTGTTTGAAGGGGCGCTTGCCGGTGGCGATGGAAGTCCAGAGCATCGGGGAGAGCGGGGGATGGAGCGTGGCGATCTGGCCCATGGAGCCGGATTCGACGAGGCGCTGGACGTTGGGCATTTTGCCTGCGTCCATGAGCGGGTTGATGACTTTCCAATCGGCGGCATCCCAGCCAATGAGGAGGACTTTGCGTTTTTTCATTCGGTCGGCAGGCCGTGCGGACTACAGGGCCTTTTCCATTCTATTTGTATCGGCTGTTTTCGGGCGAATTGCGGGAAATTCTGTGCGCGGCGAGCTTCGATATGATGGATCGCACCAGCCTGTGCGCTCCCTAAGGATCGTGTCGTTCCGGATTTCGCGCAGAGGACGCAGAGGAAGCCGCAGAGAACGCGGAGAAAACCTGATTGAGGTCGTGGAGGACCGATGAAGACGAAACGTGCGATTGACGAATTTTCGCGCCGGGCCTTTTTGAGAACGGTTGCAGGGGCGGCGGCTTTGCCGGCTTTTGCCGCTCAGCCTGCCGCGTATGGGGCTGTGCCTTCGGCGCGTCAGTTGGCGTGGCACCAACTGGAGACCACCGCCTTCCTGCACTTCACGGTCAATACGTTTACGGATAAGGAATGGGGCTACGGAGATGAGGATCCGAACCTGTTCCAGCCCGCGCGCTTCGATGCGGACGCGATTATCGACGCGCTGGTTAGTGCGAATATGCACGGCGTGATCCTGACATGCAAGCATCACGATGGGTTCTGTTTGTGGCCGACGAAGACGACGGAGCGGTCGGTGAAGTCGTCATCCTGGCGCAACGGGCAGGGCGATGTGGTGCGGGATCTTTCGGCGGCCGCGCGGCGGCGCAATGTGAAGTTCGGCGTTTATCTTTCGCCCTGGGATCGCAACAATGCGGCTTACGGGTCGCCGGCGTATGTGGATATTTATCGGCGGCAACTGACGGAACTGCTGACGGAGTATGGTCCGATTTTCGAGGTTTGGCACGATGGGGCGAATGGCGGCGACGGGTTTTACGGCGGCGCGCGGGAGAAGCGCACGATCGACAAGAAGACCTATTACGATTGGCCGACTACCTGGGATCTGGTGCGGAAACTGCAGCCGGATGCGGTGATTTTCAGCGATGTGGGTCCCGATGTTCGCTGGGTGGGGAACGAGCGCGGCATTGCCGGAGACCCGTGTTGGGCGACTTACGATCCGGTGGGAGAGAATGGCGGGCCGGCCTCGCCCGGCGACGTGCGGGCGAAGGATTCGCCGACGGGGACGAAGCACGGGACGAAGTGGTTGCCGGCGGAGTGCGACGTATCGATCCGGCCGGGCTGGTTCTGGCATGCGCAGGAGACGGCGCGGGTGAAGACGCCGAAGCAGTTGATCGATCTCTACTATCAGTCGGTGGGCCGGGGGGCGAATTTTTTGTTGAATGTGCCGCCGAATCGGGATGGTTTGATCGATGCGGCGGACCAGGTGTCGCTGAAGGCTTATGGCGACTATGTTCGGAATACTTTCGGCAAGGCGGTTGCGCAGGCTTCGGCGAAGCAGTTGGCGAAGGCGGAGGTGGTGGTCGATTTGCCTCGCGGGGCGGAGTTTGGGGTGATTCGCGTCAGGGAGGATATTCGGCGGGGCCAGCGGGTGGAGGCGTTTGCGGTGGAGACGCTGTCGGGGGGTGCGGGGGAGTGGAAGCAGGTGGCTTCGGGGACGAGCGTGGGTCCGCGTCGCATCATTCGGCTGGAGAAGCCGGTGGGTGGCGCGAAGGTGCGGTTGAAAGTGACGCAGACGGCGGCGCCGGCGGTGGTTGCGGAATTTGCTGTGTTTCGGGAAGCGTGACTGCGGAGTTGTCGAGCGTAGAATGGCAGAGCGCGGCTTATCCCAACGCGGCTTATCCCAACAAAGCGTCGTGCGCTTCCTTGTGATATCTTTTGCAGAGTATCGGTCCAAGGGGAGTGAAGCAATGAAATTTCTGAAAAATGCGAGTATGACGGTCCGGCTGATTGTGGTTACAACGGCTCTGGCGTTGCTGCTGGGCGCGTATGTGAAGCAGCAATCGGCGTCGATCATGACGAATGCGGCGAAGAATTTCGTCAATTCGCTGGAACCGTGGCAGAAGACTGCCGTGACCTTCAAGCTGGAAGACGAAGAGCGTTCGAACTGGTTTTATACGCCGGTGCCGCGCAAGGGTCTGGCTCTGCACGACATGAAACCGTACCAACGGCAACTGGCTCTTGCGATGCTTGCCGCCGGGCTGAGCCAGAGGGGTTTCATCAAGGCCACCACGATCATGAGTCTGGATGAGTTGCTGCTGGTGCTGGAGCCTGCGCCGCGCCGCGATCCGGATAATTATTACGTCAGCATTTTCGGCGACCCTTCGGAGACGGGCGAGTGGGGTTATCGTTTTGAAGGCCACCACGTGAGCCAGAATTTCACGCTGGTGAACGGTAAGATTCAGGGTGCGCCGAGTTTCTTCGGCAGCAATCCGGCTGAAGTGATGGAGGGTCCGCGCAAGGGTCTGCGCGTGCTGGCGGCGGAAGAGGATCTGGCGCTGACCGCGATCAATTCGCTGACGCCGGAAGAGCGCAAAGTGGCGATCGTGGATGTAAAGGCTCCGGCAGATATTCTTACGACGAATACGCGGGAAGCGGCGTTGAAGGGTCAGCCGAATGGGCTTTCGGCCTCGGCGATGACGCCTGCGCAGCGTGCGAAGCTGCAGGATTTGCTGGAAGAATATTGCGCAAACATGCCGGATCAGATTGCCGAGTTGCGGGAAGCGCAGATCAAGAAGGCGGGCACGAACATCTGGTTCGCGTGGGCGGGCGGCACGGAACCTCATCAGCCGAACTACTATCGGATCCAGACCGCCGACTTTCTGGTGGAATTCGACAAGACCCAGAGCAACGGAAATCATATTCACTCGGTGTGGCGCGATCTGAATAACGATTTCGGGCGCGATCTGCTGAAGGAACACTACGCCGCGAGCCATACGGCGGCGAAGTAGTTCGCTGCGATGACGGCGCCGTGGCTGGAGCGGGCGGGCCTATCGTGGCTCCACGCGCTTGAGGACGAGCGCGGGTTCGCGGAGAGTGTGCTGGATGGCGTTGCGATTCGCGGGGCGGCGCCGACGGGGGTAACTCAGTTCCGGCTTGGTTACTGTTGGGCTCACCTGGCGCAACTGTTTCCGCAGCGTGCGGAGTTTGCGCGTGCGGCGGAGAAGAGTTTCCGGCTGGTCCAGGAGGAGGCGTTTGCTCCTGACGACGCCGATTTCCGCGTCTACGATCAGAGTTTCTTTCTGCTGTTCATGGCTTGGCATAGCCGGCTCACCGGCGAGCGGGCGGCTTACGGGCTGTTGAAGGCGCGTTATGCCGGGATGGAGCGGCACCTCGACGATGCGGGTGTGGGCGGGTTCGGTCCGCAGTTGCCGGGTCTCCGCAGTCACAATCCGTACATGCATTTGTCCGAGGCGCTGCTGAAGACCTTTCGGGTCACGCAGGACGAGTATTGGCTGGCGCAGGCGCGAAACATGGAAGAGCTGTTCTTCACGCGGCTGTTGGATCGGGATAGCGGGCTGGTGTTTGAGTTTCTGAATGCCGATTGGTCGGTGGCAGAGGGTCGGCGTGTAGAGATCGGGCATCAGTTGGAGTGGCCGACTTTGCTGCTCGAGATGCATGCGATTACGGGTTCGGAGCGGCTGATTCCGGCGGCGGATCGGATGTATGACTTTGCCGTGCAGTTCGGCTTCGAGGATGGCGCCGCGATTGACGCGTTGCATGAGGATGGCAGTCCGATAGATCGCAGAAGGCTGCTTTGGAGCCAGACGGAAGCGGTAAGGCAGTTTGCGATTCGGGGGCGCTTGCGAGGCGACTCAGACGCGCAGGCGCGGGCCGCGGAACAATGGCAGCACATCCTGAGCCACTTCATTCAGCCCAACGGGTGGAGCTGGTACAACCGTCTCGATGCCGACGGAGTTCCTGTGGTGGAGCCATCGAACGCGCGGCTGCTCTATCACGTTGTGTCGGCGGCGGCGGAGCTTACATAATTACGGAGGGCGGCGCGGGGTCTTCCGGGCGGCCGGCATTGCGCAGCGGGACCTGAACGAGAATCGTGCCCAATCCGATGAGCACCGCGAGGCCCACGAGGTATGAGGGCTCTTTGAAGACGACGGGGAGTTTCCAGTCGTAGTAGGTGAAGATTGCGGTTACCAGGCCCATGAGGGCTTCGCCCGCGATCATGCCGGAAGCGGCGAGGACGCCCACGCTTTCCATGCGGGTTTTCTGGGCATCGTTCATGCCTCGTTTTTCGGCGAGAGTGTCGGTGATCCACCGTACGATGCCGCCGATGAAGATGGCGAAGGTGGTGCCGATGGGCAGATACATGCCGATGGCCACGAGCATCGGGCTTTTCACGCCAATCATGATCATCGAAATGCCGAGCAGGATGCCTGCGACGATCAGGGGCCAGGCCATATCGCCGCTGACGATGCCCTGCGCGAGGGATGCCATGAGTCCGGCCTGCGGCGCGGGCAAGAGGCGGTCGCCAAAGCCGATGCCGCCCGCTTTAATGTTGCCGTAGTGCAGGAAGAAGAGCGGCACGTACATGACGGCGCTGGCAACAACTACCGCCATGAGTTCGACAATCTGGATGCTGCGGGGGGTGCCTCCGATGATGTAGCCGACTTTGAAATCCTGAAGCAGTTCGCCGGCGACGGCGCTCGAAACGCAGACCACCGCGGCTACTCCAAGGACGGCGATCACGCCGCTCGATCCTTTCACGCCGAGCGCGACCATGAGCAGCGCCGCGATGATCAGGGTGGATAAGGTCAGACCGGAGATGGGATTGTTCGACGATCCGATGACGCCTACCAGATAGCCGGAGACTGTGGCGAAACAGAAGCCGACCACGAGCATGACGATTGCCGCGGTCACGCCGGCCACAATGCCGTTGGCCAGATAAGAATACAGAACGATCATCAGAGCGAAGACGACAAAAATGCCCAAGAGCACGACGCGGGAACTCATGTAGCGTTCGGTGCGGGCGGTGGTTTCCGGAGGCGCGGCTCCGGCTTTCATTTCGTTGAAGGCGCGAGCCAGGCCGTGGCCGAGCGATTTGCGCATCTTGAAGAGCGTGTAGGTTGCACCGGTCAACATGCCGCCCACCGCAACGGGACGCACGATGAAACGCCAGACGGCGTTGGCAACGTTGAGCCAGGATTCGTCGCCGGTGGAGTTCGGAGGGAGAAATGCGTGCAGTTGGGGGCCAAGGAAATAGATCAGAAGCGGGATCATGAGACCCCAGGCGAGCACACTGCCGGAAAAGTTGAGGCTTGCCAGTTTGGGGCCGATTACGTAGCCGACGCCAATGTAGGCGGGACTGACGGTAGGGCCGGAGAAGACGGTGACGCCGCCGGTTGCGAGGCGATTTGTGGAGCCGATTGGTCCCAGGCGGAGTGAGCTCACGCCCAGCGAACCCATGGCGAAGAACCAGTCTTTATCGGGCGCGAAGACGTTGAAGGCGCCTGCAAGGAAGACCAGTGCGCCGGTTGCGAGGTTGTAGAAGAGGTGCTTGGCGGCGCCAGCGCCCATTTGTCCGGCCTTGTGGATTTGGGACGCGGCGACCGATTCGGGGAAGGGAAGGTCGGGATCCTCGACGAGGCCCCTGCGCACCAGCGAGACGAAGAGGACGCCGAGAATGCTGCCAATCATCATCAGCGCGGTCGATTTCCAATACGCTACTCCGGGTGAAAAGTCCATCCAGGAGTGCGAGATGACGAACGCGGGGATGGTGAAGATCGCGCCGGCGGCGACGGATTCACCGATGGAACCGGCCGTACGGGCGATATTCTCTTCGAGGATGCTGCCGTTGAACA
>Ga0302319_10009814_pt1 | contig 18336 bp, 18 predicted proteins | sample Bog_T0_2_FD_203319 | JGI IMG/M metagenome (GOLD analysis project Ga0302319, IMG submission 203319) | Peat permafrost microbial communities from Stordalen Mire near Abisko, Sweden - Bog_T0_2 | ecosystem: Environmental > Terrestrial > Soil > Wetlands > Peat | place: Sweden: Abisko, Stordalen Mire...
GTCGGATCGGTGCGGGTGGTCCGACTGACCGATCTCCCGACGGAGACGGTGGCCGGGCTCCTCCGGGCCCGGGCGGGGGACGGGCATCCCGCCCTGCTGTTCGAGGACCAGCAGTTCTCGTGGGCGGAGCTGGTGGCGTCGGCCGACCAGCGGGCGGGACTGCTGAGAAGACTCCGCCGACCGGGGCCGTTCCACGTCGGGGTGCTGCTCGACAACGTGCCGGAGTACCTGTGGCTGATCGCCGGCGCCGCCATGGCGGGGGCAGCGATCGTCGGGATCAACCCGACCCGCCGGGGGGGCGAGCTGGCCCACGACATCCGCCATACCGACTGTCAGCTGATCATCACGGATCGGGACCACCTTCCTCTGCTCGAAGGGCTTGACACCGGGGTGGCATCCGACCGGGTGCTGCTGGCGGACGATCCGGGTTACCGGGGGGCACTGGCGGAGACGGCCCAACCAGCGTTGTCGGAGACGGAGCCGGTGTCGCCTTCCGATCGGCTTCTCCTCCTCTTCACCTCGGGATCGACCGGGGCACCCAAGGCGGTCGTGTGTACCCAGGGACGATTGGCCGCTATCGCCCAGCGGACGCCGCCGATGTTCGGCATCACCCGCCAGTCGGTGACCTACCAGGCGATGCCGCTCTTCCACGGCAACGCCCTGATGGCCAACTGGGCGCCGGTGCTGGCGACGGGGGCCACCATGGCCATGCGTCGGCGGTTCTCCGCCAGCGGCTTCCTCCCTGATGTCCGGCGCTACCACGCCACCTTTTTCAACTATGTGGGCCGGTCGCTGGCGTACATCCTGGCCACGCCGACCACGGAGCAGGATCTCGACAATGACCTCATCCTGGGTTTCGGCACCGAGGCCTCGGCGCGGGACATGGCGACCTTCCGTCGACGATTCGGCTGCGAGCTGTTGGAGAACTACGGATCCAGCGAGGGGGCCATCTCCACGCAGAAGACGGCCGACACTCCGGACAATTCCATCGGAGCGCCGCCGCCGGGCGTCGATGTGGCGGTGGTCGACCCGAATACCCGTGAAGAGTGTCCGCCCGCCCGCTTCGACGCCGACGGTCGGCTGATCAACGGCGACCGGGCCATCGGTGAGCTGGTGGGACGCAACGTCTCCACTGCCTTCGAGGGCTACTACAACAACCCGGAGGCGGACGCCGAGCGGCTGCGCCACGGCTGGTACTGGAGCGGCGACCTCGGGTACCGCGACGAGGACGGCTGGCTGTACTTTGCCGGACGGGGTGGCGACTGGCTGCGGGTGGACAGCGAGAACTTCGCCGCCGGACCGGTGGAGCGGATCCTGTCGAGGTACCCCCCGGCGGTGATGGTGGCGGTCTACCCGGTCCCCGACCCCCGGACCGGCGACCAGGTGATGGCCACCCTGGAGCTGGAGCCGGGGACGACGTTGGATCCCGATGATCTCCGGTCCTTCCTCGACGATCAGGCCGACCTGGGGTCGAAGTGGATGCCCCGGTTCGTCCGGGTATCGCCTTCCATGCCGCTGACCGCCTCCAACAAGGTGGAGAAGCACCGGCTCCGCAGCCAGGGGTGGGCCGATGCCGGCTCCGACACCGTCTACTGGCAGCCGGCCCGGGGCGATGCCTACCGGGTGCTCACCGACGCCGACGCCGACCGGCTCCGTTCGGAGTTCGCCGAGCACGGCCGCCAGGCGCTGCTGGGGTAGGGGTCCCGGTCGGCGCTCCTCACCTACCATGGGATCGACGGTGGCAATCGCCGGCCGACCGGCAGGGCCGAAGGAGGACCATGGCGTACACCGAGCCGGTGACCGATTGGGCAACTGATTTCGATGTCCTCGACTCCGGCTACGTCGCCGACCCGTTCACCATCTGGGACCAACTCCGGGGCACCTGCCCGGTCGCCCACACCGGTCGCCGGGGGAGCACCTGGCTGCCGACCCGGTACGACGACGTGGTGGCCCTGGCCCACGACGTCCAGCACTTCAGCTCCGAGAAGATCTCCGTGATCCCGCTGGAGAACGAGCTGGCACCGGAGGACCGGGTACTCCCATACGGGTTGCCGCCCATTTCGGTGGACCCCCCCGTCCACACCTGGACCCGACGACTCCTCCTCCCTTGGTTCTCCCACCATCGGGTGGACGGCTACGAAGCGATGACCCGGGACCTCTGCGCCAAGCTCGTCACGACGTTCGTCGACGTCGGCCACGCTGATGCTGCCACCGACTATGCCCAGCAGATTCCGGTGCGGGTGATCGCCCACATCCTGGGAGTTCCGGAAGAACTGTCGGACACCTTCACCGGCTGGGTCCGGGACGTGCTGGAGTTCGCCGACGATCCGGTGCGGCGGTCGACCGGTGGTGCCGGGCTCCTGACCTTCTTCGTCGAAGAAGTGGCCCGGCGACGCACGGAGCCGGGCGACGACCTGCTGAGCGAGCTCCTGCACTCGGAGGTGGACGGGGTGCCGGTGGACGAGGGCATCGTGCTCGGTACCGCCGCCCTGGTACTGATCGCCGGCGTCGACACCACCTGGAGCGCCATCGGATCCTCGCTGTGGCACCTGGCTTCCCATCCCGAAGACCGGCGGCGGCTGGTGGCCGAACCGGAGCTGATGCCGCTGGCCGTCGAGGAGCTGCTGCGGGCCTACTCACCGGTGACCATGGCCCGTGAGGTCCATGGGGACATCGAGTTCGGAGGCTGCCCGATGAAGTCGGGTGACAAGGTATTGATGAACTTTCCGGCCGCCAACCGCGATCCGGAGGCGTTCCCGGACGCCGACCGGGTGGTCCTCGACCGTGCGGTGAACCGCCACGTGGCGTTCGGGTCGGGTATCCACCGGTGCGCCGGCTCCAATCTGGCCCGAATGGAGCTGCGGGTGGCTCTGGAGGAGTGGCTGTCCCGGATTCCGGAGTTCCACCTGTCGGGCGACCAGGTCACCTGGGCGGGTGGTCAGGTCCGGGGCCCCCGCACCCTGCCGGTGGTGTTCCCGTGAGGATCCGGGTGGATCCGGAGCGGTGCGAGGGCCATGCCCGCTGTTACGGGCTGGCGCCCGAGCTGTTCGACGTCGACGACTACGGGTTGTCGACCGTCAAGGGTGACGGCACGGTCCCGCCGGAACTGGAGGATCGGGCCCGTCTGGCCATCGCCAACTGTCCGGAGTACGCCGTCGAGGAGTTGACCGACTGACGCCGCCACCGCCACCCGGAGGTGGCGGTGGCGGGTGTGACGTCAATGCAGACGGCGAAGGGACCCGCCTACGACAGACGCTCCACGATCATGGCCATTCCCTGGCCGCCGCCCACGCACATCGACTCGAGGCCCCAGGTCTTGCCGGTGTCTTCCAGGGCATTGAGCAGGGTGGTCATGATGCGGGCGCCGGTCTGGCCGAAGGGGTGGCCGAGGGCGATGGCCCCGCCCTTCACGTTCAGCTTGTCGTAGCTGATGCCCAGCTCGCGGGCGGAGGGGACCACCTGGGCGGCGAACGCCTCGTTGATCTCCACCAGGTCGATGTCGTCGATGGTCTTGTCGGCCCGGGCCAGCACCTGCTTGATGGCCTCCACCGGACCCAGTCCCATGATCTCCGGATTGAGGCCGGTGACCCCACTGGCCACGATCCGGGCCAGGGGGGTGATGCCCAGCTGCTTGGCGCGGGTGTCGCTCATCACCACCACGGCGGCCGCTCCGTCATTGAGGGGGCAGGCGTTGCCGGCGGTGATGGTGCCACCCTCCCGGAATACCGGCTTGAGGCCGGCCAAACCCTCGAGGGTGGTGCCGGGCCGGGGGCCGTCGTCCTTGGTCACCACCGTGCCATCGGGGGTGGTGACGGGGATGATCTCCCGGTCGAAGAAGCCGGACTCCTGGGCGGCCACCGCCCGCTGCTGCGACTGCAGGGCGAACTCGTCCTGCGACTGGCGGCTGACTCCCTTGAACTCGGCGACGTTCTCGGCGGTCTGCCCCATGGCGATGTAGACGTCGGGCAGGCCGGGTTGGGGCGTCCACGGCTCGGTGAAGGCCGCGCTGCGGGCCACCGTTCGGGCCTCGGCGTCGGCGAAGCGGGGATTGTGGGGTCCGGTGTCGGCGGCCCCGTTGCGGTAACTGCTGACGGCTTCCACTCCGGCGGCTACGAACACGTCGCCCTCGCCGGCCCGGATGGCATGGGCGGCCATGCGGATCGACTGGAGCGACGACGAGCAGTACCGGTTGATGGTCACCCCCGGCACGTCGGGAAGACCGGCGAGCAGGGCGGCCACCCGAGCCACGTTGTAGCCGGCCTCGCCGCCGGGCTGGCCGCAACCCATGATCACGTCCTCCACCGTCTGGGGGTCGAGTTGCGGGACCTTGGCCAGGACCTCGGTCAGGACCAGGGCGGCGAGGTCGTCGGGGCGACAGTCCTTCAGCGATCCCTTGACCGCCCGCCCGATGGGGGTCCGACCGGTGGCGACGATGACGGCTTCGGGCATGCGGTGCTCCTGAGGTCTCGGCGGCGAATGCCGCACTGGGTGGTTGTCGAGTGTCCGGTGCCCCGCCGGGCCGTGACGGCCAGGTTGGCAGTAGGACCTACCGGGCGATCACCCTACCCGGCGGCACGGCTCGGTGGCACGGTCGGCCCCGCTGGCGTGGTCCGGATGGATCGGCCAGAATAGAACGCGTTCCGCTTTGCCCCGCCGGACCCCGGCGGTGCCGGCCCGAGCCCAGGGCCCACCGGCGGTTGACGACGGGTGGCGCATGACGCCACCACGCGAGGGAGGGGACCGGATGGAGATCGGCTACACCGAGGAGCAGCAGGGGCTGCAGCGTCAGCTGCGCGAGTACTACGCCGACCTGCTCACCCCCGAGGTGGAGGAGAAGCTGGCCCACTCCGCCGGCATCGGTCCCGACATGCGGGCGGTGGTCAAACAGATGGCCGCCGACGGGTGGTTGGGTATCGGTTGGCCGACCGAGTACGGCGGCCAGGGCCGTTCGGCCCTCGAGCAGTTCATCTTCTTCGACGAGTCGATGCGGGCCGGTGCCCCGGTGCCGATGCTGACCATCAACACGGTGGGGCCGACCATCATGGACTTCGGGACCGACGAGCAGAAGGCCTTCTTCCTCCCGAAGATCTTGGCTGGTGACATCCACTTCTGCATCGGCTACACCGAGCCCAACGCCGGCACCGACCTGGCCGCTCTGGAGACCCGGGCGGTGCGCGACGGCGACGAGTACGTCATCAACGGCCAGAAGATCTTCACCTCCCTGGCCGGCGACGCCGACTACATCTGGTTGGCCACCCGGACCGACCCGGAGGTCTCCAAGCACAAGGGCATCTCGATGTTCATCGTGCCCATGGACACCCCGGGCATCAAGGTGGTGCCGATGAAGCTGCTCGGCGACCACAACATCAACTACACGTTCTACGAGGATGTCCGAGTGCCGGCCGCCAACCTGGTGGGCGGCGAGAACAACGGTTGGACGCTGATCACCAACCAGCTCAACCACGAGCGGGTGACCCTCTGCTCGCCGGGGATCATCGAGCGGGCGTTGACCGATACCCGCGAATGGGCCCAGGCCACCAAGCTGGCCGACGGTCGTCGGGTGATCGACCAGGAGTGGGTACAGGTCCACCTGGCCCGGGTCCACGCCCGGCTCGAATTCCTGAAGCTGATCAACTGGAAGGTGGCCTGGACGGCCACCCAGGGCCACCTCGATGTGGCCGACGCCTCGTCGATCAAGGTGTTCGGCACCGAGTTCTACCTGGAGGCCTTCAAGCTGCTGATGGAGGTGGTCGGCCAGGCTGGCTACCTCACCCGGGACACCCCCGAGGCCGTCCTGGCCGGTCGGCTCGAAATGTACGCCCGCAGCCTGGTCATCCTGACCTTCGGCGGCGGCACCAACGAGATCCAACGGGATCTGATCGCCATCTTCGGCCTGGGCCTGCCCCGGTCGCTGCGCTAACGGACAGGGGACACAGGACCATGGATTTCTCCTTCAATGAAGAGCAGGAGGCCGTTCGGGAGTTGGCCGACCGGATCTTCGCCGATCTCAGCACCCACGAACGCCTACGCCAGCTGGAGGGCGATCCGGAGGGCGACCGGTTCGACCGGAAGCTGTGGGCGGAGCTGGCCGGCGCCGGTCTGCTGGGTATCTCGCTGCCGGAAGACGTCGGGGGTGCCGGCCTCGGCTTCGTCGAGACCGCCCTGATCGTGGAGGCCGCCGGCCGTACCGCCGCCTACGTCCCGGTGGTGGAGACGTTGGCCGCCGCCGCCCCCGCCATCGCCCACTTCGGAACCGCCGCCCAGCAGCAACAGTGGCTGCCGGCGGTGGTGGCCGGCCAGTCGGTGGCAACCACCGCCCTGGTGGAGCTGGGTGGTACACCGGACGCTCCGGCGGCCGTGGCCACTCCGGCAGGATCCGGGTGGACGTTGTCGGGGGCCAAGTCGTGCGTGCCGTCGGGACTGGTGGCTGATGTGGCCCTGGTACCGGCCCGGATCGACGGCGGCCTGGTGGCCGTCTTCGTAGTCGACCTGTCCTCGACCGGGGTGTCACGCCAGCGCCAGGTGGCCAATACCGGGCGGCCCGAAGCGGTGCTGACCTTCGCCCAGGTGGCGCTGGACGCCGACGCCCTGCTCGGTTCGGCGGCCGATGGTGCCTCCATTGTCGAGTGGCTGGTCCTCCGGACCACCGCCGCCCTGTCGGTGCAGGAGGCCGGCGTGGCCGCCGCTTCATTGGCCCTGGTGTCGGAGTACACCAAGACCCGCGAGCAGTTCGGGAAGCCGATCGCCACCTTTCAGGCGGTGGGCCAGCGGGCGGCCGACGCCTACGTCGATACCGAGGCCATCCGTCTCACCGCCTGGCAGGCCGCCTGGCGACTGGCCGAGGGACTTCCGGCCGAGGACGCGGTGGCGGTGGCCAAGTTTTGGGCGGCCGATGGCGGCCAGCGGGTGGTCCACGCCGCGGTCCACCTCCACGGCGGGGTGGGCGTCGACCGCGACTACCCACTGCACCGCTACTTCCTCCTCACCAAGCAGATCGAGCTCACCCTCGGTGGGGCGACTGACCAGTTGTTGCGGCTGGGGTCGCTCCTGGCCTCCGAGCCGGTCTGACCCGGTCGTCCGACATGGTGATGGGCCGCCGGCCGACGGTGGCCACCGCGTCGTGGCCCATCGCCATCAACGACCTGGTGGGCCTGGCCACCAACCTGGGTGCCGCCCTGGCCCGAGTGCCGTTCCGTCGCCCGCTTTCCGGAGAGTCGTCGACCCAGCACAACCTGTCGGTGGCGGTCACCCGGGAGACCATCCGAACCTTCATGGGCTACTGCTCGGCGCTCCCCATCGACGAATACCGGTCAGTGGAGCTGGTCCTCGACGACCTCTGTCGCCTGGCCATGCCGCCGGTGGTCTCGGCTATCGGGGCTCGGGCCGAACACCAGGTGGTGGCCGGCGTACCGGGCATCTGGTACCGGCCGAAGGATCGGGAAGCCCGGGGGACCGTCCTCTACCTCCACGGTGGTGGTTACATCGGGACGTCCCCCCGGATGTATGCCGCCTTCACCGCCTGGCTGTGCCACTTCACGGGGTGCGAGATCTTCGTGGCCGACTACCGGTTGGCGCCCGAGTTCCCGTTTCCGGCCGGGCTGGAAGACGCCGTGTTGGTCCTCGAGGAGCTGCTCCAGCGCGGGACCGACCCGGCGAGGTGCTTTCTGGCCGGCGACTCGGGTGGCGGAGGACTGGCCTCCACGCTGCTCTACGCCATGGACGACATCCATCACACCCCCCTGGCCGGGGTGCTGTTGTTCTCCCCCGAGGTCGACCTGGCCCTTGACGAACCGTCGGTGTCGACGAACGCCGGTCGGGACATCCTCCCCTGGAACATCCCGACCTCCGCCTACCTTCACGGTCGCAATCCGGCGGAGGCGTCCGTCTCGGCAATCGATCAGGACGTCAGTGGCTGGCCGCCGGTGTTGGTGGCCTACGGAGACGACGAGATGTTCCGGGACCCGATCCGGCGTCTGGTCCTCCATCTCATTGAGGCGGGGGTGCCAACCACGGCCATGGAGGAGGCGGGCATGTTCCACGTCTTCCCCATCCTGATGCCCTGGGCCGACGCCAGCCGGCGGGTGCTCCGAGCGGCAGCCGAGTTTGTCGCCGGCCGTCTGGCGGTGGACGCCGACGGCCCGCCGTTGTCATCCGAGACCCCCGCACCGCCGGGCTGAGTCCGGGCCTCAGGCGTTGCCGGTCGACCCGGCCACCGCCTCCTCGTCACCGGCATCGCCATCCGGTACGGCACCGTGTCGCCGAATCGAATGTCCGGTCAAGTAAGCCACCACCGCCGATGCCAACAGCAGCGCACCGGAGGCGGTGAGTGCCAGATCGAGCCCGTGGCCGAACGCCCCGTAGGCGGCGGACTCCACCTTGTTGATGATCTGCTGGATGGAGGCGCTGCTCTTGCCGGCCACCCCCTTGGCTTGCGATCCGATGGAGCCGGTGGTGACGGCGGCGATGACCTGGGACCGGTAGGAGACGGGGATGCCGATGGCGGCCAGGCGCTTGGTCAGCTGCACGGTGAGCTGACCGTTGACGATGGACCCGAGGATGGCCACCCCGGCCACCGCTCCCAGCTCGCGGCTGGTGTTGGTGGTCGAGGCCGCCATACCCGAGTGCTCCGCCGGCACGCTGGTGAGGGCCGAAGAGGTCACCGGCACGATGGCGATCCCGAATCCGATGCCGGCGATGGCCAGGGTCCATCCGACGGTGGAGAGGCCGGCGGTGGGGGTGATGACCACGTCGGTGAGGATGATCCCCACCGCCGCCACCACGCAGCCCACCGTCATGGGAACTCGGCCTCCGACGGCCGCCACCCAGCGCCCGGTGAGGAGGGAGGCCAGCACCATCCCGACGGTGAGCGGAATGAAGTCGAGGGCGAGTGAGAACGGCGACACCGAACCCACCACCTCGAGGTAGAGGGCCACGAAGAAGAAGATGGAGAAGATGCCGAAGTAGCTGGTGAAGGCCACCACCGTCGAGCCGGCGAAGGGGGGAAGTTTGAAGAAGGAGAGATTGAGCATCGGGTTGGTGGCCCGACGTTCCACCATGATGAAGAGGATGAGAGCCACCACGCTGAAGCCGTACAGACTCAACACCCACCAGGTGATGTACCCGGAGGTCTCGCCGGCGATGGTGGCGAAGGTGGCCGAGCCGAGGGCGGCAGCCCCCAGCACGAATCCGGGGTAGTCCACGCGACCGCGCATCGGGTCGGCGTTCTCGGGCAGGACCACGGCGGCCGCCGCCAGCACGACGACTCCGAAGGCCAGGTTGAACCAGAACACCGCCCGCCAGCTGGCCACGCCGACCAGGACACCGCCGATCACCGGGCCCAGGGCCAGGGCCAGTCCGGAGACAGCCGCCCAGTAGCCGAGGGCCCGGGCCCGCCGCTTCCGCTCCGGGTAGAGGTGTCGGATCATCGAGAGGGTGCCGGGCTCGGAACCCGCCGCACCGGCCCCCATGATCACCCGACCGACAATGAGCTCCGACGAGGTGGTGGCGAGCGCCGCCACCACCGATCCGGCGCAGAACACCACGACCCCGATCAACATCATCTTCTTGCGTCCGAAGTTGTCGCCCAGGTTGCCGCAGATCAGCATCAGGCTGGCGAACGTCAGGGCATAGCCGCTGACCACCCACTGGAGCTGGGCCACCCCGGCGTGCAGCCCCGACTGGACGTCGGAGAGTGTGGCGCTGATCACCGTGTTGTCCAGGAAGGTGAGGAACAGGATGGAGAGCAGCACGGCCATCCCGAAGTGGGGCATGGTCAGCTTGGGCTCGGAACCTGATCCCTCTGCCGCCACCGTCGACGGCGCGGCGCCGCTGGTCTCTGCCGTGTCATCCACGATCACCTCACCCTATCGGGCACCGTTCGCTGCACGTGGACTTCACGGGTCCGTGGCACCATGTCGGGGCCGGGTATCGCCGGCATCGAGCGGCGGAGGACCGATGACCACCACCTTTTCCCACCTGGGCATCTGTGTGTCCGACCTCGACCGGTCCCTTCGCTTCTACTGCGAAGGACTGGGCTTCGAACCCACCGACTCCCACCACGTGGGCGAGGAGTTTTCTGCCCTGTTGGAGCTCAACCCCGTCGCCCTGGAGTCCCGGATGATCAGACGGGACGGCGTCACCCTCGAGCTGCTGTCGTTCACCGAACCCGGCCACGTGGGCGAACCGGTTCGTAGGCCGATGAACCAGCTGGGACTGACCCACCTGTCGATCAGGGTCGATGACGTCGAGGCGGTGGTAGCCGCCATTCAATCGTTGGGCGGGACGGTGGTTCCCGCCACCCGGACCACCTTTGACCTCGGCTCCGCTCATCTCGACTTCGTGTACTGCACGGATCCTGATGGCACCCGTATCGAGCTCATGGACCTGCCGTCCTGAGCTTCGGTGGTGCCTTCCGGCCGCGGCCGGTACCGTGAGGTGGTGAGCGACACCCAGACACCCATTCCCGAAGTAACTCCTGATGAAGCCGAGGAGCTGCTCGGTACCGGCGCCCTCCTCCTCGATGTCCGGGAGGACGACGAGTGGGCTGCTGGCCACGCGCCTGCTGCCTTCCACATTCCGATGGGGGAGGTGGACGGCCGGACCTCCGAGCTCGACGTCGACCAGCAGGTGGTGGCCGTCTGCCGGGCCGGCGCCCGGTCGCTGAAGGTGGCGAACCTGCTGGCCGGACAGGGGTTCGACGTCGTCAATCTGACCGGCGGCATGCAGGCATGGGAAGGATCGGGGCGGCCGGTGGTGGTCGACGGTGGCGGCACCGGCCAGGTCATCTGAGCCCGGATCCGGTGGCGCGGTGACCGTCTACCTCGACGACTGGCGTCAGCCCGCCCGGCTGGGCCCGATCGACGACCGTTGGTCGCACCTGCTGGCCGATACCGATGAGGAGCTCCACGCCTTCGCCCTCCGCCTGGGCATGAAGCGGGCCTGGTTTCAGGGGAACGACCGGCGGCCTCACCAGGCCCATTACGACGTGCCCGACCGGCTTCGACCGCAGGCCCTCGAGTTGGGAGCGGTGGCCGTCACCTGGCGCCAGGTCGGCCAGATGCTGCGCCGACGACGGACCGGCGAGTCGACGTCCGACCCCGGTACCGGGCGGTAGAGCGGTGGTTCCTTGGTCGGGGGCGCTCGACCCTCGTCTGCCGGTGCTGGTGGGAGTGGGGGTGGCCTCCGGTGACCGGGAGGCCACCCAGTTGATGGCTGAGGCCCTGCAGGCGGCCGTCGACGATGCCGGGACGCCGAAGCTCTTGGCTGCCGTCGACCGGGTGGCGGTCCCCCAGGGCAGCTGGTCCTACCCCGACCCCGGACGATTGGTGGCGTTGACGGTGGGCGCCACCGGGGCCCGAACCCACCTGGTGGAGTTGGGCATTCCCCAGCAGACCCTCGTCAACGACGCCTGCACCGCCATCCTCGACGGCACCTCCGAGGTGGCGGTGGTGGTGGGCGGCGAAGCCAGGCGTTGGGCCCGGAGTCCGGATGCCGTGGAGACCGCCCAGCCCGGCGTGGCGCCTGACCGGTTCCACCGTCGCCCCGGCCCGGTGGTGGAGCCGGTGGAGGTGGCCACCCGGCTGTGGGATCCGGTGCAGCAGTACGCCATGATCGACAACGCCCTACGAGCCGCCGAAGGCCATTCGATCGACGAACACCGTCGCCAGATCTCGGAGCTGTGGTCCCGCTTCAACCGGGTGGCGCAGGCCAACCCCCATGCCGCCTTTCCGGAGCCGATGTCCGCCGTTTCGATCGATACCCCGGCACCGTCGAACCGGCCGCTGGCCTTCCCCTACAACAAGTGGCACTCGACCCAGTGGACGGTGGACCAAGCCGCCGCCCTGGTCCTCTGCTCGGTGGAGACCGCGCAACGGTTGGGAGTGCCCACCGACCGCTGGGTGTTCCCGCGGGTCGGTCTCGAATCCAGCCAGGCGGTATCGCTCCTGGCCCGTGCTGAACCGCCTACCTGGCCGGCCATGGGGGTGCTCGGTCGGGCGGCCGCCCAACGGCTGGGCCGACCGTTGGCTTCGCTCCCGGTCGTGGAGCTGTACAGCTGCTTCCCGGCGGCCGTGCGGGTCCAACAGCGAGAGCTGGGACTGGACCTGACTGGTACCCCGACGGTCACCGGCGGCATGGCGTTCGCCGGCGGCCCGTTCAACAACTTCGTGTACCAGGCCACCGCCGAAGTCGTCGGCCGCCTCCGTGCCGACCCGGGATCCTTGGGGTTGGTCACCACCGTCAGCGGCCTGCTGACCAAGCCGGGCCTGGCCGTGTGGTCGACCGAGCCGGACCCGGATGGCCCACTGATCGGCGATCTCGCCGATCTGGTCACCGGCAGCACCGGCGTCCGTCCGGTGATCGACACCCTGGAGGCGTATACGGGACCCGCCACCGTGGTGACCTACACGGTGACCCCGGACGGGGTCGAGCCGGCCAACACCGTCGTGGTGTGTGACACTCCCGATGGACGTCGCTGCGTGGCCTTCTCCGACGATCGTGAACTGGCCGCCCATGTCGAGGTCACCGAGCTGATCGGGACGACCGTCACCGTCAAGGCCGGAACCTTCGTGACCGACGACTTCGGCAGTACCTGATCGACGGTCCCGACCGGTCGGACGGGTCCACCGGGGGCGTGGGAAGATGCGGTGACAGGGCCGGCATCGACCGCCGACCTGTGACCAGGGGGGAGGACCGACCGGGCGGCAGGTGCCGTGGCCATCCCCGCGTCGAGCCCGGAAGGAGCCGCATGGCCATCGATTTCACGCTCTCCCCCGAACACGAGGAGATTCGCACCCGGGTGCGCGACTTCATTCAGGGCACGGTGATCCCGGCGGTCGTCGGTTTCGACAGTGAGGAGCGGGTGCTGTCCCGCCGGGAGTACGTCACCACCATTCTCGATCTTCGCGAGCAGGCCAAGGCTGAAGGGCTGTGGCTCCCGCACATGCCCACCGAGTGGGGAGGCATGGGTCTGGGGCACGTGGAGTTGGCCATGGTCCAAGCCGAAGCCGCCAAGACCCGGCTGGGTCCCTGGGTGTTGAACTGTCAGGCGCCTGACGAAGGCAACATGCACACGTTGCTGCACTGGGGGACCGACGACCAGAAGGAGCGCTACCTCCGCCGGCTGTGCGAGGGGACCGCCATGTCCTGCTTCGCCATGACCGAGCCGGAGGTGGCCGGATCCGACCCCACCCTGATGCAGACCCGGGCCGAGCCCGACGGCGACGAGTGGGTGATCAACGGCCACAAGTGGTTCATCTCCAACGCCCGTCGGGCCCAGTTCGCCATCCTCATCGCCCGGACCGAAATGGAGGTGCCGGAGGGCTCCTCCGGCGCCACCACCGCCTTTCTCGTCGACATCCCGTCGGAGGGTTGGAACGACGTCCGGGAGGTGGAGACCATGCACGGCTCCACCGGTCACAGCGAGATCGTCATCGAAGATCTCCGGGTCCACAACGACCAGATCCTGGGGGGCAGGGGCAACGGCCACCGTCTCGGCCAGGCCCGGTTGGGTCCGGCCCGCCTGGCCCACTGCATGCGGTGGATCGCCCAGGCGGAGACCGCCCTCGACATGATGGTCGACCGGTCCCTCCATCGGTACTCGCACGGTTCACTGCTGGCCGAGAAGCAGGGGGTGCAGTGGCTGATCGCCGACTCGGCCATGGAGCTCTACCAGTGCAAGCTGATGGTGCTCCACGCTGCCTACAAGATCGACCGGGGGGACGACTTCCGGACCGAGGTGTCGATGGCCAAGCACTTCGTGGCCAACAGCCTCAATCGGATCATCGACCGGGCCATCCAGGTGCACGGCGCCCTGGGGTACTCCACCGACACCCCGCTGGCCTCCATGCTGCAGCACGCCCGGTGGGCCCGCTTCGCCGACGGGGCTGACGAGATCCACCAGATGCGGATCGCCGAACGGACCATCGCCGCCTACCGCGATACCGGGTCGACCCGGCTGGCCACCGGCGACCTGCCGGTCTGACCGATCACCACGACCGAAGGAGCCGACATGGACAGACTGGTGGGAAAGGTCGCCCTGGTCACCGGGGCGTCGAACGGTATCGGAGCGGCGGTCTGCCGGCGGCTGGCCTCCCGCGGGGCTGAGATCGTGGCGGCCGACGTGGACGACGAGCCGGGAACCGCCCTGGCTGCCGAGCTCGGCGGCATCTACGTGCACTGTGACGTCCGTGACCTCGAGGAGAACGAGGCCATGGTGGCCGTGGCGCTGGAGCGATTCGGCCGGCTCGATCTGGTCCACCTCAACGCCGGGGTGACCAGCGGCGGAGGGGTGGGGGACGACTTCGATCCCGACGCCTACCGGCGGGCCATGGCCATCAACTTCGACGGTGTGGTGTTCGGAACCCATGCCGCCCTTCCCGCCCTGGAGGCAGACGGCGGCGGATCGGTCATCGCCACCTCCAGCATGGCGGGGCTGATTCCGGTGGCTCTCGACCCCATCTACGCGGCCAACAAACATGCGGTGGCCGCCCTGATGCGGTCACTGGCCATCGACTACGCCGACCGGGGCGTCACCTTCAACGCCCTGTGCCCGTCCTTCGCTCAGACCGACATCATCGCTCCCATCCAGGGACTCCTGGCCGACCTGCAGTTCCCGATTCTGGAGGTCGAGACGGTGGTCGACACCTTCATGGCCATCGTCGACGGCGGTGGGACCGGTGAGTGCTGGTTCGTGGTGCCAGGTCGGGAGAGCCAGCCATTCCGATTCCGCAACGTCCCGGGGCCCCGATGAGCCGGGTCGACACCGTCCGGGGGTCGGTGGACGTGGGGGAGCTCGGACGGACCCTCATGCACGAGCACATCTTCGTGCTCACCGCTGACGTCCAGCAGAACTACCCGTCGGAGTGGGGGAGCGAGGAGTCCAGGGTGGCCGAGGCGGTGGCCAGCCTCGAAGCGTTGGCGGCCAGCGGGGTACGGACCATCGTCGATCCCACCGTCATCGGCCTGGGACGATACATCCCGCGCATCGCCACCATTGCCGAGCAGGTCCCCGATCTGAACATCGTGGTGGCCACCGGTTGCTACACCTACGACGAGGTGCCCCGGTTCTTCCACTTCCGGGGGCCGGCCATCCGAGCCGACCTCCCCGAGCCGATGGTGGAGCTGTTCACCGGTGACATCGTGGAGGGCATCGCCGGTACCGGGGTGCGGGCCGGTCTGCTGAAGTGCGCCATCGACACCCGGGGGCTCACCCCAGGCGTCGAGCGGATCATGCGGGCGGTGGCCGCCACCCACCAGGCCACGGGAGTGCCGATCACCGTCCACACCCACGTCGCCACCCATACCGGAGACATCGTCCGACGGGTGTTGGTCGACGAGGAAGGGGTGGACCCGGGGCGGATCGTGCTCGGGCACAGCGGTGACACCACCGACGCCGACTACCTGTCGACCCTGGCCGAGGTCGGCTTCGTCCTCGGCATGGACCGGTTCGGCCTCCACGACGGGATCACCTTCGAAGAGCGGTGCGACGTGGTGGTGGAGCTCTGCCGCCGGGGGTTCGCCGATCGGATGGTCCTCTCCCACGACACCGCCTGTTACATCGACTGGCTCGAGCCGGGCGCCCGGGCCTTCCTGCCGCAGTGGCAGTACCTCCACATCGGCCGAGACGTCCTGCCCTACCTGCGGGAACATGGGGTGACCGAGGGGCAGATCACCACCATGCTGGTGGACAACCCCCGCCGGTACTTCGAGCGGCCGGCCGAGGCCTGAGCCGGATCCTCAGACGGCGCACACGTCGCCGTCGCAGGACGGTCCGGCCGCCGCCGGATCCTCGTCGGCATCCGGATGGCCGTCGTCCCACGCCCGCTGCAGCGCACCCAGGATGACATCGGGGGGCTGGGCGCCGGAGATGCCGTAGGCCCGGTCGATCACGAAGAAGGGGACGCCACTGACCCCCAGTGCCTGAGCCTGCTGCTCGTCCCGTCGGACCTCGTCGGCGAAGGTGTCATCCGACAGCACCTGCCGCACCTCGTCAGCATCGAGTCCTACCTCGACGGCCAGACCTTCAAGGGTGTCGGTGTCGCCGATGGCGGCTCCCTCGGTGAAGTAGCCCGCCATCAGTCGTTCCTTCATGGCATCGCCCAGCCCACGGCTGGCCGCCAGGTGGATGAGACGGTGGGCGTTGAAGGTGTTCCCCATCACCGCCTGGTCGAGTCGATAGTCGAGGCCGACTCCGGCGGCGATGCCGGTCACCCGGGCGTTGGCGGCGATGGCCTGGTCGGCGCTCATCGAGTACTTCTTCTGCAGGAGCTCGACCATGGTTCCCTCCCGTCGGGCCGGTGCGGTGGGATCGAGCTCGTAGCTCCGCCACTCCACCGTCACGTCCTGGCGATGGGGGAAGGCCGCCAAGGCCTCCTCGAACTGTCGCTTGCCGATGTAACACCACGGACAGACCACGTCCGACCAGATCTCGACCTGCACGTTGAAGTCCCTTCATCCACGACATCGCCCGGTAATTGGAACGACATTCAGGGAGCGCCTATTCCGTTGCCATCCGGCCCCGCACTGGACCTGGCCGGAAGTGCCAGGATGGAAGGAGTACCCAGTCCGTCGAGCGTCGGGAGGAAGATCAATCATGCACGACCGCCAGCCGTTGCCGCCGACCGGGCGGCCGACCGAAGAAGCGGTCGACGAGGCGGAAGAAGAGTCATTCCCCTCCAGCGACCCACAGTCGTCGTGGGCGGGTCCCGACGAGCCGCCACCGGTGTCCGACGGGCCGACCGACTGATCCTCCGGCCGATCCGGTCAGTTCCGTCCGAAGATCTGCAGGAAGAACAGGAAGACGTTGAGGGCGTCGAGGAAGATGGAGGCTGCCATCAGGGGCGCGGCGTCGAGGTCCTTGGTCCGTCGAAGGCGCTGGAAGTCGAACATGGTGAGTCCGGCGAAGATCACCAGGCCGACAATGCAGTAGATGAGGTCGGCCTGGGGGATATGGATGAACAGGGTCACCAGTCCGAACACAATGAGGGCCAGCAAGGCCCAGAAGCACATCCGGCCCAGCACCGAGAGATCCCGACGGGTGGCGTAGCCGGCGGCACCGAACCCGGCGATAAACAGGGCGGTGGCCCCGCCGGCCTGCCAGAGCACGGTCGGGTCGGTCTGGGCGTAGTACACCAGGGTGGGTGCTACCGCCAGGCCCATCAGCACGCCGAAGGCCAGCAGCAGCACCACCGCACCCACCTGGGAGCGACGGACCACCGCCCGCATGGCGAACAGGCAGGCGATGGCGGCGATGAACCAGACGAACAGCCACTGGTAGGCCAGGTTCCGGCCGGCGTAGGCACCGGCGGCGAAGGTCCCGCAGGTGAGGGCCACCAGACCCATGGTCTGGCCGAACAGCGTCCGGGTCCGGTCACGTCGTTGTGCGCCGCTGGTGTCGAAGGCGAGTGCATCGGTCATGGTGGACGGTCCTTGTGCTGTGGGGATCGGAATCGGTATGGACGCTACCCCGCTCCGAGTGCCGTGATGCCCCCGTGGGCGGAGCCCGGAAGGCCGGTCGTCGGGCGATTCGGGCGTCGGAGTAGCCTCCAACACCATGGTCCTCGAGCATGCCGTGATCACCATCCGGCCCGGAACAGGCGCCGAATTCGAAGCGGCGCTGGCCGAGGCACGTCATTACATCGCCGCCACCCCCGGCTTCCGGTCGTTGGCCCTCCACCGGGGCGTCGAGCGCCCGGATGAGTACGTACTGCTGGTGGAGTGGGACACCCTCGAGGACCACCTGGTCGGATTTCGGGAATCGGATCGATTCACGGCATGGCGGTCGATCATCGGTCCCTACTTTGAGAGCCCACCGGTCGGGAGCCATCTGAGCCCGGTGGAGGGATTGGCCTGATGGCGCTGCTCGCAGGGGGTCGTGCCCTCGTCACCGGGGCCGGATCGGGAATCGGCCGGGCGATCTGTCTCCGATTGCACGAAGAGGGTGCCGCCGTCGCCGTATTGGACATCGACGGCGATGCGGCCGAGTTGGTCTCGAAGGAGCTGGGGGGTGCCCCGGTACTGGTGGCCGATGTCGGAGACGGTGCTGGTGTCGATGAGGCGGTCCACCAGGCGGCGGAGGCACTGGGTGGACTCAACATCGTGGTGAACAACGCCGGGGTCGGGGCGGTCCGTCACCTCCACCGGTACTCCGATGCCGCCTATGACCGGGTGGTGGACGCCTCCATGCGGGGTACTTTCAACGGTACCCGGGCGGCGGCTCCGGTCCTACTGGCCGGGGGTGGGGGATCCATCGTCAATGTGGCGTCGGTCAGCGGCATGCGGCCGACCCGCGGCGAAGCGCCGTATGCGGCGGCCAAGGCGGCGGTCATCGCCCTCACC
>Ga0302319_10009817_pt1 | contig 18334 bp, 12 predicted proteins | sample Bog_T0_2_FD_203319 | JGI IMG/M metagenome (GOLD analysis project Ga0302319, IMG submission 203319) | Peat permafrost microbial communities from Stordalen Mire near Abisko, Sweden - Bog_T0_2 | ecosystem: Environmental > Terrestrial > Soil > Wetlands > Peat | place: Sweden: Abisko, Stordalen Mire...
GCCTCAATCTCGCTTTTCATCGCAGCTTCAATGTTCTTCGTCATGGCGAGCGTGCGGGCCTTCGTATCCGCTGTAAACGTCTTATCGACGAAGACATGCCCCATCGCCTCGCCCAGCATATGATCCACCAGTTGTTCGCAGCGTCTCCAGCGCGGCGCCAAAGCGGGTACACCCCGCAGGTAATGGCTGGAGAATTCAAAGTCGGCCTGCACGAAGGGCGAAGAAAAGAAACGGGCGTTAGCGTGAATCATATGCCAGCGCAGGTAGTTCTTGACGGCAGCAAGCGAATTGGTCTTCAACTGCGTCTCCAGCGCCTTGTAAAAAGCGGGCTGCGTGACGTTGACCTGGCCGCTGATCGGCGCATGCAGTGCGGCGAAGTACGCGCTCCAGCGAAACGAAGGCGTAAGGGCCTGCAACTGCGCCAGCGTCATCTTGTGGAAGAGTTTATGCGGATCGCGCTGCTCCACCCGCGTCAGCGTGCCTGCCGCCAATGCAGTCTCGATCCGCATGACGTCGGCGGCGGCGGCGTGCGCCGTCTCCGCCGAATCGCCCAGCAGCCGGAACATGTTTTCCACGTGCTCCACGTACTTCGCGCGAATCTCCTGCGAATGCGCGTCGGTCTTGAAGTAGTAGTCGCGATCCGGCAAGCCCAGTCCCCCCGCATCGGCGAAACCAATCACCGCTTCCGAGTTGGCGTAGTCCTGATTCCCGCCAAAATCGAACAACATGCTGCTCGCGTAAAGTGAGAGATGCTGCGCGGCAAGAAAAGCGGGAAGGTCTCGCAGCGACTTCAGCGCGGCCAGTTGCCGCAACCCCGGCTCCAAAGGCGACGCGCCTTTCTTCTCCACGGAAGCTTCGTCCATGCAGGCGTAAAACAAATCACCGATCTTCTGCGTCTCGGGCGTACGCGCGGAACCCGCCTCCCCGGCCTGCAGCAGCAAACCCCAAAGATAAAGCTGATTGTCGTGCTGGAGTTTCGCGTAAACGTCCCAGCTCGCCTGATCGGGGGGAATCGGATTATTGCGGATCCAGTTCCCGCAGGAATAGAGATAGAAGTTATCGCAAGCCTGCACCGACCGGTCCATGGCCGCCAGATCCAGGCTCGGCGTGTAGGGAAGTGTCGTAATCGGCTGTTGTGCGAAACAGGCAGGCACGCTGGCCATCATGGCGGCACAGGTGAAAATGGCGGTGGTCGGAATACGCATGCTATTTCCGAATCTACACCATTCCACGCTCGCCCGCGCTCAGGCCGGGGGATTCAGCGTCTCAGTAAACCAACTCTTCCCGATGGAAAAATCCTGCGGAGTCAACCCATGCTCCGCATCGAGCAGTCCCATCTGAACCGCCGCGCCCGCCCTGCCGAGTTGCCGGGCCAACTGCTCGCTCGACCCTGCGGGCATCTTTTCGTCGCGTGCACCGCCGATCACCAGGACCGGCGCGCCCTTCAGATCGGGTAACGGCGCAGGGTCGATAATCGACCGCGGCCTCAGCAATAACCCGCCGGCCAGCACGCCCGGATGCAGCAGCATTACCGACGCCGCAATGCTGGCGCCATTCGAAAACCCCAGCGCATACACTCGCGCCGCATCTAACTGGTAATGCGCGACCACCGCCGTCACCCAGCCCGCCAGTTCGGCCGAGCGGGCACGAACCTCGGCTTCGTCGAAAACATCGGGCGACACCCGCGCGAAGAACCGAATCGCGCCGTTCTCGTTAGCCTTCCCGCGCGGGCTGAGGAATGTCGCCCCCGGCGCCAGTGCCCGCGCCACAGGCAGCAGATCGTGCTCATCGCCGCCCTGCCCGTGCAGCACCAGCACGGTGGAGGCCAGCTTCCCGGGCACAAAGTTATGAATGAAATCGGTTACGGAAGCCCGTGTTAACATGAATTTCAACGACACACACGATTTTTACACGTTTTTCAACACACTTTACACGTTTTTCAACATATGTCCCGTCGCCGCAAATTTCCGGTCATCTTTCAGGAGCGCGTAGTCCCTGATGGTACCAAAATGGCGGGGTGGATCGCCCTGGTGCGCCTGTTCGATCTTCGCGTGCCCGTGAGGCATCCCAGTTCGGTCTCCGAACAAAACATCAGCACGGGCAGCCGGCAACAGGGCGAATGGCAGGTCTATGGCGAGCGCTACCAGCCCGAAAACACCTTCGCCGGCCACCTCACCTTCGCCCTCCGCTACGAAGGTCTGGACCTGCTCGTCCTCAAACGAATCTTCGAAGCCACCCCAAAGCGTGAAGTGGAAGCCTACGTTCGCGACGCCCCGGCCGGCATCTATTCCCGTCGCGCCTGGTACCTCTACGAATTCCTCACGGGCCGCACGCTCGATATCCCCGATTCGCAGGTCGCCGCCTCCATCGACCTGCTCGACCCCGAACTCTACTTCACCGCCAGGCCGCGCCTCTCGCGCCGCCATCGCGTACGCGATAACCTCCTCGGCGTCCCGGGCTTCTGCCCCGTCATCCGCCGCACGCCCGCGCTCAACGAATTCGCCGCTCTCAACCTCATGGCACGCGCACAGGAAACCGTCGGACAAACCGGCCCGCATCTGATCGCCCGCGCCGCCAGTTTCCTGCTCCTCGCCGATAGCCGCGCCAGTTTCAACATTGAAGGCGAGCGCGCTCCCCGCACCCGGCTCGAACGCTGGGGCCGCGCCGTGATGCAATCGGGCCGCGCTCCGCTGACTCTCGAAGAGATCCTGCGGCTGCACCGCGTCCTGATTGAAGACAACCGCTTCGTCCAGCCCGGCCTGCGCCGCAATGGAATCTTCCTCGGGCGCAGAGATCCCGATGGCGATCCCCTCCCTGAGTTCGTCGGAGCGAAACCCGCCGACCTCGCCAGCCTGATGCAGGACCTTCTGTCGGCCAATACGCGCATGCGCGACGAATCCGTGGACCCCGTCCTCGAAGCCGCCGCCACCGCCTTCGGTTTCGTCTTCATTCATCCCTTCGAAGACGGCAACGGACGTATGCACCGCTGCCTGATCCACCACGTTCTCGCCGAACGGAAATTCACGCCGCCAGGCATGATCTTCCCGGTTTCCACCGTGATGCTGGACCGCATCGACGATTACCGAGCCTCCCTCCAGTCGCATTCCGAGCCCCTGATGCCGTTCATCGAATGGAAGCCGACGCCCGAGCGCAACGTCGATGTGACCGGCGAGACCGCCGACATGTATCGCTACTTCGACTGCACCGCGCAGGCTGAATTTCTTTACTCCTGCGTCCGCCGCACCGTGGAACACGATCTCCCCCATGAGATCGACTACCTGAAACGGAACGACCAGGCCACCCGCCGCATCATGGAAGCTGTTGAAATGCCGGACCGCATGGCGGACAATATCGTGATGTACATCCGCGCCAACAATGGCATTCTCGCAAAGAGCCGGCGTGAGGGCGAGTTCGGGAAGCTCCGGGCGAAAGAAGTGGCCACAATCGAGAAGATCGTCAATGACGCCTTCGATGGTTTCCTGTAAGTGAGCCGGTTCCAAATGAATAAGATACTGCACACAGTTGTCCGCTCTCTCTTACTCTGCGTGGCGCTGACAGCCATCGCCATCCTTGCGGCCCGGGCCGCGCGGGGTGTTTTTTCCCTGCCCGGCATTCACGTCGTGGTCAACTCCCCGTTTGTCGCGGAGGGCGCTCTCTGGCTGACCATCCTCGCGCTGCTGCTCCTCGCCCGTGAAGCCGTTTATGACCCGCAGCCGGTCGAAGAAGAGATCGGCTTCCTCGCCATTCCCCTGATCGGGGTGACGATCGTGGTCGGGGTGGCGTTCGCGTTCAACCTCACCGACTCGTTTCTGAGCGACGATTACATCATCCTCAGCGGCCCACGGTTTCATTGGGCCGCCTTCCTCGCCGCGCTCCAAAGGGCCGGAGGCGATGGCTCATGGCGCCCGCTCGGCACCGTGTACTATCAGTCGCTCCTCGCGGTCGCGGGCGCCAACCCGGTGCTTTGGCACCTTGCCGGGTTGGCTCTCCATCTGTTGAATTGCGGTTTGGTGTTCGCCATCGCCTGGAGATTCTGGGGCGACCGAACGTCGGCCACGGTGGCAGCGTTCGTATTCGGCCTCAATGGCACGCGCCCCGAAGCGGCTCTCTGGACTGCGGGCAACTGCGACCTGCTGGCCTGCGCCTGCGTCCTCGGCAGCATCTGGCTGGCCATACCTGCACCCACGCAGCCCGGGAAACTTCGTCTGGCCGCCGCGCTGCTCCTGGTGGCCGCGGGGGTGCTCTTCAAAGAAAGCGCCTACGCCGCGCCTCTGATCGCTGGCTGCCTGCTCTGGCCGTATTCGCGCAAATTCGTCGTCGGCGCCAGCACCGTCTGTGCCGCCCTCTTTGCCTGGCGCTGGCACTTGTTCCACGGACCCGGCGGCTATATCGATCCCACAACCGGTCGGCCCGCCGTCCTGTCCCTGCATGCGTTGACAGCCGCGAAGGCCATCTTCATCAGAGTCTGGAGCGTGCTCCTGGTCCCCGTGAACTGGGACGCGCCATCGTCGCGCTGGCTGGCCCCGTCGATCGCCCTCAGCCTGCTCGGACTGCTCTGGGTATTCGCCCCGCGCAGGACGAATCCTGCCGGTACCAGGCAAACCAGCTTTCGCCTGATCGGGGCCACATGCTGTGCCGTGTTGCCCGCCATTCACCTGGCGCTGATCGGGCAATCCGAATTCGGTTCGCGCGTCCTGTACCTTGCCGGAGCGCCCTTCGCCCTCTGGATCGGGTGTAATGCGCTCGGTTCCCGCAAACTAAGCACCCTGATATCGGCGGTCATGGTCATAGCAATGGCAGGCATCCTTGAGAACAATCTGGCCGCATGGCGCGAGACCGCGATTCGGGCGGAAGAGATCTGCCACACCACTCGGTCTGGCTCACCAGTCCCGGGCATGGAAAACGGCGTTCCGCTATTTCAGAACGGATTCGAGCAATGCGTAGCCGCAGTACAGACGACGGGTATCGCACCGCGCTGACGAATTTCTAACGGTGGCCGGCCACCAGCATCGGATGTGACCCATAAATCGCCCCCGACGTGTCGCCGCCCCAGCAATAGATCCTCCGCCTGCCGCGTTCGATCCCGCAAACGTACGAGGAGCCCACAGCAATCTCGCGAAAGCGCAACGCGTCTCCCGGCTTACCATCGGGACCATTCACGGCGACGGGTTCCTGCGAGAAATCCACTGAGCTGTCATTCCCGAGGCGGCCATGAGACTTGTTCGGATCCGCGCCCCAGCTATTGTTGCCCCAGCAATAAGCGAGGCCCTTCTTATCCAGTGCGCACACGGTAAACTCTTCGATGCCGACCGCGCCGTCCCGCGACTCAAACTTGTGGTTGCCGGTAACCGGCGTCGGCGTCGGGCTGCAGGGCGGATTGCCAAGACCCTGGGAGCCGCACACCGCCTGCGTCGCCGGAGCGCCCAGATTGCCAACCTTGTCATCCATCCCCCAGCACAGAGCCTCCCCCTTGGCGCTCAAGCCGCAGGTTGAATGAGCGCCGACGACTGCGGTAGCCATGCCGTCCCGCGAATGCGTGGGCGAATCCGTATACGGAGTGCTGTCAGGGGTGCCCGTCTGCCGGAATTGCGGGTCGCCCCAGCAATAGAGCTGATTATCCTTTGTAACCGCACACCGCGTGCCCTGACGCGCGCTGATCGTCGCGAACGCCGCCGCGCCTTTCGGGGCGGGAACCTCCTGAGGACTCAGGAAACAGGGGCGGCCACTAAAGCAGCGTTCACCTTGATAACCGCTACCGGGGCCATATGTGCCCTGCCCAATCTGGCCGTTCCCGTTGTCACCCCAACAGTAAAGCTTTCCAGCGTCGGTCAATGCGCAGGTGCCGGTATCGCCTGTGCTGATGCGGACGAATCGCCCACCGCCCCCGGTCGGCGTTACCGGGTCCTTCGGGGGCGCAGTAAGAGTCGGCGTCGTCCCCAGAGCCGCCAGTCCGGACTGGCCTAACGAATTTTCGCCCCAGCAGTACGCGCCTTTGTCGTTGACCCCGCAGGTATTGGAATCTCCCGCGCCAATAGACCCGAACTTCATTCCCGACGCCGCCCGAACCAGCCCTGACGAACCCGTCGCGCCGTTCACGCCGTTCCCAAATCTGCCAACGGGGTCGGTTCCCAGGCAATAAGGATCGGATCCCTTCAGCACGCAGACGTGCGAGGATCCGGCGGTGATCGAGTGATAACAGCCAGTGGCAAGGAGGGAGACAAGGCCGACCGGGAGGCAGTAAAAATGGGTGCGCAAGAGAACCATCCGGGCAATTTTATCATCCTCGATCCATAAGATCGCGCATCGGTTCACGCTGCCGGAGCCTTCCACAAATCCGCCGCCGCGCGTGGTATCCGATTTTTCCAACCACCCTCACAGCGTGGCATCCAGTCAGGATCCTGGCGAGACCACGTTCGCCGGAATCGACGTGGCAGGAACGCTTCGGACTTATCGCACCCCGGTGGGAGCGAACGGCAACGATCGGGAGTTGATTGAGACCACGGAGAGTTGGTACGCGCCAGGACTTCATGTCATCGTGCGCGCGAAGGTCAACTCGGCGACGCAGAATCTGGAGTGGGAACTGACGCATCTCAGCCGGGATGAGCCGGACCAGTCTTTATTTGAGATCCCGAAGGACTACACGGTTGAGGACGATAAGGCCGCAGTGACGATTACTGTGACACAACCGTGATGGGTTCGGTACGGCACGTGCATGAAACTTTGCTAAATTAATGCTCAATGTTCTGATCGTAGCCCTCCTCTTAGCCCAGCAGGAAAAGCCTCCGGACAAGTGTGCGCTTTCGGGCACAGTGGTCGATTCCGTCACAGGCGTGCCGCTCGGCAAGGTAGATCTGCAACTCGAGCCGACTGATCGCAATGATGTGGCGGTTACTAAATCCGATGCTCAGGGTCATTTCTCGCTGGTGGATGTTACGCCGGGGAGTTACCACCTCCGAGCTGAGCGGAGCGGCTATCTGAAGAGTACTTACGGCGCGCGCAGGGCAGAGGGTTCCGGCCCGATGCTGCGGCTCGATGCCGGACAAAAGATCGACCAACTCACTTTCAAACTGGTCCCGTCGGCTGTCATCGCCGGCACAGTGCGCGACGCGGACGGTGAGCCGATGGAAGGCGCGCACGTCGTTCTATCGCGCTTTTCTTATGAATATGGCAGTTACCGCATCGAGGGCTACGACAGCGTGGATACGAATGATCGCGGCGAGTACCGTTTCGCGCGTCTGGCCAGTGGCAAATACTACGTCGGAGCGGAACCGTCGTCGGACGTATTCTCCGCGGTGGACCACTCCGTCGCGCCGCCAACTGAAGTGTCGGTGGCCACGCTTTATCCGGGCGTCACCAACGCTGCGGCCGCCGTGCCGATCGAGGTCACCCCGGGACGGCACGCGGAGAACATGGACATCAAGATGGTGCGAACCCGGGCTTTCCGCGTGAGTGGACGCGTGGTCAATCTGCCGGGATCGGCCCGCATGACGCTGGCACTGCGGGATGCGAAGAATCCTGGTATTTGGGATCTTCCGCTACGAACGTCCACGCAGAACGCGGATGGGGATTTCGAGCTTCGCGGAGTTCCGCCTGGCGCATGGGAACTGAAGGTGAGTGGCAAGTCCCTGCACGGGCGGGCGAGCGTTGTGGTGGGCGAAGCCGACGTGGACGGCGTTCGGGTGGAACTCACGGCGGGGGCGGACCTCAAGTTACGGGTTACCGAGGAGGGGAGCGACAAGGCCAGCTTCACGGATTCGGAACTGGGCTACTTCCTCACGTCGAACGGACGGGAGGGTTTCGGGTCATGGGAGCCAGGCGGGGAGCGGTTCACGATTCGCAACGTGCCGCCCGACCATTACGTGCTTAAACTCGAAGGGACTGAACTGCGCAAATTCTACGTTAAGAGCGTGATTGCGGGAAGCAACGATATTCTGGCGGACGGGTTAACCATTGCGGGAGGCGATCCGGTTATGGTGGGTGTCGTGTTGGGCGCCGATGGTGGATTTCTTCAGGGAGTCGTGCGCGATAAGGATGGGCAACCAGTGGCGGGCGCGACGGTCCTGCTTGCGCCGGATCAGCGAATGCGGGCGGATCGCTACGTGGACACGACCAGCGACGTGAATGGTCACTATGAGTTTCCCGCGATCAGCCCGGGGGGGTATCGACTGTTTGGCTGGGGCGATGTGGAGCCGAAGGCGTGGAACGATCCGGAGTTTCTCAAGGGTTGCGAGGATCTGAGTCAGGCGCTGACGATCGGCTCCGGGGAACGGAAGACCGCGGATTTGCGAGCGGTCGACCGTTCCGGGGCGAAGTAAGTGGCCTTATCTTGCCGGACCTGCGAGGTTTAACTCGCAGGCATAATTATCCTCGAAAGGATGCCACTTTATACGAGGATCTCTCGCCGTGGATAGCCCAGTCAGCCTCTGTCCTGCAATGGTAGACGGAATTCCTCGCTCCAGTTTCCCGCCTGCGAATGATAACTAATCCTGACTTCAGGACCCACTTTTTCCCACCTGCAGGCTCGAACCTCTTTGCGGTCAGAAAGTCGGCAACGCGACTCCTGCTCCAGCAATATCACGAACCGTTCGGGATGACCTTTTTGATTTCCGCCTCGGTCGGCCCGGAATCGCGATCCCTGCCAACTTGTGCCGACCAGCGAAGGAGGAAGGTCTTGGGCTTGTGCGGCGAAACACAGCATCAATAGCGAGGCGAAGGTTTTTAGCATAAAGTGACTCATCGGCGGCGCCAACCGCGGTTTAAGTGGAACTACGCGCCCGCCGACACAATTCGCAAAGCCTCCTGAAATCGCGCTGTGCGTCCGTTCTGCAGTAGCTCATTCATGTGAGCCTTTGCATACTCCATCTTTGCGTCATCGTCGGCCAAATCGACTTCGCCCGCCCGGATTCGGGCATGAAAATCGTGGAAATCGGGCGTCGGCGTAATCGAGTCAATCGACTCACGCTTTCCTCCGTACAGAAACAAGAACGCGGGGTAGAAGACGTGAAGCAACTGACGCATGAGATACAACCGCGCCCGTCGGTATTCCGAAGCGTCCTCTCCGAAATAAGTCCGAAGATATGCCGCTTCCTCCGCATCATTCGTCACGACAAAATTCGCCACGACGGCCAGATCGAGGTATCGGTCATTTGAAAAGGCCGCTTCCCAATCCACCAGCCAGACGCGGGCTCCATCGAAGAGAATATTCTCCGGCCTCAGGTCGTTGTGACTCGGGACCTTTTCCGAATCGTCACGCGGGTAAACGGCTGCCACGCGCGTGTAGAGGTCGAGTAACTCCGCAGTTTCACGCTCCGGCAGAATCCCGAAAGCCAGGAACTTTCGCGCCATTCGATCCATGGCGTCGAGATAATTCACGGCCTTCGGAGCCGGAAAAGGCGGCAGCGCGTGTAGCCTTTGCAGCGTGAGCGGCAACACGGCGAGAGCCTCGGTTCGGGGAAACGGTTGTGCCTCGATTAAGTCCGTAATGGAAACGCCGTCATCGGCGCTCGCATACCAGACGCGCGGCCCAATGCCGGCCTCGGCAGCATGCTTCATGCAGGCGAAGTGGTTTGTTTGATCACCCTGGCCGGGGCCGACTGCACCGCCGGTCTTCACGATGACGCGAAGCAGGTAAGGACGACCTGAGACAACGATCCGGAAAACGAGCGCGCCGCTCAGGCCTCCGGTAAGGGTTCGGATCTCATCGACCACCGAGACGCCAAACGACTCGCGCAACGCGCTCGCCACCGCATCTTTCTTGTCGTCCGGGATCAGGGGGCTGTCGTGAATGTTTTGAAAGTTCATAGCCGCGCTTAGCGATATTACCCGAATCCGAACCCCAAATAACAGCCTGTTTTTTCATATTTTTGCTTGCTACAATAAAATCAGAAGATCGGATCCGCGTTTTCGGCGTATCCTGATAGTTGCCTCGCCCGCCTTTATCCCAACCCAGACTTGTCACTGCGGATGTCGATGCGGTGTACACGAAGATCGCGTGGCGGATCATGCCATTTCTCGCGCTGCTGTTCGTCATGGCGTGGCTCGACCGCTACAACCTCGGTTTCGCCAAGCTGCAAATGACGAAGGATCTCGGCTTCAGCGAGAGCGTTTACGGCTTTGGCGCCGGGATCGTCTACTTCGGCTACATGCTGTTCGAAATCCCGAGCAACCTTCTCATGGAGAAGATCGGGGCTCGGAAAACCTTCGCCCGCATCACAATTCTCTGGGGCATCACCAGTATCGCGACGCTATTCGTCAAGACCGCGGTCGCGTTTTACATCCTGCGCTTCCTGCTCGGCTCCTTCGAGGCGGGGCTGTTACCCGGAGTGATCCTGTACCTGACCTACTGGTTTCCTGTCCGGCGGCGCGCGGAAATGCAGGCGCTGTTCGGAACTTCGATTCCGATCTCGCTGATCGTCGGCGGCCCGATCTCTGGCTGGATCATGGGCTCGTTGGGCGGCAGAGGCGGCCTTGCGAACTGGCAGTGGCTGTTTCTGCTGGAAGGGATTCCGTCGATCGTAGTGGGACTGCTGGCGCTGGGGATTGTGGTCGACCGGCCTGGCGACGCTCGATGGCTGACGGATCGCGAGAAACAGTTAGTCCAGGACGATCTGGAGCAGGACCGCAGCAATGCCGGACCGCGCGAGCATGCCTTTGGCGCCGCTCTGAGAAATCCGAAGATCTGGCTTTTATCGGTAACCTTCTTCTGCTTCGTCAGTTCGAACGTGACCATCGGGTTCTGGGTTCCCACGATCATTCGGGGAATGGGCGTGAACAGTACCATTCGGATTGGCCTGCTGTCGACCATTCCGTATCTCGCGGCCTTGATCGGCATGGTGCTGGTCAGCCGGAGTTCGGACCGCACACGGGAGCGCCGTTATCATTGCGCAATTCCGGCATTGGCCTGCGCGGCAGGATTGACGGGGATCGGACTGTTCGCGAATACGCCAGTCCTGGCTTTCGGCTGTCTGGTGGTGGCGGTGGCGTCGCAGATCAGCGGGAACTTCGTGTTCTGGGCCATACCTCCGACTATTTTGACCGGAACCGCCGTGGCAGGCAGCATCGCGCTGATCAATTCGATCGGAACGCTTTCGGGGTGGGTAGGGCCGTCCGTGGTGGGGCGGTTGGCGGACCTGACGGGCAAGGTCTCATCGGGGTTGTACGTGGTAGCTGGAGTTGAGGTGATTGCGGCGATCCTGATTCTGCGCCTTGTGCCCGAGGAATAGTAGCTACACGCCCGCAGCGAAGGTCCGAAACGGACGCCACCTCTCGGGTCGCCCCTGCCGAAGTCGCCAGTTGCCAAATCCCTCCCGAACCATCAAGATAGAGAGCGAATGCCTGTCGCGAAAGTACGCAAAGCCGTTTTCCCCGCCGCCGGTCTCGGGACCCGATTTCTTCCCGCCACCAAGGCCCAACCTAAAGAAATGCTGCCATTGGTGGATAAACCCATCATTCAATATGGCGTGGAAGAAGCGATCCATTCCGGAATCACCAACATCATTATGGTGACCGGGCGTGGAAAAACCGCCATCGAAGACCACTTCGACGTGAGTTTCGAACTGGAGCATCTGCTCGAACTGCGCAAAAAGAAGGATCTTCTGGCGCTGGTCCGGCAGGTTTCCGACCTGATCAACATCTCTTACACCCGCCAGAAGGAGGCGCGTGGCCTGGGGCACGCGGTGCTCTGCGCGCGGGAACTGGTGGGCGGCGAGCCGTTCGCCACCGTTCTGGCCGACGACGTGATCGACGCCGAGACGCCCTGCATCCGCCAGTTGCTGGATATCTACGAGTTCTTCTCCGCGCCCGTACTGGCCGTGATGGAAGTGCCGAAGGAGTCGATTTCGTCCTATGGCTGCATCGACGCCGAGCCGGTGTCGCATAACGGCAGCAAGAGCAAGGTCTATCGGATCCGCGATCTGGTGGAGAAGCCGAAGCCGAGCGAAGCGCCCTCCAACCTGGCCATCATTGGGCGGTATATTCTGACGCCGGATATCTTTGAATCGATCGATAAAGTGGAAGCGGGCGCGGGCGGCGAGATTCAGCTGACCGATGCGCTGCGTTATCAACTGCGCAGCCGCCCGATTTACGCGTTCAAGTTCGATGGGAAGCGCTATGATGCGGGCGATAAGCTGGGCTTCCTGAAAGCAACGGTGGAATTCGCCCTGCGCCGGCACGATCTGGGTGGCCCGTTCCGGGAGTATCTGAAGACACTCACGTTGTGAGCGGTCAGCTTTCAGCGCGGACCGCGGGTCCCGTGGACGCAAGGTTTCGGCAATAATGCCCGGTTGCTTCCCCGCGGTCAGGTCGCGCGCTGTTTCTGGAGAGCGATCAGCTTTCAGCCCAATTGCGCGGGTTTTCCAGGCTGAGAGCTGATCGCTGAGAGCTTTCTAGTATTATTGTTGCTTCATTTATTTCGCCCGGCGGTAACGCGAATCGGGCGGCGGCCATCCAACGCTGTTGAAGCCCTATGGAGGGGAACTCTATGACTCGATTATTGACCGCGATCGCCCTGAGCGGCGTTGTTTTGATGGCGCAGTATCCGCAGGGTCCGGACCCCCAGCCCCTGGGCCAAGCGCAGGCAGGCCCGGCACCGGTGGGTCCGGCACCTGCGAGACAGGCGGGCGACCCGCCCTCACGCGTGGCCCGGCTCAGTTGGATGACCGGCGATGTCGCGTTTCAGCCGGCAACCGTGGACACGTGGACCAACGCCACGCTGAACTATCCCCTGACAACAGGCGACCACCTCTTCGTCAATGCCGGTGCCCGCGCCGAGATGCACATCGGCGGCACCAGTATCCGGCTGAACTCCAATTCCAACTTCGGCTTCCTCAATCTGAGCGACTCGATGGCGCAGATGAGCCTGAACCAGGGAGCGCTCGAAGTACGCGTCCGGTTGCTCGCTCCGACCGAGGCGATCGAGATCGATACGCCAAACGGCGCGGTCACGCTGCTGCGCGCGGGCGATTACCGCGTGGATACCGATCCATCTCGCAACGCGACCATGCTCACGGTTCACAGCGGGCAGGCTCAGGTTTATCAGGAGGGCAATAGTCTTCCGGTCATGGCGCGGCAGACGGCGTGGTTTCACGAGGGCGGAGTCCCGGAAGTGAACTCCGAAAATCCGCGGGACGACTTTGACGCATTTGTAGCAAAGCGCGAAAACGCCGAGGATATGTTGGCGCGGCGCGGTTATGTACCGGAAACGATGGTCGGCTATCAGGATTTGTATGCGTACGGGCACTGGGTGAATGACCCGCTGTATGGCTGGGTGTGGGTTCCCCCGGTAGATCCGGGATGGAAACCGTATACCCGGGGCCGCTGGGCTTTCGTACATCCCTGGGGCTGGACCTGGGTAGACGAGGCAGCCTGGGGATTTGCGCCATTCCACTACGGTCGCTGGGCGGTGGTTCGGGGACTGGGGTGGGTCTGGATACCGGGTGCGCCGTCCTATCGGCCTGTCTACGCCCCGGCTTTGGTGGGCTTCATTGGCGGCGGTGGCTTCGGAGTTTCGGTCGGATGGTTCCCGTTGGGACCGCGCGAACCCTGGGTTCCGGGTTGGGGCGTATCGGCCGGTTACGTCAGCAGCATCAACGTCATGCACGTGACGAACGTCAACGTGACCAATGTGACGTACGTGAATCGCCAGAGCGCCGTGGTGGTCTCGCAGGCGGATTTTGCGGCGGCGCGACCCGTGGGCGCTTCGACGATCCAGATGTCTCCCGCGCAGTTGCAGAACGCGCAGGTGCTGGGCGCAAGTCCGCAGATCGTCCCTGCACGGTCGAGCGTGGCGATCGGAGCGGCCAGAATGGCGCCTGTGGTTTCGGCTCAGGCGGTAGTGGCAAGAACCACGCCGCCTCCGGCACCCGTTTCGTTTGAAGCTCAGCAGAAAGCCTTGGCGCAGAACCAGGGAGCGCCTCTGAGCGCAAGCCAGATGGGGCAGTTGCGGAATCAGCAACCGGCGGCGGCGGTATCGCGCACACCGGTGCGGGCGATCGGCGGGAATGCGGCGGCAACTCCCGCCGCCAGTCCGAACGCGGCGGGTACGAGCGCAGCGGGTACGCCCGGCGGCAATCGCGTGCAGGATCGGATGAGTTCGCGGCCTCCGGGGGCAACCCCGCCTGCGGCGCCGGGCGCGCAGCCCCAGGCTGCCCCCGGCGCGGAACCTGCGGCTCAGACGCAGCCGGCGCGGGAAGCGACTCCGCGTGTCCAGTCTGCAACGCCGGCTGCGGCGTCGCCAAATGCAACCCCGAAATCGGAGACCGCGACTCCCGCGCGCAAGGGCACAAAAGCCCCGCCGAAGGTAAAACCCGGGGAGAAGGAAGAGAAAAAGTAGGTGAATTATTTTCAAAACGGCTACACGCCGGGGCCGCCGAAAACGTCGTAGTCTGGTAACGAGGTGTTGCGATGAGGCCGGTCCAGGCTCTGATTGCTGTAATCCTGATTTCAGGCTGTCTGCCGCTGATGGCGCAGGACCCGGCCGATTCCGATCCCCAGCCGGGCGATCCTCCCAATCGGGTGGCTCGGCTCAACTGGATTTCGGGCGACGTTTCGCTGCAACCGGCGGGTTTGGAAGACTGGATGACCGCAGTCGTCAATCGGCCCCTGACCACCGGCGATCACCTTTTCACTGGTAAGGATGCGCGGGCGGAAGTGCATGTCGGCTCGAACGTTATCCGGCTGGATGCCCACACGAACTTCGGATTCCTGAACCTCGACGATTCCATTCTGCAGGTGAGCGTCACGGAGGGTTCGCTTGAGATTCAACTGCGGACGCTGGCGGACTCGGACACCGTGGAAGTTGCGACGCCGAACGGCGCGGTCGCGCTGCAACGGCGGGGCGATTACCGCATCGATACGGACCCCGGAACCGACGCTACGATGCTGACCGTTCGTTCCGGGCAGGCCGAGCTGTTTTACGGCCCGAACAGCATCAAAATTCACGATCGGCAGACGGCGTATTTTCTGACCGATCAGTTTCCCGATATTCGTTCGTCAAATCTGTCGGATGATTTTGACTCGTTCGTGCTCGCACGCGAGGGAGACACGGGGATAGCGCCCGGTAACCGACTGGTCTACGACACGGTTCCCGATCTGGCAATCGATCAGATCACCGGCGCGGAAGATCTCGACCACTACGGCACGTGGGAATCTACGCCCAATTACGGGGAAGTTTGGGTGCCGCCGGTGGATGCGGGCTGGACACCCTACAGCGACGGCAACTGGGCTTATATTGACCCGTGGGGCTGGACGTGGATCGACAATGCGCCGTGGGGCTTCACGGTATTCCACTACGGGCGCTGGGCCATGCTGGGCGGCCGCTGGGTTTGGGTATCGCGCCCGCGCAGTTCGCGGCAGGTTTACGCGCCGGCGCTTGTGAGCTTTATCGGTGGCGGCGCGGCGGACAACGTAAGTTGGTTCCCGCTCGCGCCAGGCGAGACCTGGACGCCGCCGTGGCGGGCCGCATCGCAAAACTCCGTCCGATGGGGGATGAGTCCGAATCGGCGGATCGTTCGCACGATGTCGCAGGCGGATTTTCTCGCGGGAAACCGGCCGAATCCGGTGCTGGGGCTGGCGCCGGATGGGCAGGTATTGGGCTCCTCTCCGCTGCTGGCGCCGGTTCGGGGAAGCGTTCTGACAGGGGCGTCGCGGGTGCCTCCGCGGTTGACCCAACGCGCGTTGATCGCGCATACGCAACCGCCGGCGCAGGTGTTGCCGTTTGCGGTGCGGGCGAATCTGATCGCACAAAACCACGGACGGCCTCCGGCGCCAAGACAAATTGCGGAGTTGCGGCGGGAAATGCCTGCGGCCACGCGGACGGCGCCAGTGCGTTACTCGGTACCGCTCCCGGCTAAGCCGAAGGTTGCCCCCGGCGCGGCCGCACCGAAAGCGGCGGCTCCGAAGTAGCGCCTGCGATTGCGCCAGAAGTGCGTGAACCCGCCGCACGGACTTCAACGGCAGCCTCTGCATGGGCGACAGAGGGGACGAAGGAGAGACGAGCCACTCAGAGCCGCGACTGTCAGAGGAGCCGCACGGATACGCCTCGGGACGTCCCCTCGCGTCGCCCGAATCCAACGCTTGTCACAACCCCACTCCATCCGGCATCGCGGGAGTCGGCCTGAGTTCGACAGGAACCACATATCAGCCGGATTCTCCAGGGCGGCCTCAAATGAGCCGGTATCGTTGAGCTTCACTTGATCGGGTTGAAAAAACTCAGTGCGCCGGCCCCAGCAGGTGTCACCATCGCACGGGAACCCCGCAATCGCCCCGGTACTCCGTACAATAGAAGCGGAGAGATTTTGCACTCGCACGAACATCACGGGCACGATCACCACGGGCACAATCACGGCAGCCATGGCCATCACCACGGCCATCATCATCACCACGCGTCCTCGGGCAAGGTCTTGATCTGGTCGCTGATCGCTACCAGCGCTTTCGTGGCGATCGAAATCATTGCGGGTATTCGCGCCCATAGTCTGGCGCTGATCTCTGACGCCGGCCATAATGCGACCGACGCACTGGCGCTGCTGCTCGCCTGGTTCGCAGTGTTCATGCAACGCCGTCCTGCCGACGAATCGCGCACTTTCGGATACCATCGCGCGGGCGTACTGGCGGCGTTTGTAAACGCGCTCACGCTCGGCGTCCTCTCCTGCTGGATTCTTTGGGAAAGCTGGCTGCGCTTTCTGCATCCGGTGGCGGTGGACGATCGCCTGATGCTTTGGGTGGCGCTGGGCGCGGTTGCGCTGAATGGCGGCGTGATGCTCGGGATTGCCCGCACCGGCGACAAAAGCGTGAACCTGCGTGGAGCGTATATGCACATGCTGGGCGATCTGTTGGGCGCGATCGGGATTATCGCCGGGTCGCTGATCATGCGATTCACGGGATGGACCACCGCCGATCCGATCCTTTCCGCCATCATCGCGATTCTGATTATCTGGACCGCCTGGGATATTATTCGCGAGTCGCTCAACATTTTGCTCGAAGGCAAGCCGCGCAGTATCGAACTGGGTGCGGTGACGTCCGCGATCCGCGGCGTGAACGGAGTGCTTGATGTGCATGACCTGCATATCTGGAGCCTGGGTTCCGAATCGCATGCTCTATCGAGCCACGTGCTGATTGACGACATGCCGCCTTCGCGGAGCGGAGAGATTCTGGACTGCATCAATCATGTGCTGTCGGACCGCTTCCACATTCACCACACCACCGTGCAATTCGAACATGTCGGCTGCGCGATTTCCGACAGCGGCTGCGTGATCGTGGTGCCGGAACAACAACATCATCACCAACACTAACGACCATTTGGCCCCCGTCGGCCGTTTTGCAAAGCGAACCCAACCACACATGAGTTTCCAACCTGGCAGACATTTCCTGCAGATTCCCGGACCCACGAATGTTCCGGACCGCGTCCTTCACGCCATTTCCTATCCGACCATCGACCATCGCGGGGCGGATGCGGCGGCGCTCACCCTGACATGTCTGGAGGGCATGAGGACGGTTTTCAAGACGGCCGGCGAGGTGATCATTTTCCCCGGCTCCGGCACGGGAGCATGGGAAGCCGCGCTGGTGAATACGCTCAGCCCGGGCGACAAGGTGGTGGCTTTCGACTCCGGTCATTTCGCCGGACTTTGGGTGAAAGTGGCGAAAAACTTCGGCTTGACGGTGGATGTGATTCCCGGCGATTGGCGTCACGGCGCAAATCCCGAAGCACTGGCAGACCGGCTTCACGCCGACAAGGACCACGCCATTAAGGCCGTCATGGTGGTCCACAACGAGACCTCAACCGGCGTTACGACGAACATCGCGGCGATCCGCAAGGCAATCGACGCGGCCGGGCATCCGGCGCTGCTGATGGTGGACACGGTGTCGTCGCTCGGGTCCATCGACTACCGGCATGACGAATGGGGTGTGGATGTTGCGGTTGCCGGGTCGCAGAAAGGCCTGATGCTGCCGCCGGGACTCGCCTTCAATGCAGTCAGCGCTAAGGCCGTGGAAGCGGGGAAGCAGGCGAAACTTCCCCGCAGCTATTGGCGCTGGGAAGAAATGCGCGACATGAACGCGAAGGGCTTCTTCCCCTATACGCCGGCGACGAATCTGCTTTTCGGCCTGCGCGAGGCACTGAAGATGATGATCGAGGAGGAGGGGCTTCGCAACGTCTTCCTGCGGCATCAGCGGCATGGGGAAGCTACGCGGCGCGCCGTTCGCGCCTGGGGGCTGGAAGTGTTCGCAGCAAATCCGGCGGAGTTCAGCAGTTCGGCTACGGCTATCCTGATGCCGGAGGGCTTCAGCGAAACCGAGTTGCGCGCCGTGATTTTGAAGAACTTCAACATGTCCCTGGGGGCGG
>Ga0302319_10009821_pt1 | contig 18329 bp, 17 predicted proteins | sample Bog_T0_2_FD_203319 | JGI IMG/M metagenome (GOLD analysis project Ga0302319, IMG submission 203319) | Peat permafrost microbial communities from Stordalen Mire near Abisko, Sweden - Bog_T0_2 | ecosystem: Environmental > Terrestrial > Soil > Wetlands > Peat | place: Sweden: Abisko, Stordalen Mire...
CCCGGAACCGGTCAGGCGTCGAGTCCGAGCACCTCGGTGAGGGTGGTGGGCAGCCCCGCGCCCTCGCGCTGCCCGAACGCCACGCTCATGGCCAGGCGCTCGAGGATCTGGTCCACCGTCCGCCCGCCCGCCGCCAACGGGTGGGCGGTCACGAACGCGGCGACGGCCGCTGCCATCTCGGGTGGGGAGCACAGGGCGCGGATGCCGTCGAGCATCCGGGGCAGGGTGTTCGAGGGGAACTTCTTCGGGAACTCGTCCCATGCCGCCACGATCCGCTCCCACGTGGCCGGCCCGGTCTCCCGGTTGGCCAGCAGGAGGCGGATCAGGAACGGGGCGTCCTGGCTGCGGACCTCGGTCATGGCCAGCTCGAACGTGCGGGCGGCCAGGTCGGTGGCCCCGAAGCTGGCGAGCGCGTCGAGGTAGCGGTTCTCCTCCTGGGGCGTGGCCGCCGCCCGGTAGGTGGCGAGGAACGCCTCGTACTCGTCGACGCCGCCGTCGGCGGCGACGATGTCGAGCACCGCCGAGGCCGTGTCCCCATGCAGCGGGGTGGTCGCCCGGGCGGCGAACCGGGCCGCGGCCTCGGACCGCACCGCCGGGTCGGCGCCGATGGTCCCGAGGGTGCGCAGCACGGCGGACCGCAAGGACGGGGTGCGCTCGTCGTCGGACGGTGACGGGTCCCAGCCGAGTCGATCGCCGAGGGGGCCCAGCAACGTCCGCACACCCTCCGCCAGGATCAGCCGTCCGTCGTCGGGCACGATGCGGTCGAACAGCCCGATGGCGCCGACCACCACCGACCACACGCTGGGGTCGCCCTCGCCCGAGTCGGCCAGTGCCTTGGCCAGGCGCAGCAGGTCGACGACCCGGGCGTGGCCGGCCAGTGTGGCCGCCCAGGTGTCCGACACCAGGTTGTAGCGCTCGAGGGGCGCGAGGTCACCGAGGCGGCCGGCCAGGTGGGCCACCCGCTCGGGCGAATACGCCACCCGGTAGTAGCCGGAGCCCCCGGCGTTGACCACCAGGTCGCCCGAGCCGCCCATCTCCTGGGTGGCCGCCGTCATCAGCACGGCGTCGTTCCAGTCGGCGCCCGAGTCGAGCGCCCGGTGGAGCACGGGCAGCTGCCAGCGCGAGCCGATGGCCCCGCCGGGGGCGCCGGAGTAGCAGAAGGGCTGCTGGGCCAGCGACCCGTCCGCCTCCACCGTCACGAGCGGGTAGCCGCCCTGGTTGATCCAGGTGTCCATGATGCGGGCGACGGGCCGGCCACTCGAGCGCTCGAGCGCGTCCCAGAGGTCGCGAGTCTCGGTGTTGCCGTACGAGTGGGCCACCAGGTAGTCGTGGATGCCCTCGCGGAAGACGTCGGGGCCGATGAACTGCTCGAGCATGCGCAGGACGCTGCCGCCCTTCTGGTACGTCAGGACGTCGAACATCCCTTCCGCCTCCTCGGGCCGTCCCACCGGGAACTCGACGGGGCGGGTGGCGTGCAGCCCGTCGACGGCCATGGCCGCCTCGCGCTCGACGCCGAAGCTCACCCACCGCTGCCACTCGGGGCGGAACGCGTCCACGGCCAGCACCTCCATGAACGTGGCGAAGGCCTCGTTCAGCCAGATGCCGTTCCACCACTTCATGGTCACGAGGTCGCCGAACCACATGTGGGCCATCTCGTGGCAGACCACGTCGGCGATCCGCTCGAGCTCGACGCGGGCGGCGGTGGCCGGGTCGACCAGCAGCGCCGACTCCCGATAGGTGATGCAGCCGAGGTTCTCCATGGCCCCCGCGGCGAAGTCGGGAATGGCCACCATGTCGACCTTGTCGCCCGGGTACGGGATGCCGAAGTACTCGGTAAAGAACCGCAGCGCGTGGGCCCCGACCTCGAGGGCGAACTCGGTCAGGTGCCCCTTGCCCACCGGGTGCACCACCCGCAGGGGCACGCCGTCGACGTCCACCGGGTCCGTGTGCCCGAGGGGCCCGACCACGAAGGCCACCAGGTAGGTGGACATGACCATGGTCGGTCCGAAGTGGACCCGCTTGCGGCCACCCGGCTCGGGCGTCTCCTCGACGATCGGGCTGTTCGAGTAGGCGGCCAGGTGGTCATCGACCACCAGGGTGATCTCGAAGGTCGCCTTGAACTCGGGCTCGTCGAAGCACGGAAAGGCGCGGCGGGCGTCGGTCGACTCCATCTGGGTGGTGGCGATCACGTGCTCGACGCCGGCCTCGTCGGTGAACGTGGACCGGTAGAAGCCGCGCAGCTTGTCGTTGAGGATGCCGGTGAAGGCCAGCCGGAGCGTGGCGGTGCCGGGCGCGAGGCCCGGTGCGAAGGTGAGCAGCACCCGTTCCTCGGTGGTGTCGAGGACGATCGAGGCGGCAGCCAGCGGGGCGGTGCCCGCGGGCACGACCTCGGCGGACGTGATCTCGAGCTCGGCGGCGTTGAGCACCACCTCGTCGGTGGCCGCACCGACGGTGACGTCGATCTCCACCTCGCCCGTGAAGGTGGCGGCACCGAGGTCCGGTGTGAGGGTCAGCCGGTAGGCGTGGGGCAGGACCGAGGTCGCCAGGCGGTAGGAGGCTGCGTCGGCGGCCTCTGGAGTCGAAGTGCGCATGCTGGGCAGGCTACCGTCGCACCGTGCCCTCCGACCCCGGTTCCGAGCAGAATTCCCCCCCGACCCCGGACGACGCCCCGTCGTCGACCACCAGACTCGACGTCGTCTGCGTGGGTAACGCGCTGGTCGACGTCCTGGCGTCCGCGTCCGACGAGCTGCTGGGCGAGCTCGATCTGGTCAAGGGCACCATGGCGTTGGTCGACCACGAGCGGGCGGCAGCCATCTACGACCGCATGGGGACCACCACCGAGGCGTCGGGCGGATCGGCGGCCAACACGGCGGCCGGTGTGGCCGCGCTCGGCGGGAGGGCCGCCTTCCTCGGCCGTGTGGCCGATGACGGACTGGGCCGGGCCTTCACCCACGACATCCGCTCCGTCGGCGTGGCCTTCGACCCGACGCCGACCCCGGCCGTGCCCGGCGAGGTGGTGAGCGGTCACTGTCTCGTCCTCGTCACCGACGATGCCGAGCGCACGATGGCGACACACCTCGGCGTGGCGTCCGACTTCGGCGCGGTGGACCTCCACGGCGGGCACCTGGCCTCGACGCAGGTCGTGTACCTCGAGGGTTACCTCTGGGAGCAGCCGACGGCCAAGGCGGCCATGCGCGAGGCGATCGAGATCGCCCACCTCAACGACGCCTCGGTGGCCCTGACGGTGTCGGATCCCTTCTGCGTCGAGCACCACCGGGCCGAGTTCCTCGAGCTCCTCGGGGGTGACCTGGAGCTCCTCTTCGCCAACGAGGAGGAGGCGATGATGCTGTTCGCCACGTCGACGTTCGACGCGGCCGTCGACGCCGTCGCCGAGACCGGTGTGCTGGCCGTCCTGACCCGGGGCGCGCGCGGCTCGGTCGTCGTGACCGCGTCGGGCCCCGTCGAGGTGCCGGCGGCCCCGGTCGGCCAGGTGGTCGACACCACCGGGGCGGGTGACCTGTTCGCCGCCGGCTTCCTCTACGGCATCACCAACGGACTCCCTCCCGAGGAGGCCGCCCGTCTCGGTGGGGTCTGCGCGGCCGAGGTCATCAGCCACGTCGGCGCCCGTCCCCTGGCCGACCTGCGGGAGCTGGCCGTCGGCGCCGGGCTCTTCAGCTGAGCCGGCGGATCGCTGGCTCGTTGGCCTAGGGTCGTCCCATGCTCCGGCACCCCGTGCGGACGGCGGCCTCGTGCGCGCTGGTGATGGGTCTCGTCCTGGCTCCGGTCGTCGGCGCCCCGGGGGGCGTGGTGGCTGCCGCGGCTACCCCAGGAGCGCCGAGGGCCGCCACGACCACTGCCGACACCACCCCGCCCTGCGACGCCGACTGCCAGGAGATCAACGCTGAGGGGCAGGCCCTGGTGACCGGAGCCGGCGGCCCGCCGGGTGCGATCGTCCTGGTCGACCGCGACGGCTCGACGGCGGTCTACAGCTTCGGCACGTCCGAGGTCGGCACCGAGGATCCCCTCACGCCGACCACGTCCCTGCGCCTGGCGAGCGTCTCCAAGATGTACAGCGGCGCCGTGGCCCTCGCCCTCGTGGCCAAGGGGGAGCTCCGTCTGTCGGACCAGGTCGGGAAGTCGGTGCCGGACCTGCCAGCGGCCTGGCGGAAGGTCACGCTGGCCCAGCTGCTGCAGCACACCAGTGGCATCCCGGACTTCATCCGGTCACCCGCCTTCGGTCCGGACATCACCGCCAACCCCTACGACCCGCCCTCGCGCCTCGGGCTCGTCCGGCTGGCGTTCGACGCGAAGATGAACTTCCGTCCAGGGACGTCCTACGGGTACTCCAACACCGACAACGAGTTGGTCGGTCTGATGGTCCAGGATGTCGCCAAGCGGTCCTACGAGCACGAGCTGGCCACGCTGGTGACCGGACCACTCGGACTCGACGCCACCTCGCTCCCGCAGACCGAGGACCTCCCGGCCCCCTACGCCCACGGCTACCAGGTGTCGACCGACGCCGCCCCGGACGACGTGACGAACGGGTTCTCGGCCGGATGGAGCTGGGCGTCCGGTGGCATCGTGGCGACGCCCGCCGACGTCGACCACTTCGTACGTGCCTACGTCAGTGGATCGCTCACCACGCCGGCCGCCCATGCCAGCCAGTTCACGTTCCGACCCGGGTCGTCGGAGCCGCCGGGCCCCGGCACCAACTCCGCCGGCCTGGCCGTGTTCCGCTACCGGACGTCGTGCGGCACGGTCTACGGGCACACCGGCAACACCCTCGGGTTCACGCAGTTCGCGGCATCGACGGAGGACGGCACCCGGTCGGTGGTGGTGCAGGTCAACGCGCAGGTCATCCCGGCGAAGGCGACCGAGCAGGCGTTCGCCCACCTGCTCGCCCTCGAGGGGTCGGCGGTCTGCGCCGCACTGGCCCCGTGACCGGCCGTCGCCCGGTCAGTCGTCGATCGGCTCGACCGGCCGGAAGCTGAACGGGAGGTCCGCGATGCGGACGAGCAGCGAGGCCACCTCCCGGCCGAGCGGCGCCAACCCGGCCTCCAGGGTCGCGAGGTCCTCCAGCGTCGCCTCGTCGATGGCGCACGAGCCCTCGTAGGCCACCTCGACGGCGCACTCCGGGTCGCCACCGCCGATGAGCATCTGCTCGATCGTGGCTGGGCCGCGCACCAGCGGCTCGCCCAACACCTCCAGCGTCACGGGCAGTGCGGCCAGCAGCGGGGCGGCGTCGGGCACCCCGTCGAGGCCCTGGACCCGGAAGGCGATCTCGACCAGGACCTCCGGTGGCTCGTCCGGGTCGTCACCGATGGCCCAGCTGCGATAGGAGGTCTGGCTCCAGGTCGGCCAGTCGAGGCTGGTGTCCACGCGGATCCGGGCCGGGCGCACTTCGCCCGGGAGGCTGTAGGACGTCTCGAAGCTCACGTCCCCCAGGAAGACGTCCACCTGGAACCGCTCCTCGACGGCCTGGCGCTGCAGCAGCGCGGCCTCGAAGGAGTTCCGGTGGGCGGAGACGAGATGGGTGAAGACGTGGTCCAGCATGGCGGAGCAGAGGCTACCGTTCTTCCGTGACCACCTCGTCCGGAGCCCCGACCTCCCGTCCCACCGGGGTGTGGCCTGACCGACGGGTCATCGCCTACGCCCATCAGGGTGGTGCGTGGGAGGGCCCGTCATCGACGTTGCACGCCATTGCCGCCGCCCTCGAGGCCGGGGCGACGGGCATCGAGCTCGACGTCCACGCCACCGCGGACCACCGGCTGGTCGTGTGCCACGACGCCACAGTCGACCGGACGTCCGCCGCCACCGGGACGATCGCCTCGTTCACCTACGACGAGCTGACCCGGCTGGACAACGCCTACTGGTGGGCGCCCGGTGCGGACGTCGCTCCTGGGCTCGACGAGGATGCCTACCCCTTCCGGGGCCTGGCGCCCGCCGACCACCGGTTCGGGTTCGCGCTCCTCGACGAGGTGCTCGAGGAGTTTCCGGACACGGTGCTCAACCTCGACATCAAGCAGACCGGCCCGGTGGTCCCGCCCTACGAGGAGGCGCTGGCCGACCTGCTCCGGCGGTTCGACTGCGCGGCGCGCGTCATCGTCGCCTCGTTCCTCGACACGGCCACCGACGACTTCTCCGCCCACGCACCCGAGTTCGCCACGTCGATGGGCACGCTGGCCACCGCCGAGTTCTACCGGGCGGTGCAGGCCGGCGAGCGGCCGACGCCCACCCGCCACGTCGCCCTGCAGGTGCCCCGGACCGTCGGGGAGATCACCCTGGTCGACGCCCGCTTCGTCGAGGTGGCGCACGAGGAGGGTCTGGCCGTCCACGTCTGGACCATCGAGGAGGAGCCCGAGATGGACGACCTGTGCGCCCTCGGGGTCGACGGGATCATCACCGACCGACCATCGGCCCTGGTGGGCGTCCTCGAGCGTCGCGGCTGCGCCTGGGCCTCGAGGTGACGGCCGGGGGGCGGTCCAGGTTCCGGGGCGCGACAGGTCAGCGGCGAGGGGACACCCAGCTGCTCAGTGGTGAACGGCTCCGACCGGTCACCCGGTGCGGGACGCGGGACGGGGCGTGGTCGCCCGGTCCCGGGGGGCGACGGTCAGCCGCGCCCGCAGTTCGGCTTCTTGCCGTGGTTGGCCTTCTTCTTGGCCCGGAGCTTGCGCTTGTTGGTTCGCTTAGACACAGTTCGTCAAGGCTACTCGGTCCCGGAGCCGTGCGGCCAACGGGGGGTCGACCCGACGGGAGCCGCCGTGGCCGACACCCCCGTGCCGGGCACCCCCGTACCGGGCACCTGCCGGGCACGGGCCGATGAACTGGTTGATCCGCCGATGAACTGGTTGATCCGCGAGGGCACCGTCCTGGCCGCCGCCGAGGTGATGGACGGGTTCGGCGGCCGGGCCCGGGGCCTCCTCGGGCGCACCGGCTACGAAGGGGCGATGGTCCTGCCCGGCACCCGGTCCGTCCACACCTTCGGGATGCGGTTCCCGGTCGACGTGGCGTTCTGCGACCGCGCACTGCTCGTCCTCGACACCGCACGTGTCGTGCCGCTGCGCATGACCCTGCCGCGGCGCGGCTGTCGGACGGTCATCGAGGCCGAGGCCGGCGCCTTCGAGCGCTGGGGCCTGCGGGCCGGGGACAAACTGGAACTGCGCGGATGACCGGTCCCGAACCACCCGGGGACGACGCACCCGGCGACGACGGGCCCGACGACGGACCACTCCCGACCCTCCCGACGGGGGGCACCGCCGGGGCGCTGGTCGTGGTGGGCACCCCCATCGGCAACCTGGGCGACCTGTCACCCCGGGCGGTGGCGGCCCTCGGTTCGGCCGACGTCATCTACGCCGAGGACACGCGGCACTCCCGGAAGCTCCTCAGCCATGCCGGGATCTCCGGGGTGCCGCTCCGCTCCCTCCACGAGCACAACGAGGCCGACCGCGTCGACGAGGTGGTGGCGGCGGTGGCCGCCGGTCGCACGGTCGCCCTGGTCAGCGACGCCGGGATGCCGGGCGTGTCCGACCCCGGGGTCAGGGTCGTCGCCGCGGTGGGTGCCGCCGGGATGTGTGTGACCGTGGTCCCCGGGCCGTCGGCCGTGCTGGCCGCGCTGGTGTCGAGCGGGTTGGCGACGGACCGGTTCTGTTTCGAGGGATTCCTGCCCCGGTCGGGCAGGGACCGCACGGTACGGCTGGCCGTCCTGGCCGCCGAGCCGCGCACCTCGGTGCTGTTCGAGGCGCCCGGCCGGGTGGCGGCTACGTTGGCGGACCTGGCGGCGGTCTGCGGTGCCGATCGGCAGCTGGCCGTGGCCCGGGAGCTGACCAAGCTCCACGAGGAGGTGTGGCGGGGCACCCTGGAAGAGGCCGGCGCCTGGGCGTCCGAGGGCGTCCGGGGCGAGGTGGTGCTCGTGCTGGCCGGCGCGCCCGCACCCGAGGAGGTCGAGGTGACCGAGTCCGTGCTGGCGGCCGAGGTGACCGCGGCGCTGCGGGCCGGTGCCCGGACCCGGGGTGCGGTCGACGAGGTGGCGGCCCGCCACGGCGTGTCACGCCGTCGGGTCTACGAGTTGGCCCTCCGTCTGCGCGAGGCGGAGGGTGCCGGGGTGGACGAGGACTGACCGCCCCGTGCCGGGCATCCTCCGGCACGGCACACCGCACGGCACACCGGTCGTCCCGGCGACGTGTAACGCCGGCCCCGGGTCTCCGGACCGTACCCGTGGACGGCCACCGCAGGTCCGTCACCGACCGCAGGAGGTCCACCGATGTTCGGACGCCGCTCCCACCTCGACGCCACCCAGGCACCGCCGATCGAGCCCGACGACGTGCCCGACGGCCTCGACCGGGCCGCCTTCGCCGCCGGCTGCTTCTGGGGGGTCGAGGAGTTCTTCCTCGAGACCCCCGGCGTGGTCGACGCGGTGTCCGGCTACGAGGGTGGTCACGTCGACCATCCGAGCTACCAGCAGGTGTGCTCGGGCGGCACCGGGCACGCCGAGGCCGTCCTGGTGACGTTCGACCCCACGCGGGTGTCCTTCGAGCACCTGCTCGAGGAGTTCTGGCGCCATCACGACCCGACCACGCGGAATCGGCAGGGCCCGGACCGGGGGTCGCAGTACCGGTCGGCCGTGTTCGTGCGAGACGAGGCCCAGGCGACCGCCGCCCGCGGGTCGCTCGACGCCGTCCAGGCGCGCTTCCGCCGGCCGATCGTCACCGAGGTGGCCGAGGCGTCGACGTTCTGGCCGGCCGAGGACTACCACCAGCGCTACACGCAGCGCACCGGCCGGGGTGGCTGCCACGTCGCCAACTGGTAGGGGGACCGGCACGGCGCCCCCCGCCCCTCGGCTCGTGTCCGGCGTCCCCCGGTCCACGTGTCCGGGGGGACGCGTCGCGGTCGGTACGCTGGCGGGCAGTGTCCCGCTACTTCATCACCACCCCCATCTATTACGTCAAGGACGCGCCCCACGTCGGGCACGCCTACACGACGGTCAATGCCGACGCCCTGGCCCGGTGGCACCGGTTGGTGGGCGATGACGTCTTCTTCCTGACCGGCACCGACGAGCACGGCCAGAAGGTGGCCCGGGCCGCCGAGGAGCAGGGTCTGGCGCCCCAGGAGTGGACCGATCAGCTGTCCCCCCGCTTCGCCGAGGCGTGGGCCGGCCTCGACATCGCCAACGACGACTTCATCCGCACCACCGAGCCCCGCCACGCCCGGGCCGTCCAGGACTTCCTCAGCCGGATCCACGACAACGGCTTCATCTACAAGGACACCTACAGCGGGCTCTACTGCGTGGCCTGCGAGCGCTACTACGCGGCCGACGAGCTGCTGCCCGGCGGCCTGTGCCCCGACCACCTCACGCCGCTCGAGGAGCTGGAGGAGGAGAACTACTTCTTCAAGCTCAGCGCCTTCCAGGACCGGCTCATCGAGTGGTATGCGGCCGACCCCGACGTGGTCGTCCCCGAGCCCAAGCGCAACGAGGCGCTCAGCTTCATCAAGGGCGGCCTCAACGACATCTCGATCACCCGGACCTCCATCGACTGGGGCGTCCGGGTCCCGTGGGACGACGCCCACGTCTTCTACGTCTGGTACGACGCGCTCATCAACTACGTGACGGCCATCGGGTACGGCCAGGACGAGGCGCGCTTCGAGGACTGGTGGCCCCATGTCCACCACCTCATCGGCAAGGAGATCATCCGGTTCCACTGCGTGTGGTGGCCGGCCATGTGCATGGCCGCCGGCATCGCTCCGCCGAACCGGGTGCAGGTCCACGGCTGGCTGCTCCTCGGCGGCGACAAGATGTCGAACTCGAGCGTCAACCGGATCTCGCCGTCCGACCTCACCGAGGAGTACGGCGTCGACCCCGTCCGCTACCACCTCCTGCGCGACATCCCGCTCGGCAGCGACGGCGAGTTCTCGGCCGAGGGCATCTCGGCCCGCTACAACGCCGACCTGGCCAACAACCTCGGCAACCTGTTGTCACGCGTGTCCACCGTGGTCGTCAAGCTCTGCGGCGGTGTGGGACCGGCTCCCGACCCCGCGAGCCGCCTGGCCGGGGTGGCCGCCGACGTGTTGGCCGAGGCGACGGCCGCATGGGACGCCGGTGCCCCGCACCTGGGGCTCGAGGCCACGTGGCGACTCATCCGCGAGACCAACGCCGAGCTCGAGATCGCCGAGCCGTGGAAGTCCGATCCCGGCCCGGCGGTCGACGCCGTCCTGGGCTCGGCGCTCGAGGTGCTGCGCATCGTGTCGGTGCTCGTCGTGCCGGCCATGCCGTCCACGGCCCGGGAGATCTGGCGGCGCATCGGCCTGGAGGGGAACCCCGAGGACCAGCGTCTGCCGGCCGCCGGGGCCTGGGGCGGCTACCCCGGCGGGCTCCCGGTGGAGAAGGGCGCGCCGCTCTTCCCGCGCCGCAAGGACTGAGCCGTGGCCACCGACGCCGTGGTCGAGTGGTTCGACTCGCACTGCCACCTCCAGGACGAGTTCGACCGGCCCGATGACGGTCCGGTCGAGCCCCACGCCGACCGGCTGGCCGCGGCCATCGCCCGGGCCTCCGAGGCCGGCGTCCGCCGCCTGGTGTGCGTGGGTACCGGTGCCGCGTCGTCGGCCGAGGCCGTCAGCCTGGCCCGCTCCCTCCGACGGCCCGGCGGGCCCGCCACCGCCGAGGGCGTGTCGTTGTGGGCGACCGTGGGGCTGCACCCCCATAACGCCGTCGACGGGGTCGACGGACTGGACGGCCTGCTTGCCGCCGAGCTCGACGACGGTCTGGCATCTGGCGACCGGGTCGTGGTCGGCATCGGCGAATGCGGGCTCGACTACCACTACGACCACTCGCCCCGATCCGTGCAGCGGGACGCCTTCGCCCTCCAGATCGAACTGGCCCATCGCCATGGGCTCGCACTGGTGATCCACACCCGGGAGGCGTGGGACGACACGTTCGACCTCCTCGGGGCCCACGGCGTACCCGAGCGCACCATCGTCCACTGCTTCACCGGGGGTCCGGACGAGGCGCGCCGCTGCCTCGACCTCGGTGCCTCGCTGTCGTTCAGCGGCGTGGTGACCTTCAAGAACGCCGGCGACGTGCGTGAGGCCGCGGCCCTGTGCCCGCTCGACCGGCTGCTGGTGGAGACGGACTCGCCGTTCCTGACGCCCGTGCCGCACCGTGGCACGCCCAACGAGCCGTCACGGGTGCCCCTGGTGGGTGCGGCCATCGCCCAGGTCAAGGGGATCGAGACCGCCGAGGTGGCCGAGGCCTCGACGGTCAACGCCCGCCGGGCCTTCCAGGTCTGACGCCGGTCCCCGTGTCGCCCCGGGTCGCCGGCGTGGCCCGCTTGTCCCTACGGGCCGGTCATCCCGCCGTGACGACGGTCACCAGCTGGGGGAAGGGGGCCGGCAGGCCGACCTTCGGCGGGAGCCCGGACACCGACAGCTTCGAGTCCTTGGCCGAGGTGGGCGCATAGGTCACCGTGATGGCCCAGTTGCCGGCCGTCGACGGCTTGAACGGCGTGGGCAGCTCGAACGAGCCCGCGTGGGAGACGCTGATCTGCTGGGTGGTGGCGGCCTTGCCGGATTCGGCGGAGGGCGCATCGGAGATCTGGAACTCGAGGTGGGCGGAGGTGACGGTGCCCTTGAGCTGGGCGTTCACGTGCATGGTGGTGGAACCTGCGACGCCGGTCAGGGGGGAGGAGGTGACCGACAGGGTCACGCCGTCGACGCTCCCGGTGGCCGGGAGGTCGAGCGGGTTGGGTGCCGTGGTGGTCGTCGGCCTCGGGGCGGTCGTGGTGGTCGTCGCGGTCGAGGAGCTCGAGCAGCCGGCGGCGGTCACCAGGGCCGCCGTCAGGAGCGCGGCGGAGGCGAGCGGGAGGGTCCGGGGGGAGTGCATCGGGTCAGCGTACCGCCGGGCGGACGGGATCTCCGGTCTCTCGCACGCCGCTGACCTGGTGGTTCCGGAGAAGTCCCCATCACCCGCACTCCGGCAGGTGTCACCCCGGGTTGCCCGTCGCCCGGTGTCCCGGTAGCGTGGACGGACGGCCACTCCTCGGAGTGGCCGTGCCGTATCGGCCGGCCTGACGGGTCGTCGTGCGGCGGTCGGCTTGGAGGAGTCGGCCTGTCCATCCTCTCCCCGGGTGGCCGACGTCGTTCGTCGGGTCGTCCGGGGCTGTCGGGGGAGGGACGCATCCCACAAGGAGTGGAGCCCTGAGGACTCAACCCGATCGGAGCCACCGTCATGCGGTGGCGTTCGTGCTCTGTGCCGCCCTACTCGTCGCGCCCCTGGTCGCCCTGCACGGCACCGGTGATGCCTCGGCCACACCCGCCCCGTCGCCCGGGGCCGGCTCCCCGGCGTCCTCGGGGGGCGGACCGGTCTCCCACCCGGGACACGGGACGAAGCGACCAGGGGTCCGCGCGGTGCCCGTGACGATCGCCGAGGCCCCGGTGGTCGAGGTGACGGCGACGACGGTGCCACCCACCACGACCACCACCACGACGACGGTGCCGCCCACCCCCACCACGACGACCACCACCACGACCACCGCACCGGTGGCCCAGGCCGAGGCCGCCGGCGCGGTGGAGACGACCGGGGTCGTCACGTACTACGACCACCCGGCCGGACGGTGCGCCAGTCCGTGGCTCCCCTTCGGCACCGTGGTGCGGGTGACCAACCCGGCCAACGGCGCCTCGGTGACCTGCACGGTGGACGACCGCGAGGCCGATACGGCACGCTCCATCGACCTGGCCACCGCCACCTTTGCCGAGCTCGCCCCGCTGTCGCAGGGTGTCATCGACGCCACACTGAGCTGGTGACGGCCCGGCGGTCCGGCCGGGCATGGATCGGGCGGCGCCCCCGGGGTGCCACACTGATCGGGTGACCCACGGGCGCGCCGAGATCCATGAGCTGCTCCTGGCCAACGACCTCCACCCCAGCCGGGCCCTGGGCCAGAACTTCGTGGCCGACGCCAACACGGTGCGGCGGATCGTCCGCCTGGCCGGTGTCGGGCAGGGGTCGAAGGTCGTGGAGATCGGCGCCGGTCTCGGGTCGTTGACCCTGGCGCTGGTGGAGGCGGGGGCCGAGGTGACCGCCGTCGAGGTCGACCGCCACGTCCTGCCGGTGCTCCGGTCGGTCGTGGAGCCGGTCGGTGCCCGTGTGGTGGAGGCCGACGCCCTGCGCGTCGCCTGGGACGACCTGCTGGGTGACGACGGTCCCTACGCGCTCGTCGCCAACCTGCCCTACAACGTGGCCGTGCCCCTGGTCGTCCGGGTGCTGGAGGAGGCGCCCCAGGTGACGTCGCTGCTCGTCATGGTCCAGCGGGAGGTGGGGGAGCGGCTCGCCGCCGGAGCCCGTGACGAGGCCTACGGCGCCGTGTCCGTCAAGGTGGCCTACTGGGCCACGGCGGCCGTCGTCGGCAAGGTGTCCGCCAGCGTGTTCATCCCCCGACCGAGGGTCGAGTCGGTGCTGGTGCGGCTGGACCGGCACCCCGAGGGGCCGTTGCCGACCGGTGACGGACGGGTCGGGCCGGGTGCCGCCGACTACGAGCGGCTCTTCGCGGTGGTGCGGGGCGGGTTCGCCCACCGGCGCAAGATGCTGCGCCGGGCGCTCCTCGACCTCGTCGACCCCGAGGCCTATGCCGCAGCCGGGGTGGAGCCCACGGCCCGGGCCGAGGAGCTCGGACTCGACGCCTGGGAGCGGCTCGCCTGGTGGCGGCCGGCCGTCCCCGTCGCCTCGTGACGGCGGTGGCGACGTGGTGACCAGGCTCACGGCCCCGGCCAAGCTCACGGTGACGCTGGCCGTGACCGGCGTGCGGGAGGACGGCTACCACCTGCTCGAGTCCGAGATGGTCACGCTCGATCTGGCCGACACCGTCGAGATCGACGATCCGGTGGACGACGGTGCCACGTCACTCGAGGTGGCGACGGCCTGGCCGGCCGCCTCGGTGGTCCGGGACCCGGAGGCGCTCGGGCCGGTGACCGACAACCTCGTGGTCCGGGCGCTCGCCACCGTCGGCAGGGCGGCCAGGGTGCGACTGGTCAAGCGGGTGCCACCCGGGGCCGGGCTCGGCGGTGGGTCGGCCGACGCGGCGGCCGTGCTGCGCTGGGCGGGATGCACCGACCCGGCTCTGGCCGTGACGCTCGGGGCCGACGTCCCGTTCTGCCTGGCCGGGGGGCGGGCCATCGTCACCGGGGTGGGGGAGGAGCTGGCGCCCCTCCCCTTCGAGGAGCGGACGTTCGTGCTCGTGCTGCCGCCGTTCGGCGTGGACACGGCGACCGTCTACCGCGCCTACGACCGGCTGGGGAGCGAGGCCGCCCGGGCCGGGTCGACGGGCAATGACCTCGAGGCGGCGGCCCTCGAGGTGGAGCCCCGCCTGGCGGGGTGGCGGCACGCGCTCGAACAGGCCACGGGTCGACCGGCCCGGCTGGCCGGTAGCGGATCGACGTGGTTCGTCGAAGGAGAGGTCGACGGAGTCGACCCCGGTGCGGAAGTGTGGTTGGAGCGGGAGGGGGAACTGGCCCCCCTGGTGGTGGCCCGGACGGTGCCGGGTCCTACCTGATCCTGCTGCGACCGGGGGCCCGTTGCCGGGTCCCACGGAGGACGGGACCTACTTGCCCGCCGCCCGCCTCTGCCAACGCGTGGCCTTCAGCATCTTCTTGTGCTTCTTCTTACGCATGCGCTTGCGGCGCTTCTTGATCAGAGATCCCATGTCGCGTGGCACCCTAGTCGACCTGGGGATTTGACGCCAAAGGTCGCAGCGCACCCCGTCGGGGCGGTCACCTCAGTCGGGGGTGGCGGAACCCGAGGGGTGGGGCGCGGTGACCGTGGGGAAGGCGAGGCGGAACAGGGCCCCCCCGCCCGGCGCGTGGTGCACGCTGACCTGTCCGCCCTCGTCCAGGGTGACCTGGGCGACGATGGCCAGGCCCAGGCCCGAACCGGGTCGGCTGCGGGCCTCCGGGGCGCGGTAGAAGCGGTCGAAGATGCGGTCGATGTCGGCGTCGGCCACCCCCGGACCGTGGTCCCGGACGACCAGGACGCCGTCGCCGCAGGCCACCTGGACGATCCCGCCATCGGGGCTGTACTTGACGGCGTTGTCGAGCAGGTTGTTGACCGCCCGCTCGATGCGTGGCGCCGAGCCGGCGATCCAGCAGGGCGATGTCGAGGTGGCGAACGTCACGCCCCGGCTGCGGCCGTGGGTGGTGGCGGCCTCGACGGCCCCGAGCACCAGTTCGTCGAAGCGCAGCGGGCCCTTGGTGACCTGGGGCACGTCGCCGCGCGCCAGCTCGGCCATGTCGGCCACCAGGGAGGTCAGCTCGTCGAGCTGGGTCAGGACGTCGCTGATGAGGACGTCGCGGTCCTCGGGAGCGAGCTTCTCCATCTGACGGGCCACCTCCATGTTGGTGCGGAGGCTGGTGAGCGGTGTCCGGAGCTCGTGGGAGGCGTCGAGCACCAGTTGGCGCTGGCTCTCCCGGGAGCTGTCGAGGGCGGCGAGCAGCCGGTTGAAGGCACGCCGCAGCCGGCCCAGCTCGTCAGGACCGCCGGGGTCGAGCTGCTGGGAGACGTCGGTGGAGCGGGCCAGCTCCTCGACCGAGTCGGTCAGCTCGTCCAGCGGGCGGAGTACGGCCCGACCGACCCCGAGGCCGAGCAGGACGGCGGCCCCGACCCCGACGATGATGATCAGCCACAGGGCCACGGCCAGGTGGTGGAGCCCGTCGTGGACGCCGGTGAGCGGTTCCGTCACCTGGAGCGCCCCGCCGTAGGGCATGACCAGCTGTCGGATGGGCAGGGTGCCGTTGCTGTACGGGTAGTTGCTGTCGAGCGGGTAGACGAACTCGCGGACCGAGATCCCGTCGACGTGCGTGGTGAACAGCAGCGGTTGGCCGGCGCCGAGGCTGCCCGCCAGGGCTGCCGTCGCCGGGGTGATGGGCAGGACCTGGGGGTCGCCGGGGTTCACCCGACCGTCGGCCCACACCACCTGGGTGCAGTAGCCGGTGGCCCGGCCGCACGTGTTCGCGATCTTGGGCAGGTTGCCGACCGCGTTGCCGGCGATCAGGCTGTGGGCGTCCTGCTCGAGTGTGGTGTCGAGGGAGCCGACCAGCGAGTTGTAGGCCACGACGTAGGTGGCGACCGAGCCCAGCAGCACCACGACCAGCACCGCACCGGTCGCGACCAGCACGAGACGGCTGCGGAAGGTCACCTGGGTGAGCCGTCCGTCACGTCAGGGCTCACGGAGGACATAGCCGACCCCCCGGGCCGTGTGGATGAGGCGGGGCTCGCCGTCCTCCTCCGTCTTGCGGCGCAGGTAGCCCACGTAGACGGCCAGCGAGTTGGTGCCGGAGTCGAAGGTGTAGCCCCACACGCGGTCGAGGATCAGCTCACGGGTGAGGACCTGGCGTGGGTGGCGCAGCAGGAGCTCCAACAGGTCGAACTCGATCCGGGTGACGGTGAAGGTCCGGTCGCCCCGCCGGGCTTCCCGGGTGACGGGGTCGAGGCTGAGGTCCATGAAGGTGAGCGTCTCGCCCGGGTCCTCCGGCCGGCGCCGCAGCAGGGCACGCAGGCGGGCCAGCAGCTCGGCCAGGGCGAACGGCTTGACGACGTAGTCGTCGGCCCCGGCGTCGAGGCCACCGACTCGGTCCTCGATGGCGTCCCGGGCGGTCAGCATCAGCACGGGGGTGTCGTCGGCCGCGGCCCGCATGCGCCGGCAGACGTCGAGGCCGTCGATGGTCGGGAGGCCGATGTCGAGGATGACGGCATCGGGTGGACGGATGGCCAGCTCCTCCAGGGCCTGCGGCCCGTCGCCCGCCAGGGTGACCTCGTAGCCGTCCAGGCGGAGTGCCCGCTGCAGGGCCCCGCTGACCGCCGGATCGTCGTCGACTACCAGGATGCGCATCGGGTCGGCAGCCTACCGGGGCCGTGCCGATGACTCGTGGCAGGGGCGGTGGGAGCCGCCGATCGGTCCGGGTGGGCTCCGGGACCGGTACTAGCCTGGGCCGGGCGCCGGCGGGGGAGCGGAAGCGCTGCCGGACGCCCCCACCGTGCCATTCCGAGGTAGTTCAATTGGCAGAACGCCGGCCTTTGGAGCCGGATGTTGGAGGTTCGAGCCCTCCCCTCGGAGCCTTCGCCCCCGTCGTGCCGCACGGGCGGGCCGGAGTGAGGGGCGAGGGACACCCAATCCTCCGTTGACGACCGACCGCAGCCCTCAGCGCGCCGCTGGGGGCCTCTGGGGGGACGTCAGTTCGACTTGCGGGCCCTGCTGCGCTGACGACCACGGGTCGTCTGGTCGAGGATGATCTTGCGCAGGCGGACGAAGCCCGGCGTGACCTCCACGCACTCGTCGTCGGCGATGAACTCGAGGGCCTGCTCGAGCGAGAGGAGCAGCGGAGGTGTCAACCGGATGGCCTCGTCGGCGGAGGCGGACCGGATGTTGGTCTGCTTCTTCTCCTTGGTCGGGTTGACGTCCATCTCCTCGTCACGGGCGTTCTCGCCCACCACCATGCCCTCGTAGACCTCGGTGACCGGGCCGACGAGGAGCATGCCGCGCTCCTGGAGGCTCATCAGGCTGTAGCCGGTGGTCATGCCGCGCCGGTCGGCCACCATCGAGCCGTTGCGCTTCGTCTTCAGCTCGCCGTGCCACGGCTCCCAGCCGTCGAACACATGGTGGAGCATGCCTGTGCCGCGGGTCTCGGTCATGAACTCGGTGCGGAAGCCGACCAGGCCACGGGCCGGGATCCGGTAGTCCATCCGGACCCACCCGGTGCCGTGGTTCACCATCTCGACGAGGGTCCCCTTGCGGAGCGCCATCAGCTGGGTGACCACACCCAGGTAGTCGTCGGGCACGTCGATGGCGACCCGCTCCATCGGCTCGTGCAGCTTGCCGTCGATCTCGCGGGTGACGACCTGGGGCTTGCCCACGGTCAGCTCGAAACCCTCGCGCCGCATGGTCTCGACCAGCACGGCCAGCTGGAGCTCACCTCGACCCTGGACCTCCCACGTGTCCGGGCGCTCGGTGGGGTTGACCCGGAGCGACACGTTGCCGATCAGCTCGGACTCGAGCCGGCCGAAGACCTGGCGGGCGGTGAGCTTGTTGCCGTCGGCACCGGCCAGGGGCGACGTGTTGATGCCGATCGTCATGGCCAGGCTTGGCTCGTCCACCGTGATCACGGGCAGCGGGCGCGGGTCCTCGGCATCGGCGAGCGTCTCGCCGATGGTGATCTCGGCCATGCCGGCCACGGCCGCGATCTCGCCCGGACCCGCCTCCTCGCACTCGACGCGGTCGAGGGCGTCCGTGATGAACAGGTCGGTGATCTTGGTCCGCTCGATGGTGCCGTCGAGCTTGCACCACGCCACCGTGGCG